>ERZ887851.1466-NODE-1466-length-20264-cov-5.136672_pt1 | contig 20264 bp, 15 predicted proteins | sample MGYA00521100_ERZ887851 | MGnify/ENA primary metagenome ERZ887851 (study PRJEB32303, sample SAMEA104408602) | aquatic metagenome | biome: Brackish water; feature: Pelagic; material: water | place: Baltic Sea | collected 2014-06-06T16:11:00 | depth 11,444 m ... | reverse complement strand
GACGCCCCGGATCTCGCGGTTGGCCCGGTCAGTATCAATACCAAGCCCCAACAGGAACGGGATTTTCGGTAATGTCCGTTTTGATGATGCTTGTTGCGTTAGTTTTATTGATCCTCGCCATCATGGTCATTAGTCCGTCCAACCTCAGCGGCATTAAAGGTTACGCTGGCGGTGCAAGCAGCCTCGATCAAAAAGAACCCCGCAACCTACTGAAAGAAGCTCAGCAGGTGATGCTCGGTGATGAAGAAATCAAATTCTCTGAGGAAGAAGTGAACCAATACCTTGCCGGTCGTTTAAAAGGAACTCAGACGGGTGCTTTCGGTTCAATGATGAAATTCAAAGGCGTCTGTGTTGATTTCAGTAATGGCGTTGCTGAAGTTTATGTCGAGCGCTCGTTCATCGGAATTCCTGTGACCATGAGCAGCCGGGTTCGATTGAACAAATCCGGAAACACGACCAATTGGCAAACTGCCGGCGGCCGCATCGGAAAGCTTGATCTCAACTTCGAAAAGCAATTTGCCCCGATTTTAGAAGCCTTTCTTCGCCTCGCCGCCACCTGCAAAGAGGAAGTCACTGTAATCGATTCGATGTCGAAGGTGAAGTTTGAAAACGATATGCTCGTCTTGGACTCGCGGTAGAATCGAAAAGGGACTCACCCTTTCACGAACCAACAGGGTCTATTCGATGAACATACCCTATTCGATCGTAAAATCTCACTTCCACGTTTCAGAAAAGAAACCGGTGGCGACGACTTCTCCAGCAGTCAGATCATTCGGGTTGGTTTCGAAATTGGTGACTGCCCAATCGGGTAACTTGGGATTTTGCAGAGAATTGGTGCGATCGTGGCCTTCGCGAAAGGTTAGGCCGCTGTTGATGACGATGTATCGATTCGGCGCAACTGGGTTTGGGTAAATGAATGACGGAACGTGGGTTTTTGGATCGAAGGTTTGTCCGCCAATTTTCAGGGTTTCATCGGTCCATTCGATGGGGAGTTGATCGATGATTTCAGCGATCATTAGGTTCGTCGAAGGAGTTCCCCAGAGAACTAAATTGGATTCGGAAACGTCAAGGCTGTCGAGCGCGCCTGAGTTTTCAAATGCATATTCACCCCGCATCAGCTCGATCCAGCGGTTTTTGAAGTGATTCATTTCAAAATCAATCCACGCATCAAATTTTTCGTTTTTGTCGACTGAGTCAGGTGGGACAACGATGAATTTGGAAAGAAAGGCGTCATCGATAGGCCCCTGAAGGTGACGCGTCTTCGTCAGGCCGGCGATTTCTCCCCAAGCCCACGTTCCATCTGCTGATCGATGGGCAAACAGCGATGTGATGGAAAATCCGGGGGATTCGGATTTCAGCTTTTGACCATCAATTTCGAGTTCGTATGCACCCAAATCGACTGTTTTCGAAGCATCAATCCGAAACGCCGTGATATTTTTTGAAGCGACAGAGATTTTTTTCGCGGCTTCATCCCACGTTGCGGATGCTCGACTGTCTTCCCAGTGCTTTTCGAGCCCCGTCGCGGTAAACCAGAACATTTTCCCATAACGCAGCGTCGCCGTTTGCAGCTCGATTTTTTTTGGAAAAGGATCGCGCCCGCCCTTGTCCCAGATGTCGTTGAGCCATGCCCAGATTTCTTTCGCGGAATCGTCGTGATACCTGTGCCCCATCCCGGGACCGATGATGTGTTTCAGGGTTTCGCCTTCGGCTTCAAATGCCTCTGCCATCAGGTCTGCCGCCTGCTTTTGTTTGTCGTCTTCGCCGGAATACGCCAGCACGGGGCCATTGAAAAAATTGCGCGTGTAGTTCGGGACATCGTAAAGGCTCCACAGTGTTTGCACATAATCGACCGGCAAATTCTCAGGTGTTAGCTTGTTGTAGAACTTCGTTTCAGCAAATCCTGCACCGGCATGAACGGCACAAAATTGATCGCGGTAATGCGCTCCGACGTGCCACGCCCCGGCGCCACCCATGGAAAATCCAGCTAAGGCGACTTTGTTGGGATCGATCGGGTATTCCGCTTTCACGGCATCGATCACTTCGAGAACGTCGATTTCTCCGGCGTATTTGAATCCCACACAGTGGCGCCCAAATGCATGCACGATGATGGCATTTTGCTGATCGGCGATTTTTCCGCCCAATGCCTGGGATTTTCCGAGACAACGATTGATGAAATGAAGGTCGGTTGTTTTGTCGCCACGGCCGTGAAGCCACACAAGCAACGGAACGGGTTTGGAGAGGTCCAGTTTTTCAGGAATTTCCAATCCGTAAGGCTGAACGGAATCATCAATCGATGATCGGTAGCCACGAACCAACATCCCGCGCTGATCTCGCCATGACGCGGTCGGCTCTTCTTTGGCACGCTCTTCGTAGCGAGCATCCGCCAAATCGAGCATTTTTGCGGGAAGCGAGAATTCCTTTTCAGAATAGAACTCGTTATTCCGAAGTGCGAAGCGAACGGCTTTTGCAAAAACCGCCACGTCGCCTTCGAACGGCTCGCCAGCCAATTCGTAGAGGCGATCTTCGTAATCAGAGAGCCGCGCTTCGATTTTCTCGCGCTCTTCAGTAGGAAACTCCAATTTGCTGACCGGCGGGATTTTCCGCTCGATCTCTGGAATTTGGGAGAAGCCGGCCGCCGCACCTAACAGGACGCCGCCGATGAGAGATAAAAGTCGTTTCATCAGATTCGTTGTCCGTTGGGATTGCTGTAAAAAATCAGAGTTTCTCGTCGCTGATTGGATCGATCCAACCCACAACCCTTCCTCCACGAAGAAGACATTTGTAATCCGCCGGGAATCTTCCAAAAATCGTTGAGACCTCGAAATGAACAGTCACGGTGTCATAGGAACCGGCCATTTCACCGCCGACTCGCTCGCTACCATTCCAGCGAAACGTTGTCGCCTCTTCCATCGTGACGCCTTGAACTTTTCCGCCAGCGATGCTGGCTTTCACGGGACCAAAACGCGGATCGCCAGTTTTATCCCACTTGCCTTCGTTGGCCACGAGTGACGCAAGCTTTTCTGAATTGGCCGACAGCGCTTTTTTCGCCTTTTCACGAGCAGTCTGTGTCTGAGTGCGCTTGAAATTGACAAAATCGACGTAGCGTTTGGTAACCCGATCTTTAAAATCGGTTTTATCGATTTGGATTTGATTCGTCATCGATTTGTTTGCCAAACTGGTGATGTAAAGCGTGCTTCCTTGGATGCGGGTCGGTGCCACTTCAGTCCCCGGAGCCGCAACACTGGCCATTTTATTTCCATTGATCGTCATTGAAAATGCGAGCTTTTCCTTGATTGCAACCACTCGCGGATAGGCGTTTCGCGGAACATTGTTCCAGTTGTCCACGATTTCCAAAAGCGGACGGATCTCTGGCATGGGGTATTTTTTAGCAACAATCTGATCGATTTTAGACATCGGAGGCGCCTCTTTCTTCGGGGCCGGAGCCGGAATATCGGTTTTCGTAACTAACTTATCAGGAATGGTTTTTGAAGAATTCACCTTCACCTTCACCGGGGCGGGCTCGGTTTTACCGCCTCCTTTGACAATCTTGCTGTCATCATCCCCAATCGCAGAATCCACAGCACCCGTAATTTTCTCAACCAACGGCCCGAGGTATGGTTTGAGATGGGGATCGTAAAAAAAGAATCCAGCGGCCCCGAGACCACCAACAACGAGGAGAAATAGCACAAATTTTTTCATGACGCAGAGAGTAAACTTAAACGCCAAGCTGTTTCGATTTCAAGCAAATCAAGGATTTACGCAAAGTGTAGGCAATTTTTGCGAGAAAAGGTCCGCGAAAGGGCGGTCATAACCGCCTTGCAATCGTTCTCAACCCTGCGATTATTGGTTACCTAATTGTTTTGGGAAAATTAACCTTTTGACGTGCGCTAGCGTATTCGGACCCGAATTGAACGCTGCGATTTTTCTTACCCCGTCTTTCTTTTTTTAATGAGCTCTTCAGACAAAACAACCCCCTCTTTGGAAGCCGACGCTAAGAAGGCAAAGCGTGCGGAAATCGCTGCGTGGAAAAAAATTGTTGCTCCTTATGAGCAGCCAAGCACGAAAAAGGCGATCTGGCAGATTATCAATTCGATGGGAGCTCTCATCGCTTTGTGGGTTCTCATGTTTTTCACCGTCGAGATCTCCTGGCTCCTGACAATTCCGATCGCCATCATCGCAGGTGGCCTTGTCGTTCGGACGTTCATCATTTTTCACGACTGCGGTCATGGATCTTTTCTTAAATCCAAACGCGCGAATAACATCATCGGCTACTGGGCCGGGGTTTTGACGCTAACTTCGTATAAGCATTGGCGTTGGGAGCACGCTCAGCACCACGCATCTTCCGGCGACCTTGACCGCCCCAGTCTGGGTGAAGTGTGGACCATGACTGTAAAGCAATACGACGAATCACCTAAGCTCACTCGAATCTGGTATCGTATTTTCCGAAATCCATTCGTCCTGTTCGGGATCATTCCCGTCATTCTTTTTGCGGTCCTCGAGCGTTTTTGGACCAAAGGAGCCAAGAAAAACGAAATCATCAGCATCATTTTGACGAATATTGGGATCGCTTTCGCGATTGCGGGATTGATCTATGCATTTGGATTCTGGAATTACTTTTTCATTCACCTGACCATCACCGCAGTTGCCTCCATGTCAGGTGTTTGGCTTTTTTATGTGCAACACCAGTTCGAAGACACTTATTTCGAACGCCATCACCACTGGGATTACACCTCAGCGGCTTTAGAAGGCAGTTCTTTTTACAAGCTCCCCCGGATCCTTCAGTGGTTCACTGGAAACATTGGATTTCACCACGTGCACCACCTCAGCTCCAAGATCCCAAACTACAACCTCGAAGCGTGCCACGACTCAAATGAGCTGTTCCACTCAGTGAAGCCCCTCACCCTGTTTTCGAGCCTCAAATCGGCTACGTTTCGCTTGTGGGACGAAGATGAGAAAAAGCTCGTGGGATTCAAGCGCGTTCGTGAATATCGGACCGAGAAAAAAGAGAACAAATTGCTCGAAGCAGTGGCAACCAAATTGGAAGACGCAACGAAGCCTGTCGGCCCTGCGGTCCGAACTCAAAGCTAGACAAAATTCTCTCAGTTTCCTGACAATTTTTTGAAAAGCCCGAGCAGCAATGCTTGGGCTTTTTCGTGTCCAGCGGTCGCGTTAGGCCTGACGCGATGGGAAACCGCTGCATTGCACATTTTCTTAAATATCAGCAAAGCCGTATTAATTTTTTGAGTTACTAGATCGAAGTTTCAAAATTTCTTCCCCGGATAAAAAAAGTATCGCTTTTTTGTTGGCAACACACCAGATGTGGGGTTAAACTTCAAATCAACCACTACATATTGTGGTTGTGACCCGCTTGCCCACAACTTGTTAAACAGGTTATTCACAATTTCAGCCGTTTCATCGGCTCTAGACTCAATTTTATTTAAGAAAACTTAATCATGGAAAAATCTTTCACAATTGGAGAAAAAACCTTCGTTTTGGATCAGGACAAAGCCGAGGCAGCCTTTGCTGGAAAGCGCATTATTAACGGTCGTAAAAGCGAGACGTTCAATTTGCTGCCACTAAAATATCAGTGGGCTTACGATCTTTACCGGACGATGAAAAATAACCACTGGGAGCCGGAAGATATCCAGATGCAGAAGGATATTCAGCAATGGCAGGGGACTGAACTGACTGATTCTGATCGCTGGATCATTCGCATGGGAATTGGCTACTTTTCAGCGGCTGAAGGCATCGTTGGTGACAACATCCTCCACGTGGTTCGTGAATTGGTAACTGCACCTGAGCTCAAGCTCGTTTTGGGGCGTCACGCTCACGAAGAGAATATCCACGCGGACAGCTTGCTTTACATGATTAGTAGCCTCGGGATCAATCCCCATGAGTGCGAAGCGATGTTTGAGCAGATTCCAACGATCGTTAAGAAAAATGAGTTCGTCACGCGCACCTCACACGATCTCCGTCGTGATCTCGACACCACACTTCCTGAGAACAAGAAGAAGCTCGCCCGGAACATCTTTGTTTTCGGACAGTGCATGGAAGGAACTCAGTTCTACGGCCTTTTCGGCATGATTCTGAGCCTTTACCGCCAGAATAAGTTTCCCGGCATCGGCCAAATGTTCCGCTACACCTTGCGTGATGAGTCCAATCACATCGAAGTTTTCCGGAACTTGTTCATGGATCTCGTTGGTGAAAACATGGAAATCTGGACGAACGATTTTAAAAACGAACTCGTAGATACCATGCGGGAAGCAGTTGCTCTTGAGAAAGAATTCATCAAAGACTGCCTGCCAGTCAGTTCCGTCGGACTCAGCGTTGAGGAATTCTGCAAATACATCGATTTCATCGCTGACCGCCGCCTTGAGGGCGTTGGCTTGAATCCAATCAATCCGGGTGTTCAGAACCCTTTCCCCTGGCTTGCCGAGACGATGGACATCAAAAAAGAAGCTAACTTCTTCGAACAAACCGTTACCGAATATCAGAAATCATCTGCCCTCGCATCGGCAGACGACGACGACCTTTGATCCCACTTTTACGAACCAACAGGGTGCGTTCATCGAACAGACCCTGTTGAATCGAAAATCACCTTCCTCTCCAACCAACCACTGACCGACCCACGTCCCCCTATCCATTTATGATTACGAGAGAGTTTATTGAACAAGACATGCAGTTGCAGCGCCTCGCTGCGACCCCTCAAGATATGAAGCCCCGTTTTGATTGGGCTGATGAAACTGATGATACTCATGAAGCTTCCGTTTCAGGGCGCGTCTACGTCCAGATCGGCGAAGAGCGAAAAAATTTCAATCGAGCGGAAATTGCTGATACCATCGGAACTGCGGTGACTGACCTTGCGCTTTCACGCAACGAGGAAGACATCTTCAATGACAACAATCGGAACCTCGTCGCTTCGATTTCGAAGTCGGTTACGAGTGAATTGCTTGAGCAGCTTGGCAACGAAGATTCGGATACGGTTTATACAGCGGCGGAGATCAGTGAGATCATTGAACGCGCGTTGATTCGTCACAATTCACATGACGTCGCGAAGAGTCTCATGATTCGCCGGAAGTCTATTGGATCCCGCAAACCGGGAGTCGTGAGCCATCATGCTCCGTCGGAACACGACCCCAACGGCAAGCCTCTCTGCAAGGTCATTCGCCGCAGCGGTGAAGTCGTTGCCTGGAACCCAAACAAGATCGAAGTGGCTGTTCGCAGTGCCTTTTTGTCGCTGGGAATGGATTCCACCCCGGCAAATAAAGTTTCCGAAGGGTTGACGGACGCCATCGCAAAGAGCGGTCACGAATACATCCGAATCGAGGACCTCCAGGATCGAGTTCAGGAAACACTCATGAAGATGGGTCACTTCAAGGTGGCTGAAGGATACATTTTGTATCGCGCACATCGCTCCCAGCAGCGACTTCAAGAGCGGCGGAATTCCAAAGACGTAAATGATGACGCTCAAGATTCGATGATCGTGGTCAAGCGCGCTGACGGTTCCAGCGATTTGTGGGACGGGGTCGATCTGAAAAAGCGGATCGAATTTGCTCAGATTGGACTTGAGCTCTGCATTTCCGCCGATGAAATTGAGCATGAACTTCGTAGGGCATTCTTCTCGGAAATGACGGAGGCGGACTTAAAAAAGACCATCATCCTCAACGCCAAGAGCCTAATCGAAAAGGACGCGGATTTCGCAAAGTTCGCCGGACGAATCCTCCTGACTTTTATTTACGAGGAAGTTCTCGGATGGTCCATCGTTCACGATGGCATCGAGCAACTTGGTCTGTTCCACCGCCGTGCTTTCAAAGCCAATCTGGTTCGTGGTGTTAAAATTGACCGGATTGCTCCACGCCTGCTCGATTACGATCTCGACAAACTCGCTGCGTCCATCGATCCGACGTCCGATCTCGATTTCGACTACCTCGGAATTCAGACACTTTATGATCGTTATCTGATCATCGACAAAACCAGCGAGAAACACGCTCGCCTCGAAACGCCTCAGCTTTTCTGGATGCGCGTTTCTATGGGACTCTTCGTTGCTGAAAAAGAGAACGCAGAAGATAAAATCGTCGATCTCTATCGTCTCTACAGCAGCCGTCGCTTTTGCTCGTCGACTCCGACGTTGTTCAATTCAGGCACGCTTCACAGCCAGCTTTCTTCCTGCTACCTCTACAAGGTGGATGATTCGATCGAGTCAATCATGCAGCGGGGTATTGCAGAAAACGCTTACCTTTCCAAGTGGGCAGGTGGCCTCGGCGGTTCGTGGACATCGGTTCGCGGAACGGGCGGTTATATTCAGGGAACCAATGGCGAAAGTCAGGGTGTTATCCCATTTTTAAAATTGCACAACGACCAGCTCGTTGCCGTGAACCAGGGCGGAAAGCGTCGCGGTTCCGGGTGTGCCTATCTCGAAAGCTGGCACAACGACATTTTCGATTTCCTCGAGCTTCGTAAAAACACAGGTGACGAGCGTCGCCGGACGCATGACATGAACACCGCGAACTGGATTCCGGACTTGCTCATGAAGCGGATGGAATCCCGTGACAGCTGGACCCTTTTCCGCAGCAACGAAGTTCCGGATTTGCACGACCTTTACGGCAAGGCATTCGAAGAGCGCTACGTTCAGTATGAGGCAAAAGCCGAAGCAGGTGAGATTTTCGGACGCGTCGTTCCGGCTCTCGATCTGTGGAAGTCAATGCTCCGCATGTTGTTCGAGACCGGTCACCCATGGATCACATTCAAAGATCCATGCAACGTCCGCAGTCCGCAGGACCACGAAGGCGTCATCCACAGCTCAAATCTTTGCACTGAGATTACGCTGAATACATCCGATGATGAAACCGCTGTTTGTAACCTCGGTTCGGTTGTTCTTGAGTCTCACCTCGATGAGAATGGACAGCTCGATCTCGTGAAACTGAAGGAAACGGTCAGCGTCGCAGTCCGCGCTCTCGACAACGTGATCGACATCAACTTCTACCCAACGGATGCGGCTAAAAACGCGAACTCCCGTCACCGTCCGGTTGGACTCGGCGTCATGGGACTTCAGAATGCGTTGTTCGCCCGCGACACTCCGTTTGGCAGCGATGAAGCGGTTGAATTCAACGACGAGTTCATGGAAGCAATTTGCTACTACGCCTACGAAGCATCGAGTGAGCTCGCTGCTGAGCGCGGCAGTTACTCATCTTTCGAAGGATCAAAATGGAGCCGCGGTTTGCTTCCACCAGATACCCTCGATATGCTCGAAGAAGAGCGTGGCCAGGCGATCGACGTTCCCCGCACCAGCCGGATGGATTGGGATGTGCTTCGTGAGAAGATCAAGAAGCAGGGCATGCGGAACTCGAACGTGATTGCGATTGCACCGACCGCGACCATCTCGAACATCATGGGCTCCACTCCATGTATCGAGCCAACCTTCAAGAACCTGTTTGTTAAAGGAAACCTTTCCGGTGACTTCATCGTCCTGAATCAGTATCTCGTTCGTGATCTCAAGAAATTGAATCTCTGGGGTCCTGAAATGGTTGAACGCCTCAAGTATTTCAATGGTGAGCTCGAAGACATTGACGAAATTCCGGCTGACTTGAAGCTGAAATACGCAACGGCATTCTCCGTCGGTTTCCAGTGGTTCATCGAAGCTGCCGGTCGTCGTCAGAAGTGGATTGATCAAAGTCAGTCCGTGAACTTGTTCCTCGCAAACCCGGAGATGAAAACGCTCTCTCACATGTATCGCGATGCATGGCACAAAGGCTTGAAGACCACTTACTACTTGCGCACTCAGCAAGCGTCCAACATCGAGCAGGCGACAACCAACGTGAAGAAGGAAGTTCGTCACCTCGGTGGAGAAAATGATCCTAATTCCAAGGAATTCACCGAAGCCGAACAGCAGGCATGTTCACTCGATGCACTCCTAAACGGTGAAGAATGTGAAGCGTGTCAGTGACTTTTTTTAAAAACGTAAGCCGATGAAAAAAGCGGAGTTTCCGAAAGGGGACTCCGCTTTTTCGTGCTCTGGTAAAAAACTGCATCCCACAGACACGCCTCACGCCAAAAAGACCAGTCGCCCGCAACCTGTGTAAATATGGTCCGAGTAATCGCAGCTTTTATTCTATCAACAACGGCATTTCTGACTGCTGCTGAACCAATCGATTTTGCCCGCGATATCCGCCCAATCCTGGCCGACCGTTGTTACAAATGCCACGGATTCGATGACAACGCTCGCGAGGCCGATCTCGGATTGCACAACTTTTCCTCCGCCACGCAGGACCTCGGCGGCTATCAGGCGATCACTCCCGGAGATCCTGAAAAGAGCGAAATCATCACCCGAATGCTCTCGGATGACGAAGACGAAGTCATGCCACCGCCCAATGCGAACAAGCCGAAGCTAACCCCCGCCGAGATTTCGACTTTCAAACAATGGATCAAAGAAGGCGCCAAATACGAGGCGCATTGGTCTTTCGTTCATCCGCGGAAATCAAACGTCATTCCTCCACGGTCAAAATTAGAAAATCCGATCGACGCCTTCGTTGAGAAACGACTCAAAGCAAAGAAGCTGAGTTTTTCTCCAGCGGCAAACTCCAACACGATGGTTCGGCGACTCTATCTCGATCTGATTGGTCTGCCGCCAACGCCCGAGCAAGTTGAGACATTTGCCCAACTCGCTACCGAAAAAAATCTTCCATCAGCCGTTTCCCAAACTGCCGATGAACTTCTCGCCAGTCCACAATACGGCGAAAAATGGTCCCGCGACTGGCTGGATCTCGCTCGCTACGCCGACACCAATGGCTACGAAAAAGACCGGCCGCGCTCTATCTGGCCGTATCGAGATTGGGTCATCAACGCGCTGAACGCCGACATGCCGTATGATCAATTCACCATCGAACAGCTCGCGGGTGACATGCTCCCGAACGCAACGATCGATCAAAAAATCGCGACCGGCTTTCACCGAAACACCATGCTCAACGAAGAGGGCGGCATCGATCCTCTTGAGTTTCGATTCAACGCCATGGCCGATCGTGTGGCCACCACCGGCACCGTTTGGATGGGGCTAACCACTGGGTGCGCGCAATGCCACACCCACAAATTCGATCCCATCACCCACACCGATTACTACGCGCTTTTTGCGTTGCTGAACAATGCTGAAGAACCTGAAATCGAAATTCCGGATCCGGAAATTATTGCTCAGCGCGAAAAAATTCAGGAGCAAATCCGATCTCTCGAAATCGCTGAAACCCAGAAAATCGACAAGGCGAAATTCACGAAATGGATTGCCCAAAATACTCGTCCCCTCGGAAATTGGACAGATATCAAGCCGCGCAAGTCGACTGCTGAAGGAATTCTGCTCGAAGTTGAAAATGAAAACGTGATTTACGCCAGCGGAGACTTCACTAAACGCCACGTTTACGATCTCGAATTCGACATCTCAGGAATCAAACCTCCCATCACTGGAATCCGGCTCGAAGCCCTCCCCGACGAAAGGCTTCCAGCGAACGGCCCCGGAACAGCCTACTACGAAGGCCGCAAAGGTGACTTCTTTCTCAGTGAATTCACTGCCACGGTAGACGACCAAAAAATAGGATTCAAAAATGCATCAATCAGCTTCGGCAAAATCGCCATCGGCAGTGGCAAGGTCACTCCCGAAGGCGTTTTTGATGGAAATGGCTCATCAGGCTGGTCAACAGCGACCGGAGAAGGAAAGCGGCACGAACTCATTTTAGAATTCGAACAACCCATTCAGGGAAAATCGCTCGACGTTTCCATGTTATTCGAGCGTCACTTTGTCGCTGCGTTAGGTAAATTTCGCATCGCAGTGACCACTGATGCAAAACCGGTTCCAGCCGATGCGAGCACGACTCCAAATCCAGCAGTATCATCAGACATCGACATGGAAACTGCCTACGTCAACCATGCGAAGGAATTCGCTGCATTTCAAAAGAAGGTGACATCACTTGAAAAATCGATCCCCGCGCTACCGACAACTCTTGTCATGCGCGAGCGGACTTCCAAAAACCCACGCGAAACGACGCGTCATCATCGGGGCGAATATTTAAGCGCCAAAGAATCTGTTGGACCTGCAGTGCCTGCAATTTTTGAATCGATCGACGGTGATCCCAATCGATTGAATCTCGCGAAATGGCTTGTTTCAGAAAAGAATCCTCTCGCCGCCCGCGTCGCCGTGAACCGTGCCTGGCGCGCCTTTTTCGGACGCGGAATCCTCTACACCGCTGGGGATTTCGGACTGCAATCCGAAACGCCGAGCCATCCCGAATTGCTCAATTGGCTCGCCGTGAAATTTATCGACGACGGTTGGTCGCTGAAAAAACTCCATCGCCAAATTGTCACCAGCCAAACCTACCAGCAGCAATCCGAATTGAATTCCGAACTCATGGTTGCCGATCCGCAAAACGTTCTGCTTTCCCGCGGTCCTCGTTTTCGCATGAGTGGGGAAGTTCTTCGCGATGCCGCACTCGCCAGCAGTGGTTTACTTTCCAAAAAAATCGGAGGCAAGAGCGTCTTTCCACCTCAACCTTCCACCGTCGCAGCAGCTGCCTATGGCGGCACCAAATGGAATGTTTCCAAAGGCGAAGACCGTTATCGCCGCAGTCTCTACACATTTTCAAAACGAACCGCCCCCTTCGCCGCTTACTTGACCTTTGATGGCCCTACCGGCGAAAGCTGCCTCGCACGCCGTGAAATCAGCAACACTCCCCTGCAGTCCTTGACGCTTCTCAACGACACCATGTTTCTCGAAGCCGCTCGCGCGCTTGCCGAATCAACCCTGTTGAATCATCAATCCAACCCTGTTGCTTCGAAAATCTTTCAACGCGTCCTTTCCCGCGAGCCTACAGAATCTGAACTCATTGATCTAACCAACTTCTACGAAGCGCAGCTCGCCCGATTGAAAAAAAATGAACTCGACGCTCAGAAAATTTCCGGAAAACCAGATCCCGAACTCGCTGCGTGGACGCTGACCGCACGAGTGATTTTGAATCTTGATGAGGCGGTTACGAAACAGTGAAACCAAATATTATGAATCTTCAAAACTCAACACGCCGTCAGTTTTTTGGAACCTGCGGCATTGGACTCGGGAAAATCGGTCTGGGCTCGATGATGGCTGGTGGCTTTGCGAATGCCGGAGATCTCTCTGATTTTGCGCCAAAGGCGAAGCGAGTGATTTATCTTTTCATGGCGGGTGCTCCCAGCCAGTTGGAGCTTTTTGATAACAAACCCCGCCTTCGCGAGTTTGATGGAAAACCCATTCCACCATCTGTGATCGCCGGCCAACGATATGCTTTCATTCAGCCGGACGCAGCCGTGCTTGCTCCCCGGTTTTCGTTTTCAAAACACGGGCAATCCGGTCAGGAAATCTCAGATTGCCTCCCCCATCTCGCAAAAGTGGCCGACGACATTGCGATTGTGAAATCCGTTCACACCAATCAATTCAATCACTCTCCCGCGCAAATTCTTGTGAATACCGGAGGCCCCATTCCAGGCCGCCCGGCGATGGGGTCATGGGTCAGTTATGGCATTGGAAATGAAACGGAAAACCTTCCCGGATTTGTCGTTCTGAAATCGGGCGGCAATTTGAGTGGCGGCGCTGCGATGTGGAGCCCGGGATTTTTGCCCGGCAAACACGCAGGTGTTCCGTTTAGGCAATCGGGAGATCCCATTCTACACGTTTCGAATCCTGCAGGCGTCGACAATCAGGCTCAACGCGACTCGCTCGATCTGATTCGAAAAATGAACGAACGCCGCTTCGATGTCGTTGGCGATCCGGAAATCGAAACCCGCATCAATAGCTACGAAATGGCGTGGCGCATGCAATCAGCCGCACCGGAGTTGATCGACCTTTCAAAAGAACCGGAGGCGATCACTGAAATGTATGGCCCAGGCGATTTCGCAAAAAATTGCCTGCTCGCTCGGCGACTGGTTGAGCGGGGAACCCGATTTGTTCAAGTTTATCATTCCGGATGGGATCACCACAGTCAGGTTGAAAAAGGCGTAACCGCACAGGCGAAAAATGTGGATCAAGCCTCAGCTGCATTGATTCAAGATCTGAAAATGCGCGGCCTTCTTGAAGACACTCTTGTGGTGTGGGGTGGCGAATTTGGACGAACCCCAATGGTCGAAGCCAGCGCCGCCCTGGGCCGAAGCCAAGGCCGAGATCATCACCCGCAAGCGTTTTCGATGTGGTTCGCCGGCGGAGGAATCAAACCGGGGGTGACGATTGGAAAAACCGACGAATTTGGATTTAACGTGATCGAAGATGGCGTTCATGTTCACGATGTTCAGGCGACAATTCTGCACCTGTTAGGCTTGCAACACGAGAAGCTGACCTATCGCTACCAAGGCCGTGATTTTCGACTGACCGATGTTCACGGTCATGTGGTTGAGAAATTGTTGGCTTAAAACGAATTTCAGTTCGTCCAACAGTGGATGATTTTCTCTGATCAAATCGACGCCGAAGTTCTACGTTCCTGTTTGAATACCGGAACGGGCCGTGGCGTTTCTGTTGGCATTTTGGATTCGGGTGTCTCCTGCCAGCTACCGATTTTAGAAGGTTGTGTGGAAGGCAATTTCGAAGTCGATCAGATTGGTGACAGCGATGAATATCGCGTGAAGCAGGTTCCGCTTGGCGAGGACACCATCGCTCACGGTACGGCCTGCGCGCACATCATTCATTCTCATGCAGCCGCAGCAGCGCTTTTCAGCATGCAAGTGATCGGCAGCACGCATTCAGCTCCGACTCCAAAGCTCGTCGCCGCTCTGGAATTCGCGGTCGATCAGAAATGGGATATCCTGAATATCAGCCTCGGAAACGAAATGCTGACGCCGGAGATTGCGGAGCTGGCAGATCGCGCATTTTACAACGGCACGCTCGTGATTGCAGCGAAGGATAACAAGCCAGGGAAGATCGGGTATCCGGCAGCCTGCGCGTCCGTTTTGGCCGTCGATATGGATTTCTTCGACGAGCCACTGAAGTTTCGATTCCACGAAAACAATCCCGTCGAAGTCGAAGGAAGCGGAGTCTACATCGATTGCCCGCTTCCCAATGGCACGATGCAAAGCTACACCGGTTCGAGTTTTGCCTGCCCTCACATCACTGCGATTGCCGCACGACTGCGAGAACACTTTCCGCAGATGACGATGGATCAGTTTCGTGCGGCGCTGCGGGTGTTGGGCGAAACGTGAAAACTTGAAGAGGTCGCACAGAGGCGCAGAGCACACAGAGCCGATGCACTGCAGTTTTTTTTATTTTTTCAAGTCTCTGTGTGCTCCGTGTCTCTGTGCGACAAACGGATCAACCACTGAATTGAACCAATAAAGTTGACTCATCGATCAGACCCTGTTGATTCGTAAAATGGCGCGAAGCACTCTTTTTAAGGCCCGTTTATATGGAATTCTCGACCTCGGATATTGCGAGCCGAAGAACGCGGAATCGGTCTGCGAAAAAATGATCGAAGGCGGGGTTGGCGTGATTCAACTCCGTGCAAAAAAGGCGTCTTTGGATGAAATCCGAGATCTTGGAGCCAAAATTTTACCGATTTGTCGAAATGGCGGCGTGCCATTTGTGATCAACGATTTCTCGGAAATCGCCACGGAATTGAAGACGGATGGCGTTCACGTTGGACAAGATGACATGGCGATGGACGGCGTTCGCGCAATCGTCGGTGATGAGATGCTAGTCGGTCGATCTTCCCACAGCGTCGAGCAAGCAGCCCTTGCCGCATCTGACCCGAGAACGGATTGCATTGGGTTTGGGCCATTATTTTCGACCCCGACAAAGCCGGATTACACACCGATTGGAACGAAAGAAATCCACGCGGTTCACGAGGCTCATCCTGATCTACCGATTTTCTGCATTGGAGGGATCAAACGCGAAAATGTCGACCAGGTCCTCGATGCTGGCGCAAAACGTGTCGTGATCGTATCAGGAATCTTGCAAGCAGACGATATCACTGCTTATGTCCGCGACGTTTGCGATCGCCTCGAGGCAGTTGCCCTTTAATCCAATTTATCCTATCTACCCCATTTTATGAGTGTCCTTATTGCTGGTTCCGTTGCGCTTGATCGCGTAAAAACTCCGAAAGATGAACACGGCGATCTGCTTGGCGGATCGGCTTCGTATGCGGCGATCGCAGCGAGCTTCTTTTCTCCAGCTGCTCTTGTAGCCGTGGTTGGTAAAGATTTTCCTGAAGAGCATGTCGAGCTTTTTAAAGATCAGAACGTCGATTTGACCGGCCTCGAATACACCGACGGCGAAACGTTTCGCTGGTCGGGTGAGTATCACGAAGACATGAATTCGCGCGACACACTCGACGTGGCGTTGAATGTCCTCGAAGCATGGGAACCAAAAATTCCGGCGGAGCTGGTGGCCTCAACCAAAATCGCAGTGCTTGCCAATGCGCATCCTGAAAATCAGCACGCCGTAATCGATCAGCTCGGCGACAATACGAAGCTGACGATTGCGGACACGATGGATCTCTGGATCACGATTGCTCGCGACCGCCTCGACGATCTTTTAAAGCGGATTGATTTGTTGGTTCTAAACGATGGAGAAGCCAAGCAGATGATGGAGACTACCAATCTCATCACTGCAGGCCACAAGTTGCTCGAAATGGGACCACGCTACGTGATCATCAAGAAAGGCGAGCACGGCGCCATGCTTTTTGGCAAAGAAAAGGGAGAGTTTTTCTCAACTGGAGCATTCCCACTTCACGAAGTTTTTGATCCAACGGGTGCAGGCGATTCTTTCATCGGTGGATTTGCTGGCTACTTGGCAAGCCTCGATCGTCCGGGCGACTACGAATTCTCAGATCTCACGGCAGCAGTCGTTCGCGGATCAATCGTTGCAGGTTACACCTGCGAAAGTTTCAGCACTCACAAGCTCCAGGCTTTGACTCAGGAAGAATTTGATGCTCGTCTTGCGGAATTTCGTGGGATGACGACATTTTCGTGATTGGCATTTTCGATTTCAATTCTTAGCATCAAGGAATTATGGAGTGGTTTTACGCAAACGAGAACGACGAACAGATTCCTATTGGCGAGGAAGATCTAGAGAAGCTAATCCGACAGGGTGTCATGAAACCTGACACTCTGGTCTGGAATGAATCGATGAGTGATTGGACCGCCTGCAACAAGGCGCTCCCTGATTTATTCCAATCGAGCTTTGTTAAGCCCACCGAGGAAACAGTCACCCCGTCAGCTCCAGCCAGTTTTTCACCAGCGCCTCCCGCACAAGCGCCCGTTCAAATCCCTGGAGAACCACCTCCGCTAATGATGGCCACCCAACGCGTCCCCGGTCCAGCGGACGGTCTTGCCATAGCGAGTTTGGTTTGCGGAATCATTGGAATCGTCGGCTCTCTTTGTAGCTGGGGAATCATGATTCCCGTCTCGATTGCCGCAGTTATTTGTGGCCACATTGGTCGCAAAAGACTCCGCGACATGGACCTCCCGAAAGAGCACGGCCAACTCACCGCCGGACTGGTTTGTGGTTGGGTTGGCATTGGTTTGAGTGTTTTGCTTTTCGCTCTTTTTATTGTGCTGGTCGTGACTGGCGCGCTCGACGCTTAGTAACGCTTGTCATTTTTTCACAAGAATTTTACCTGAGCTAATTATGGAGTGGATTTACGCAACCGAAAATGACGAGCAAATCCCTATAGCAGAGGCAGATATTAAAAGCCTTGTCGACGAGGGAGTCATCAAGCGAAAAACTCTGATGTGGAATGAGTCCATGAGCGACTGGACCGCCTGTGAAGTTGTTCTACCGGATTTGTTTCCGACGAATTTCGTAGAACCTGCGGCCCCCATAGCATCAGGACCGCCACAGACGCAACCACCTGGCGGGGGGCCACCGGCATTCGCGGTCGCACCGGTCCGGCCTCGGGGCCCTGCTGACGGCTTAGCTACCACCAGCCTGGTCTGTGGAATCGTTGGAGTCGTCGGACTTTTTTGCGCTTCCGGCTTTCTACTTCCCGTGTCTATCGCTTCAGTCATCTGCGGCCACGTGGGACGGAAGAAATTGCGCGAAGCAAACCTTCCTCTAGAACACGGTCAATTGACCGCCGGAATCATTCTTGGATGGATCGGCGTTGGCTTCAGCATTTTGTGCCTCATCGGAATTTTGGTCTATTTTTTGATGATGGGCGCCTTCATTGCGACCGAAGCTGGAAATTCAGTATTGTAATTCGGCGCCCTGATCTGCGGTTGCGACCGGCCGTTTCGCCGGTATCTTCCGCGCCACTATGCATTCGTTTGGTTATCAAAACGGGTCACTTCACTGTGAAGCGACCGATCTTCAGGCTCTCGCCTCGGAACACGGAACTCCGCTCTTCGTGTATTCGAAAAAAACGATCCTCGACAACTACCAGCGCCTCGCTTCAGCAATGAGCGAACTGGATTGTCAGATCTGTTTCGCCACGAAAGCGAATTCTAATATCGCCGTGCTGAATCAGTTAGCCAAAGCCGGAGCCGGTTTCGATGTGGTATCCAGCGGTGAAATTTTTCGTGTTGAAAAAGCAGGCGGCGATCCAGGAAATGCACTTTCGCTGGCGTTGCCAAAACCCGTGCCGAAATCGAACACGGCCTCAAGGCGGGTATCTATTCCTTCAACGCGGAAAGTGAAGCAGAACTTGTTTTAATCGATAAAGTTGCAGGCGAAATGGGCGTAAAAGCCCCTGTCGCGCTCCGTCTGAATCCCAACGTGGATGCGAAAACGCATGCGAAAATCACCACCGGAAAAAGCGGAAATAAATTTGGAATCGACTTCGACTTCATCCGCGATGCCTATGCTCGCGCTTCGAAATTGCCGAATCTGAACATTCGCGGCCTGCAAATGCACATCGGTTCCCAACTCACGACCGCAGCGCCATTCATTGAAGCTGTGGAAAAAGTCGTGCCGCTCGTCGAAGAGCTCAAAGCTGCTTATGGAATCGAGTTTTTCAGTATTGGGGGAGGAATCGGTATCGTTTACGAAGACTCCCTTGCTAGCGGTGATCCCGCCTGGTGGGAAACCAGCGACGCATTGACGCCTGAAGAATATGCCGCAAAGCTCGTTCCTTCACTCAAGCCACTTGCGTTAAAAATCATTCTCGAACCCGGTCGTTACATGGTTGGGAACGCCGGCGTGTTGCTCACCGAAGTCATTTACGAAAAGCAGGGCACCACCAAGCTTTTTAAAATCGTCGACGCGGGCATGAACGATCTCATTCGCCCAACCCTATACGAAGGGCATCACGACATCGTCCCGCTTCAGGAGTCCGACGGCGAAACGGAAGTCGTCGACGTGGTCGGGCCCGTTTGTGAAAGCGGAGATTACTTTGCGACCAATCGTGAACTGGCCAAAGTCGAAGAAGGCGACGTCATCGCCGTTCTCAGCGCAGGCGCGTACGGATTTGTCATGGCCTCGAATTACAATTCGCGTCCTTATCCTGCCGAGATCCTTGTCGACGGAGAAACCGCACACGTCATCCGCCAGCGTCAATCGATGGACGACCTAATTGCCGGAGAAACCATCGTCGAATAAACTCGGTTGATTCATCTTACAGACCCTGTTTAATCGGGGAAACCAATACTCGACCACCCAATTACCAAAAACATGAGCACTCGCAAAAACATCATCGCCGCCAACTGGAAAATGAACGTTACGCCTTCCGAGGCTGATTCTTATCTCACGACTTTTCTCGGAACCTTTCCTGAAGCAACTTCCGTCGACATCGTCATTGGCGCTTCTTTCGTAACGCTCGCAAAAGCATCTGAGCACATTTCAGGTTCAGCTTCCGTTGATCTTGCGGCCCAGAACATGCACCCCGAAGCAGGTGGTGCGTTCACCGGCGAGACCAACGCAGCGATGCTCAACGAAGTGAAGTGCGACTACGTGATCCTCGGCCACAGCGAGCGCCGCGCGATTTTTGGTGAGACCGACGCGTTCATCAACGAAAAAGTTCACGCCGTTCTTGCTGCAGGCATGAAGCCGATTCTTTGCATCGGCGAATCCCTCGAAGAGCGCGAAGGCGGCAAGCTTGAGCCCGTTCTTTCCGGTCAGTTGAAAGGCAGCCTTGCCAATGTGACTGCCGAGCAAATGGCGGACATCGTCATCGCATACGAGCCAGTCTGGGCCATCGGAACCGGTGTTACCGCTTCACCCGAGCAAGCGCAAGACACTCAGAAATACGTTCGGAGCGTGCTCGAAGAAATCTTCGGTGGCGACGTAGCAGGCGCAACCCGCATCCTTTTGTTGTGGGCCAACACTCGGCTCGCGTTTG
>ERZ887851.1465-NODE-1465-length-20276-cov-20.189011_pt1 | contig 20276 bp, 19 predicted proteins | sample MGYA00521100_ERZ887851 | MGnify/ENA primary metagenome ERZ887851 (study PRJEB32303, sample SAMEA104408602) | aquatic metagenome | biome: Brackish water; feature: Pelagic; material: water | place: Baltic Sea | collected 2014-06-06T16:11:00 | depth 11,444 m ... | reverse complement strand
GCCGGCGTTCTCGCCCGGGCCCACCAGGATGCGGGGGCCGGTGGTGGGGAAGCCCGCAAGCAGGGGCCGCGAGTTGCGGTAGCAGCAGTGCTCCGACCACATCACCCCGAACATGCCCAGTTCGGCCCGGTTGGGGGCGCGGCCGAGGCGGCGGCAGATCTCTTCGTAATCGGCCTGACTGAGGTTCTCCTTTTTCAGTGCCTCGGGAACGGAATAGGCGGGAGCGGCGACCACAGACACCTGGGGCAGATCTTTCCAGTTTCCACGAGGGTGCCTGGAACGGTCGCCCTGGGTTGGTCAGATCCAGGGATCGTCATCTCGGGAACGGCTGGGCTGGGCTTCCTGCTGGGCTGGCCCAGGGGGGCTACCCGGCTCCTGCCAAGGGGTTTCCTCCAACCATCCTTCGAGTTTCTCCTCAAAACGACCACTCACCTGCTGCATCTGCTCACGCCAGCGCCGGGAGCGCCGCAAAACGTCCTGCCGCACACTCGCCCTGGCCAGGGGCAGGTCGTCGAGACCCTCGACATTGGTCCATACCCGGCCTGGCTGCTGGTCGACCAGGCGATCCAAGCTGAGCCGCCAGCGGCTGCTGCCGGGCAGGCGGGGATCGCTGCGGCTCACGAGGTAATGGCGAATGCGACCGGTGGCCAACTCGATGGCGGCATCCGCCAGGGTGCCCATCGGTTGCTGCCGCCGGTCGAGCACCTCGGCCTCGATCAGGCAGGGCAACCTCTCGACCACCCCCTGTTCCGTTTCAGCCGGCTCCCCCTGCACCAACACTTCCAGGTCGATCAAACCGCGCAGCTGGTTGAGCTTCCACACCAGCCGGCGGGATCCAAACGCTGAAGGCCTCGAGATCCAGCCCAGCACCCGATGAACAGGGGGATGCATCCACACCTGGAGGCCGGCCCCGTGGTCCAACCCCTGGTGGCAGCGCACCCGTCTGCGTAGCAGCTCACTCAACAGCAACTGCTCCGGAAGGTTGCCCACCTTCAGCTGCGGATCTGGATGGGCATCACCAGATAGGTGAACTGGGCACCGTCGCCAGGCGTAAGGATCGCCGGGGTGGTGGGGGCGTTGCACTGCAGCAACACCTTGTCGGCAGCCATCGTCTTGAGACCATCGAGCAGGTAGCGCACGTTGAAGGCGATCTGGACCCCTTCCCCTTTGATCTCGGCCGCTACGGCCTCAGAGCCACTGCCCACATCCTGGGCATCGGCCTGGATCAGCAGCTGGCCGGTGGCCGGATCCGCGCTGAATTTCACCACGTTGTTGTGCTGATCTGCGAGTACGGCCACTCGCTCCAGGGCGGACACAAGGGCGCGGCGATCGAGGCTGATGGTGCGGCTAAACCCATCGGGGATCAGTTGCCGGTAGTTGGGATAGGTGCCATCGAGGCTGCGACTGGTGAGCACCTGATCAGCCCAGAGAAACACCACCTGGCCCCGGTCACAAAACAGGCTCAGGGGTTCGTCAGACTGGCGGCCGGAGAGCAGGCGCTCCAGTTCGCGCAGGGAGCGGGCCGGCACGGTGACCGCGAATGGTTCACCTGGTTCACCTTCTTCGGCCTCAGCGGGGGCACCGGCATGGGCCAGGCAGAGAACGGCGAGACGATGGCCGTCGGTGGCGGCACACTCGAGCACCTGGTGATCCAGCCGCAGGTGCACGCCGGTGAGAATCTGCTTTGACTCATCACTGCTGCTGGCAAACAGGGTGGCCCGCAGGCCCTTCACCAGCGCCTCAGCCTCCAGTCGGATTGGGGTGCCGCTCTGCACCAGGGGAAGGTCGGGGAAATCCTCCGCCGGCATGCCTCGCATCTGGTAGCTGCCGGAAACACTGGTGAGCTCAACCTGCTCAGTTCCCTCCTCACAGTGGAGGGTGATCGGGTTGTCACTGGAGAGCCGCGAGACAATTTCCCCAAACAACTTGGACGGCAGGGTGATGGCGCCGCTGGTTTCCACGCTGGCGGAGAAGCTGGTCTGAATGCCGAGGCTGAGATCAAAACCAGTGAGGCTCAAGCGGCCGGTGCCCGCATCGGCGGTGAGCAGCACGTTGGCGAGCACCGGGTGGGTCGGGCGACTCGCCACGGCTCGGCTCACCAGCTGAAGACTGGAGCTGAGTTCGGATTGGGAACAGACCAGCTTCATGGCGTATGGACTGGGTTGCCTGGGTACCAGCGGTAGGCAGCCCCCACGCTTCCACAGCCCGGCTGATTGCGCAACGCCGGTGAACCGTATCCAACCGTCCTTCCCAACCGCCCTTCTGATTAAGGGATTAAGGGATTAAAGGATTTTTAGAAGAAATAAAAACGGCCGTAGTAGGGGCTGGGGGAACGGTGGAAAACCCACCAGATCTCAGTTCTTGGAAGCAGTTACCGGCCCATTTGGCTGGGGCATTTTGAACCTGTGCTGGGGATGGCCAAGCTTTTTGCCCAGTTTCCCGCCATTGGGGAAAAATGCTTTACCGGGAGGTTGGCGAAATCGGATCACCATCCCCGCCTTTTCCATGCCTTTCCCCCAGGCATGAATTAGCCACTTTGATAATTGGTTGGGGCCAAGGGAGCGTTTTTAAAAGCCCATCACCTCTGCAACCTTGGCCGTATCCGCCGCCAGACCGGTGTGAAAGCGGGCATCGTTGTGTTCGATGGCAGTGGTTGGGTCCTTGAGGCCGTTACCGGTCAGCACGCACACCACCGTTGCGCCCGGGGGCACTTCCTCTCGACGCTTCAACAACCCAGCTACCGAGGCGGCACTGGCGGGTTCACAGAACACCCCTTCACCAGAGCCGAGCAGCTTGTAGGCGTCAATGATTTCGGCATCGGTTACGGCCATGAAATCGCCCCCACTCTCGGCTTTTACCTTGAGAGCCTTGTCCCGGTTTACCGGGTTGCCGATGCGGATCGCTGTGGCGATCGTGTCTGGTTGGTCCACCGAATGGCCCAGCACCAGGGGGGCAGAGCCGGCGGCCTGAAATCCCATCATCCGCGGCAATTTCCTGCTGCGGCCAGCTGCCTTGTATTCGTTGAATCCCATCCAGTAGGCACTGATGTTGCCAGCATTGCCAACGGGGATGCAGAGCCAATCTGGCGCTTCTCCAAGGGCTTCTATAACTTCAAAGGCTGCTGTCTTTTGGCCCTGGAGGCGGTATGGATTGACCGAATTCACCAGGGTGATTGGATACTTACTGGCCATGTCTTGCACAATCGCAAGCGCCCGATCAAAGTTGCCCTGGATGGCAATTACCTCGGCACCATATAATAGGGCTTGGGCCAGTTTTCCTTGGGCAACGTAGCCATCTGGGATCAGCACAAAGGCCCGCATGCCGCCGCGGCGGGCATAGGCGGCGGCGGCGGCAGAGGTGTTTCCGGTGCTGGCGCAGATCACCGCTTCTGAGCCCTCCTCCTTGGCCTTGGAGATCGCCATCGTCATGCCCCGGTCTTTGAAGGAGCCGGTGGGATTGAGACCGTCGTATTTCAGGAAAACCTTCACCTTTCTGCCGATGCGCTCTGAGATCAGGGGAGCGGGAATCAGGGGAGTGGCTCCCTCGCGCAGGGTGATCACCGGCGTCTTGTCGCTGACCGGCAACCAACGGCGATAGGCCTCAATCAGGCCCGGCCAGTCCTGCATGGTGGGACAGCCAGCATATTGCCCCTGGCTCAGACGTTTCAGGGAACGGAGCAGGGACACGGTTTAAGGCAGTTGCTAGGCCGAATCTACGGTGCGCCTTTAGGGGTCTCGCCGCGCAGGCCATCGAGGGGGGATTCGGAGAAGAAGCGCACCAGGTCGGTGATTGAGCTGGCCTTGCGGATCAGGTTCATCAGGGCAGGGATGCTCACCTCCATTTCCCGAACCGGGTAGGCCCGGAAAAAGGAAATGGCGGAGATCGAACCATTGCCCTCCACCACACCCATGACCAGGGCGGAGCGAAGGGCAACGACGCCAACTTGAGATGCGTTGAGGGGAAAAACAATCTGGGCCAGTCGCTCGAGGATGGCCTCACCGATGCGGGTGTTCAGCAGCCTGCTCACCAGGGTGACGGGCAGCTTCACCGATTGGTTGAGCAGCTGGCCAACGGTTTTGGGATTTTGGTTGCTGAATTTCAGCACATCGGCAAGCAGGCCCTGGGCCTGGCCGGTGGCGGCCAGTTTCTCCAGATCGGCCACGGGGATCGAGCGTCGAAACGCCCCGCTGACGAAGACGAGATTCTCAGCGGCAGCGGCGGCGGGTGGGGACCAGATCCGCAGGCCCCCCAGCAGGCTCATGCCCATCACGGCGGCTGCCGCCGCACGGCCCAGCATCCGAGTTCTATGCATGTGCAACCTTTTAGATGGGTTTAGTTGGGGCCAAACCTAGATCGGCCGTTTGAGGATTCAGGCGGAGACGAGCACATCGCGCACCAGGCGCACCACACTGCGTTCAGCCAGGCCACGGGCAAGTTGAACGCCCATCTGGCGCAATTGGGGTTCGCCCAGAAGCCTGGGCAGGCGCCGCATCAGCATCTGGGGCTCGAAGCCCGGCAGGGCCTGGAGAATTCCCGTCAATTGCCGCACCGGTTCAATGTCCAGCAGCGGCTCGTTGGCGTCGCTCAGCCGGTGCTTGCGCAGGCCAGGGGGCTGGAGCCTCTCCGGTAACCGTTTGCCGATCCGCAAGGTGGTGTGCCACGCCATGGCGTCCATGCGGAAAACCACCGCTTCCACCAGTTGCTGGCGCAGCAGCCCCCCATTGGCTGAAAACAGGAAGGTCAGCACCTGGTCCAGCAGCCCCTCAAGATCCAGCTGGCTGCCCTGGGAGGCGCTGGCAATCAGGTTGTCGAGCCGCTGCCAGCGGAAGATATCGCCGTCGAAGAGCATTTCCTTGAGGCTCTGACGCAGGCTGGGATCGGGATCCTCCATCAGTCGCCGGGCGAAATAGGGATAGGCGGCGCCAAGAATCTTGAATTCGGAATCCACGCTCAGGGCGATCCCCTCCAGGGTCACCAGGGAGCGGATGATCAGGGCGTAGTAGGGCGGCACCCGGAAGGGGAAGCGATACATCACCCCGGAGAGGTCGTCGGTAACGGCCTTGAAATCCATGCGGCTGACGCCCTGCTCGATCGCCTGGCCAAAGACCTTCTCGAAGGCCGGCACGATCGGCTCGAGATTGACGTCTTCGGCAAGAAAGCCCAGGCTGACGAAATCTTTACTTAGCTTGCCGAAGTTGCGATTGACCAGGTGCACCACCGCCTGGATCAGGCCCGTGCGCGACTCGCGACTCACCTCGCTCATCATGCCGAAGTCGAGGTAGGCCAGGCGGCCGTCAGAGAGGGCCAGCAGGTTGCCCGGGTGGGGGTCGGCGTGAAAAAAGCCGTGCTCCAGCAATTGCTGCAAGCTGCAATTAACACCGATATTCACCATTTCGTCGGGGTCAACGCCGATGCCACGCACGGCCTCGAGGTTGGTGAGTTTCACCCCCTCGATCCACTCCATGGTGAGCACCCGGCGGCTGGTGGCCTGGTGATAGATGCGGGGGACGGCGATGCGGGGGTTGTGGGTGTGCAGGGCTGCGAAACGTTCGGCGTTGGCCGCCTCATTGCAGTAGTCCATCTCCTCGAACACCCGCTTGCCCAGCTCATCAATCAGGGCCACCAGGTCGCTGCGGATCAGGCCCACGTTCTGGTTCAGCCAGGCGGCGATGTTGCGCACGATGTAGAGATCGAGCGTGATCTGTTCGCGCAGCCCCGGTCGTTGCACCTTGACTGCAACCACCTGACCTCCCTTGAGCACCCCTTTGTGCACTTGGCCGAGGGAGGCGGCGGAGATCGGTTCGGCATCGAGCTGTTCATAGATCTCCAGCACCGGGGCACCGAGGTCATCCTCGATGCAGGCCATGGCCAGGGCTGAATCGAAGCCTGGAAGTTGGTCCTGCAGTTGGGCCAGCTCCTCCAGCAACAGCGGCGGCACGATGTCGGGCCGGGTGGAGAGGGCCTGCCCGGCCTTGATGAAGGCGGGGCCCAGGGAGGCGATCAGATCGGCTGCTTCTTTGGCCCGGGCCCGGGCCCGATCGGGGCCCTTCAGTAGGCCGGTGAACCAGTCAAACCAAACCCCCAGCAGGTAGAGGCCAATCGGCACCAGGGTCTGCCAGAGGCGCCGGATCAGCCTCTGGGGGTGGCCAGCGTAGATCCGGGTGATGGCGGCCGGGTCGTAGCTGAGCAGGCCAGCCGCTTCGATGAAGTCGCTCAGCTCGGTTTTGTCGCTTAGAGCGGGAGACTCTTTGTCGCCTTGAGCTGGGGCCTCAGGCTTGATTTCCGGAGCCGGCTCAGGAGGGGCGCTCACCATGCCACGGGGCCAATTAAGAATTTCCCCCCTTCTAAACGAAAGACCCAGCCGCTACGGTCAGGGCGATCACCATCCGCTTGTCGGACGGGCCTGTGCTGACTGGACTGCGTCTCGAGAACATCGCCCTGATCGAGGGGCTCGAGCTCAGTTTCTCCGCGGGTTTCACGGTGCTCACCGGTGAAACCGGGGCGGGCAAGTCGATCCTGCTCGATGCCCTCGATGCCCTGCTGGGCGGTGCCCAGGGCAGTGCGGGGGCCCGCTTGCTGCGCCGGGGTGCCGAGCGCGGCGTGATTGAGGCCAGCTTCAGCCTCACCCCTCCAGTTCTGAACTGGTTAGGGCAGCAGCAACTGGAGCCGGAAGATGAATTGCTGCTGACGCGGGAGTGGCGGCTCACCGAGGAGCGACTGACCAGCCGCCATCGTCTCAACGGTGTGGCGGTGAGTCGGGCCCAGATTCAGGAGCTGAGGCCCCTGTTGCTGGATCTCACCGTGCAGGGCCAAACCCAGCAATTGGGCCGACCTGGCCAGCAGCGGCGCTGGTTGGACCGCTTCGGTGGGGATCCCGTCCAGGCCCTGTTGGAGCCGGTGGCCACCGCCTGGAGCCAGTGGAAACGGGCGGCGGCGGAACTGGATCAGGCGCGCGCTGACCTTGACCAGATTGAGCAGCAGCGGGCCCTGCAGGAACAGACACTGGCAGACCTGGAGGCCGCCCAGCTCGAGGACCCCCAGGAGCGCCAGCAGCTGCTGGCGGAGGAAAATCGCCTCGCCCATGGCGTGCGGCTGCAGGAAGGGGTGATGGCCCTGCTGGGTCGCCTGGTGGAGGGGGCGGAGCAGGCGCCCTCCGTGCTCGACCATCTAGCAGTCTGCGAGCAGGAGCTGCTCCAGATGGAGGGGCTCGACGGCGGGGTCGCCCCCCTGCGCAACCTCTGCAGTGATTCCCTCTCAGGCCTCCAGGAGCTGGCCCGCAACCTGGATGGCTACGGCGCTGCCCTCGACAGCGATCCCGAAAGCCTCGGGGCCCTACAGGAGCGGATGGCCCAGCTCAAGGCCCTCGAGCGCCGCCATGGCGATGGGCTGGAGGGCCTGATCGCCCTGCGCGATCGCCTGCGGGAGCAGCTGGCTCCGGGGGGCGGTGCGGCTTCCCTGGCGGCCCTGGAATTGGCTGAGCATGGGGCCCGCCAGCAAAGGGATCGGGCCAATGCTGCCCTCAGCGCGGCCCGCCTTCAGGCCGCCGGGGAGCTCGAGCGGCAGCTGATGGAGGCCCTGCGGCCGATGGGCTTGGCCAATGTGCGCTTTGCGGTGGCTATTAATCCGGCGCCGGCGGCTGAGGAGGGGGCCGATGGGGTGCAGTTTCAGTTTTCCGCCAACCCGGGAGTGCCCCTGGCCCCCCTGGCTGAGGTGGCTTCCGGCGGCGAGATGTCCCGTTTTCTGCTGGCCCTGAAAACCTGTCTGGCCGCAGCTGATCAGCACGTCACCCTGCTGTTTGACGAGATCGATACGGGAGTGAGTGGCAGGGTGAGTGGGGCCATGGCCACTTTGTTGGCCCGTCTGGCCCAGCGTCGCCAGGTGTTCTGCGTCACCCACCAGCCCCTGGTGGCCGCGGCGGCCGACCACCACTTCCGTGTTGCCAAGCAGGTGGAGGATGGCATCACCCATACCCGAGTGTCCCACCTGCGGGACATCCGAGCCCGCCAGCTGGAACTCGCCGAGCTGGCGGGTGGGGATTCCGGCGAAGCCCGCAGCTATGCCGCCAGCCTGCTGGAGAAGTGTTCGGCATAGCCCTGCTAAGGGCGCCCCCACCCACGGGCCGGTAAGCAATCCGTAGAGTGGCTAGCTGTCGAGCCGTCTGGATGCCCCGCGCCAAGAGCTCTGCTGCCTCCAGCAGAACCCTCGCCCAGACCGTTCACGAAAAGGCCCTGGATCCGAGCCGGGTGCTCAGCGGCGGGGCCCTGGAGGATGTGATCCGGGTGCGGGGTGCCCGCCAGCACAACCTCAAGAACGTTGACCTGACGATCCCGCGCAACCGGCTGGTGGTGTTCACCGGGGTGAGCGGCAGCGGCAAGAGCTCCCTGGCCTTCGACACGATTTTCGCCGAGGGCCAACGCCGCTACGTCGAGAGTCTCTCGGCCTATGCGCGCCAGTTCCTGGGCCAGGTGGACAAGCCCGATGTGGATGCGATCGAGGGGCTCTCGCCGGCGATTTCGATCGATCAGAAATCCACCAGCCACAACCCCCGCTCCACCGTTGGCACGGTGACGGAGATCCAGGACTACCTGCGTCTGCTGTTTGGCCGGGCTGGCGAACCCCACTGCCCCCAGTGCGACCGCTCGATTCGGCCCCAAACCATCGACGAGATGGTGGATCAGATCCTGGCCTTGCCCGAGGGCACCCGCTACCAATTGCTGGCGCCGGTGGTGCGCGGCAAGAAGGGCAGCCACGTCAAGCTGCTGGGCGGCCTGGTGGCCGAGGGCTTTGCGCGGGTGCGCATCAATGGCGAAGTGCGTGAGCTCGCCGACAACATCGAGCTAGATAAAAACCACGCCCACAACATTGAGGTGGTGGTGGACCGGCTTGTGGCCCGCGAGGGGGTGCAGGAGCGGCTTACCGATTCGCTGCGCACTGCCCTTAAAAGGGGCGATGGTCTGGCGCTGGTGGAGGTGGTGCCCAAGGCGGATGAGGAGCTGCCCGAGGGGGTGGAGCGGGAGCGGCTCTATTCGGAAAATTTCGCCTGCCCAGTGCACGGTGCCGTGATGGAGGAGCTGTCGCCGCGGCTGTTCTCCTTCAACAGCCCCTACGGCGCCTGCCCCGACTGCCACGGCATCGGCCACCTGCGCAAGTTCACCGCCGAGCGGGTGGTGCCCGATCCCAGCCTGCCGGTTTATGCAGCCATTGCCCCCTGGGCCGACAAGGACAACTCCTATTACTTCTCCCTGCTCTATTCAGTGGGTGAGGCGTTCAAATTTGAGATCAAAACGCCCTGGAACCAGCTCAGCGACGAGCAGCGCGATGTGCTGCTCAATGGCAGCCGGGAGCCGATCCTGATCCAGGCCGATAGCCGCTATCGCAAGAGCGCCGGCTTTGAGCGGCCCTTCGAGGGGATCCTGCCGATCCTGGAGCGCCAGCTGGCCGATGCCAGCGGTGAATCGGTGCGCCAGAAGTTGGAGAAGTTCCTGGAGCTGGTTCCGTGCGCCACCTGCCATGGGTTGCGGCTGCGGCCGGAAGCCCTGGCGGTGCGGGTGGGCCCCTACGCCATCCACGAACTCACTTCCGTGAGCGTGGGCGAAACCCTGCGGCGGATTGAATCGTTGATGGGGGTGGGCGAAAGCGAAGGGGCCGAGCCCCTGCTGTCGCCGCGCCAGATCCAGATCGGCGACCTGGTGCTGCGGGAGATCCGGCTGCGGCTCAAATTCCTGCTGGATGTGGGCCTCGATTACCTCAGCCTGGATCGGCCGGCCATGACCCTCAGTGGCGGCGAGGCCCAGCGCATCCGGCTGGCCACCCAGATCGGTGCCGGCCTGACCGGCGTGCTCTACGTGCTGGATGAGCCGAGCATCGGCCTGCACCAGCGCGACAACGACCGCCTGCTCAACACCCTGCTGAAGTTGCGGGATCTGGGCAACACCCTGATCGTGGTGGAGCACGACGAAGACACCATTCGCGCCGCAGACCACCTGGTGGACATCGGTCCGGGGGCCGGCGTGCATGGCGGCCACATCGTGGCTGAGGGCAGCCTGGCCAACCTGCTGGCGGCCGAAGACTCCCTCACCGGCGCCTACCTCAGCGGTCGCCGCTCCATTCCCACCCCGGCCGAGCGCCGCACCAGCGGCAGCCGCCGGATCAGCCTGGTGAACTGCGAGCGCAACAACCTCGCGGGCTTCAATGTGGAGATCCCCCTGGGCCGGCTGGTGTGCGTCACCGGCGTGAGCGGTAGCGGCAAGAGCACCCTGGTGAACGAGCTGCTGCATCCGGCTCTGGAGCACCAGCTGGGTATGAAGGTGCCCTTCCCGGCCGGCCTGGGGGAGTTGCGCGGCATCAAGGCGATCGACAAGGTGATCGTGATCGACCAATCGCCGATCGGGCGCACCCCCCGCTCCAACCCCGCCACCTACACCGGAGCCTTTGATCCGATTCGCCAGGTGTTTGCGGCCACGGTGGAGGCCAAGGCCCGGGGTTATCAGGTGGGGCAGTTCAGTTTCAACGTCAAGGGCGGCCGCTGCGAGGCGTGCGGCGGCCAGGGCGTCAATGTGATCGAGATGAACTTCCTGCCGGATGTCTATGTTCAGTGCGATGTCTGTAAGGGGGCCCGCTATAACCGCGAAACCCTCCAGGTGACCTACAGGGGTCACACGATCGCCGATGTGCTGGAGATGACGGTGGAGCAGGCCGCCGATGTGTTCTTAGCTATCCCCCAGGCGGCCGATCGGCTGCGCACCCTGGTGGATGTGGGCCTGGGCTACGTGAAGCTGGGCCAGCCGGCACCCACCCTCTCCGGCGGTGAGGCCCAGCGGGTGAAGCTGGCCACTGAACTCTCCAAGCGGGCCACCGGCAAGACCCTATACCTGATCGACGAGCCCACCACCGGCCTGAGCTTTTTTGATGTGCACAAGCTGATGGATGTGATGCAGCGCCTGGTAGACAAGGGCAACTCAATCCTGGTAATCGAGCACAACCTCGATGTGATCCGCTGCGCTGACTGGATCGTGGATCTCGGTCCAGAAGGGGGAGACAAGGGAGGCGAGATCGTGGTGTGTGGCACTCCTGAGGAGGTGGCAGAACATCCCACCAGTCATACGGGCAGGTATCTCAAGCAGGTGCTGGTCCAGCATCCGCCCGAGCAGGTGCTGGCCTGACAAGAAAGAAACTAAGGACATTGTCATCCTGTTAAAACAATATCATTTATTGCGAAGTCATGATTGCTGTGCCAGAACTGCCATTGTGAGTGGGCCCTTATCTCCCTTTGGTAGATGGCTTACATCCTTACCCATTTCTGGCCAGGTGCGACGGAAGAGCAGTATCGGGATGAAGTCGCAGCTGTTCATCCAAAGGGTGGCTTGCCAAAGGGGCAGCTCCATCACGCAGCTGGAGCAGTCGATGGTGGTGTGTTGATTGTGGCAATTTGGGACTCCAAGGAGTCATCGGATCGCTTCGTTGCCGATGTGCTGATGGCCCATGTGCCTGAACCTGGTGGTTTCTCCGGCAAGCCGGAAGAGCGGGGCGCTGAATGCTTTAATTTTATCTCCCAATAATGGGCTCGCAATACTTAGATCTCAATAAGCCGGTCTCAATAAACCGTTTTTTGATCAGGGCAAGTCAACGCTTGGGAACATAGACAAGCCCCTCTTTTTTGAATTTTATTGATATTTCCCCAGGCTCTCGTTGAACCGAGGGCGGATCAGGGTTCCGGTTCCTGGCTGGCAATACCGGCGTATTCGCTATTGGCGTCTGGCATCCAGTAGCTCAGATCGTTGTGCCAGAACAGCCGGCCGGGTAACTGGCCGGTGCTGAGTTTGGTGCTGGCCATGGCCGTCACCAGCTGGCCCAGCTCCAGAGGGGAGAGATCGGTCTTGATGTCGTTGCCGGCAACCTTGAGCAGCTCGGGCAGGCGGGCCAGGGTGGCTGGCTGGGCCAGCTCGCGAAACACCTCGGCAAGCACCAGTTTCTGCCGCTCCATCCGGCCCAGGTCACCCAGTTCGTCGTGGCGGAAGCGCAGGAAGCCCTCGAGCTGCTCCCCCCTGAGCACTTGGCGGCCCGGATAGAGGTCGATGTAGAGGTTCTGGGCGTTGTCGACGTAGTACATCCGCTTGGGCACATCCACTTCGACGCCACCGAGGGCTGCGGCCAGGTGCTCCACCGCCCGCAGGTTCACCCGCACATAGCGATCCACCGGCGCATCCAGCAGGTTGGCCAGTTCCTGCTTCAGGGCATCCATGCCGCCGAAGGCGTAGAGGGCATTGGCCTTGACGATGCCGAATTCGCTCGACTCCACGAAGGTATCCCGGGGCACCTGGGTGAGCTCGGTGGTGCCGTCCTTGAGCTGCACCGTGAAGATCACATCGGTGTTTTCGCCGACCTTGTCGGTGCCGATCACCAGGATGCGACGGTTGGCGAAGGCGAAGGGGTTGATCAGCCCGCTGAGCTGCTGGGGCCCATGCCGCAGGGCGGCCATGGCTCCCGTGGCCAGCTGGGGCAGGGGGCCAGCCAGGCCGTAGCCCAGGGCAATCCCAAGGGCAAAGGGCAGCAGGGGCGGCCGGCGCCGTTTGGCCGGTTGGGGTGATTTGCGGCGGCTGCGCAGGTCGGTCACCCCAGGCGCGCTGTGGCTGTCGCCGTCGCTGCGACGCTGGTGGAGTGGGGCCTGGCTCATGGTTGCTTTTGCTGAATGCACCATAAGGGCCAAATCCCTTGCCCACCAGGCGCTGAGGGCCGCAGAGATGGTTGGCACCCGGCACAATCAGAATGGTTGACTTTTATCCAGGGACACGCAGATGGGTTGGCCTTTGGGTTTCAGCACAGCCGGCGACGCGGCCAATGGCCTGCTGTTTGGCTGGGACATTGCCACATTGCAGAAATGGGCCCTGATCTACCTGGGTCTTTCCTCCCTGGCCTTTGTGGTGGTGTGGGTGGTGGGTTATTTGCGGCGCAACTGATCCCCCAGGTTGGGCGCTGGCAGCTCAGTTCAGCAGGGTGAGCTGGCGCACGGGGGATTCCTCGTTGATGAAGCCGTAGGCCTCAAATACGCTGGGATCCGGGTGGGTGATGTGTTGGCCGTCGCTGTGCCGCTCAAGCTGGAAGCCTTCGGCAGCCATGCGGCGCATCAGGGCGGCGGCTTCTTCAAAGCGGGCGGCCATGGCCGAGAGGCTGGCGCAGTCTGAGCTGAGGCCGGTGTCCTTCCAGGTGAAGTAGGCCATGGGATCGTGGGAGGGGGCAGGGTTCAGGGCAGCAGCACCAAACCCAGTCCCACCAGTAGCAGGCTGGCGATCCAGAAACGGATCACCACGGTTTGCTCGCCCAGCCCCCCCAGCTCGAAGTGGTGGTGCAGAGGGGCCATCTTGAACAGGCGCCGGCCCTGGCCGGTGGCCGGATCTTTGGTGGCCTTGAACACCCACACCTGCAGGATCACCGACAGCGATTCCGCCAGGAACACCCCACCCATCAGCAACAGCGGCCAGAGACTGTTGGCAAGCAGGGCCACGGCACTGAGGGCGGCCCCCATCGCCAGGGAACCGGTGTCGCCCATGAACAGGCGGGCCGGATGGCGGTTGTGGGCCAGAAAGCCCAGCCAGCAGCCGGCCATCGCGGCGCAGAAGCCAGCTAAGGAGGCATCGCCCCCGTGGCCGCGCAGCATCAGTTGCAGCCCCATGCCTGTGAACACCACGGCGCCACAGCCGGCCGCCAGGCCGTCGAGCCCATCGGTGAGGTTGGTGGCGTTGCTTTCGGCCATGAAGACAAACAGCCCCAGGGGCCAGATCAGCAAGCCGATCGGCAGCACCCAACCCAGGGGCAGGGCGATGTCCCCAGCATCGGCCCCGCCCAGCCACTGGCCCAGGCCAGCCCAGATCAGAAAAAGCGTGGCCGCAAGGGCTTGGAGCAGCAGCTTGGCCCGGGCGGTCAGGCCCCTGTTGGTCTGGCGGGTGAGGCTGCGCCAGTCGTCAATGGCGCCGATGGCCATGAAGGCCAGGGTGACGGCCGCCACCGCCAGCAGGCGCGGATCGCCTGGTGCGATCAGGCCGCCCACCAGGACGCCCACGGGCACCACCAGCAAGCCCCCCATGGTGGGCGTGCCCGCCTTGCTCCTGTGGCCCTGGGGACCCTCTTCCCGGATCACCTGGCCGAGTTTCAGCCGCTGCAGCCGCGGCACCCCCCAGGCGGTGACGCCCCCACTGACCAGGGCGGCCAGCAGCAGCGGCGCGGAGAGCTGGAGGGAGCGGCTGTGCCAGTCGCTCAACAGACAGGCCAGAAGCAGGATGCCGCCGAGCAGCAAGGCCATGGGCTGACTGCCGGAACCTGGGGACACCACCAACTTTCAGTCTTCCCAGTTTTCGTCCTGTTGTTCGTCGTCCTTGTTGTAGTCCTCTTTCTCACCCATCAATGCCGAGAGTTCCTCCTCTTCCACCGTGCTCACGTCCGTGCTGGCGGTTTCCTCGTCAGCCACCAGGCGCCCGCTGCTCTCCAGCCAGCTCAGCAGGTCGGGCTCATCTCGCAGGGGCAGCACCGGTGCCGGCTCGCTGCGGCCGTAGCGCGTCAGCGAAGGGTTGATGCTGTCGAGCCGGCTACTGCCACTGGTTGCCAGGTTGCTCATGAAGGGGGCTGCGCTTGACAAGTCCAATCCATCACCATAGCGGTGTAAAGGATGGAATCCATGAAACTGGCTGGAGTGGCGCGCCTCTGGAGCCTGGCCCTGGCCCTCAGTGCCCTGCTGGCTGCAGCGGGTCAGCGCTGGCCGGCGCCCTTGCCCTTGCAACCTGCCCTGGTGTGGTTGTTGGTGCTTCTGCCGCCGCTGGCCCTGGGGCTGTGGTTGCTCACCCACTGGTCCCTGCCCGACCCCGACAGGGGAGAATCGAAGGACTGAGCACGGGAGTGGCTGGATGGGTCGGGCTAAGAAGGCGGTGCTGGCCTATTCCGGCGGGGTGGACACCAGCGTCTGCATCCCCTATCTGAAGCAGGAATGGGGCGTGGAGGAGGTGATCACCTTCGCCGCCGACCTGGGCCAGGGGGATGAGCTCGAGCCGATTCGCCGCAAGGCGCTCGATTCCGGCGCCAGCCAGTCGATTGTGACTGACCTGATCGAACCCTTCATCACCGAATTCGCCTTCCCGGCGATCCGGGCCAATGCTCTCTACGAGGGGCGCTATCCCCTCAGCACGGCCCTGGCCAGGCCCCTGATTGCCCGCCGCCTGGTGGAGATCGCCCGGGAGGTGGGTGCCGATGCGGTGGCCCACGGCTGCACCGGTAAGGGCAACGACCAGGTGCGTTTCGATGTGACCATCGGCGCCCTGGCCCCGGATCTCAAGGTGCTCACGCCGGCGCGGGAGTGGGGCATGAGCCGGGAGGAAACGATCGCCTACGGCGAGCGCTGCGGCATCCCCTCGCCGGTGAGCAAGAAGTCGCCCTATTCGATCGACCTCAACCTGCTGGGCCGCTCGATCGAGGCCGGCCCCCTCGAAGACCCCAACCTGGAGCCGCCCGAGGAGATCTATGCCCTCACCGTGAGTGTGGACGCGGCTCCGGATCAGGCCCAGCTGGTGGAGATCGGTTTTGAGCAGGGCAACCCGGTGAGCATCGATGGGGTGCGCCTCGATCCAGTGAGCCTGATCCGTCGCGCCAACGCCCTGGCCGGCAGCCATGGCTTTGGCCGGCTCGACATGATCGAGAACCGGGTGGTGGGCATCAAGAGCCGGGAGATCTACGAAACTCCTGGGCTGCTGCTGCTGATCAAGGCCCACCAGGAGCTCGAGAGCCTCACCCTGGCGGCCGATGTGCTGCGCAGCAAGCGCCAGCTCGAGCAGCAGTGGGCCGACCTGGTGTATCAGGGCCTCTGGTATGGGCCGCTCAAGGACGCCATCGACGGCTTCATCGACCGGACCCAGGCCGCGGTAAACGGCACCGTGCGGATCAGGCTCCACAAGGGCAACGCCACCGTGGTGGGGCGCAGCAGCAGCAGTGACAGCCTCTACGTGCCGTCGATGGCCACCTACGACGCCGGCGATCAGTTCGACCACCGGGCTGCCGAGGGCTTCATCTATGTGTGGGGCCTGCCCACCCGCCTCTGGGCTGCCCGCCGGCGCTAGGCAGCACTGCTCTGGTCAAGCTGGCTCTGGTCAAGTTGGCTGTGGTCAGCCAGTCCAAAGGCATGGCGCAGGGCCCGGCGCAGCCGGGGTCTTTCCTGTTGCTGCGGCAGCAGCACTGGTTGGGGAGCGGCGCCGACGCCAGGTTGGAGTTGATGCAGGTGTTGGCGCAGCACGGTGTTTTCGCTGAGCAGCCGCTGTTGCTGCTCGAGCAGGGGCTGCAGCCGCTGCCGGAATTTGTTCTCAAAAACGCTGGGAAGGTCTTCGAGCAGGGCCTGCATCGCCTGCAGCTCCTCCCGGGTTCTGGCCAGCTCCCGCTCCAGTTGCTGGGGAGATAGTCCCAGCGTATCCGGTTCGATTTGGCTGAGATCCGGCTCCATGGACCGAGGTTACGCTTGCGAGGCAAGCATTACAAGCTGGGCCAGATCCCGGGCCGAATCACACTGGCGCCGGTTCCATCGGGGCAGCTTCGCTGGCGGCCCCTGGCAGGGTGCGGGGAGCGGGCATGGGCCCATCCTGCTTGACGGTGAGATAGCGAATCACGTCCTCTGAGAGCCGCATCGCCCGCTCGAGTGGGCCCACCTGTTGGCCGTCGCCGTTGTGGTTGAGCTGAACGTAGATGCCTTCGCGGTGCTTGGCGATCGTGTAGGCGAGCCGGCGCTTGCCGCGCATCTGGCAATCCAGCACCTCGCCGCCGGATTCGGTGACCAGATCGCGGTACTTGGTCACATGGCTCTCCACCTCTTCCTCCGGAATGTCCGGACGAAGGATGTACATGGTCTCGTAATAGGGCTGCGTCATGGTCGCTTGGGGTTGGCGCCTCAGGGTTTGGGGCAGCGGCCAGCGGGCTGGGGCCCACCGGCGACGGATCCAACACCCTACAGCTGCATTCGCACCGCCTCAGACAGGCTGGGAATGTCGGCATCCTTGCCCCGCAGGTTTTGGACCACCGCGAAGGAAACCAGCACCAGGGCGCCCAGGAAGACCGTGTTGCTGAGGGTCTTGCCGATGAAGTCGAGGGAATTGAGCTGGAGCACCTGAAAGGCCAGGCTGATCAGCACTATCACGATGTCCACCAGGATCGCCTGGAGCACGTTGAAGCGGATCAGGTAGGGCACCCGGCTGTTGCGCACCACCGCCAGGAACAGCACCAAGAACAGCACTAGGCCGCCAAAGGGCACCGCCTGCTCCAGCAGGGCGATGGGCAGGATCGGCACCCCCAGCCACTGCAGGGCCGGGAACAGGCCAAATAGGTTGCGGCCGAAGGGGAAGGCGTCGCTCCAGGGCAGCAGGTAGGCCAGGGCTGCCAGCAGCCTTTGCCAGATCGGGGGAGCCTGCATGGCCTCGATTGTGCCGGATTCGCCAAGGCTAAGGGCCGGTGCCTGGCGGGGAGAGCTGGGCCAGGGCCGCGGCCCGCATCGCCGCCACCGGCACGGCGTCGATACCGCTCCACTGGCGCAGGGCGGCGGCCCCCTGTTGCACCAGCATCTCCAGGCCGTCCAGGGCTTCGCAGCCCCGGGCGGCGGCGGCCGCGAGCAGGGCCGTGGGACGGGGGGTGTAGATCAGGTCATAGACGCAGCTTTGTGGCTGCAGCGCCTCCAGCTCGACGGGGCTGAGTGGGCAGCGGCTGGCGGCCCCTGGGTCGCTGGCGGAGGCCATGCCCACCGGAGTGGTGTTGACCACCAGGCGGGCCTCGGCCAGGGCGCTCTCCAGCCCGGTGCTTTGGCAGGGCTGGGTGGTTTGGGGTTGCCAGGTGAGCGCCTCGAGCTGGGGTGCCCAGCTGCGGCAGCTGGCCAGGAGGGCCTCCTGCTTGGCGGCGTTGCGGCCAGCCACCTCGATGCTGCCGCAACCCAGCTCCACCAGGGCGGCCACCACGGCCCGGGCACTGCCGCCGCAGCCCAGCACCACGGCCCGCTTGCCCTGCCAGTCGCGCCCGCCGGCCCGCAGGGGAGCCAGGAAACCAGCCACATCGGTGTTGTCGCCCCGCCAGCCCCCCTGCGGATGGCGCACCAGGGTGTTCACCGCGCCCAGCCGCTCGGCCAGGGGTGAGAGGGTGCGGCACAGCCCGGCAACGGCTTGCTTGTGGGGCAGGGTGACGTTGAGGCCGCGGCAATCGACGGCCTCCAGCCCCCGCAACACCGCCTCCAGCTGGTCGGCGGCGGCGGGCAGGGCCAGGTACACCCAGTCGAGGCCCAGCTCCGCCAGGGCGGCGTTGTGCATGGCCGGCGAGAGGGAATGGCGCACCGGGTTCCCCAGAACCCCAGCTAGGGCAGTGTGTCCGGAAATCGATGGGGTCATGGCGAAAGGGGCGGTGCTTGGGCCTGTTCGGGAACCACCCCTCGCCTGGAAAGGCCCTGGTTGCTGAAGATGTTTCCAGAACGTTTCATTCACCGCAAGGAGGTGGGAATCCATGGGCAAGGTTGTTGGTATTGACCTAGGCACTACGAATAGCTGTGTCGCCGTGATGGAGGGCGGCAAGCCAACTGTGATAGCCAACGCCGAAGGGTTCCGCACGACCCCTTCCGTGGTGGCCTACACCAAAAACCAAGATCAGTTGGTGGGCCAGATCGCCAAGCGTCAGGCGGTGATGAATCCCGAGAACACTTTCTATTCGGTCAAGCGCTTCATCGGCCGTCGGGTCGACGAGGTCAACGAAGAGTCGAAGGAAGTGAGCTATGGCGTCGAGAAGGCGGGCTCCAACGTCAAGGTGAAGTGCCCGGTGCTGAACAAGCAGTTCGCCCCCGAGGAGGTGAGTGCCCAGGTGTTGCGCAAGCTGGCGGAAGACGCCGGCAAATACCTCGGTGAAACCGTCACCCAGGCGGTGATCACCGTTCCCGCCTACTTCAACGACTCCCAGCGCCAGGCCACCAAGGATGCCGGCAAGATCGCCGGCCTCGAGGTTTTGCGCATCATCAACGAGCCCACTGCGGCGGCCCTGGCCTACGGCCTTGACCGCAAGAGCAATGAGCGCATCCTGGTGTTCGACCTGGGCGGCGGCACCTTCGACGTGTCGGTGCTGGAAGTGGGGGATGGCGTGTTCGAAGTGCTCTCCACCTCCGGTGACACCCACCTGGGCGGCGATGACTTCGACAAGGTGATCGTCGACTATCTGGCTGACAATTTCAAGGCCAATGAGGGCATTGACCTGCGCCAGGACAAGCAGGCCCTGCAGCGCCTCACCGAGGCTGCCGAGAAGGCCAAGATCGAGCTCTCCAGTGCCACCCAGAGCGAGATCAACCTGCCGTTCATCACGGCCACTCCCGAGGGCCCCAAGCACCTCGACCTCAACCTCACCCGCGCCAAGTTTGAAGAGCTGGCCTCCAAGCTGATTGATCGCTGCAGGGTGCCGGTGGAGCAGGCCCTCAAGGACGCCAAGCTCAAGTCGGCCGAACTCGACGAGATCGTGATGGTGGGCGGTTCCACCCGCATCCCCGCGGTGTTGGAACTGGTCAAGCGGGTCACCGGCAAGGACCCCAACCAAACTGTCAACCCTGACGAGGTAGTGGCCGTGGGGGCCGCCATTCAGGGTGGCGTGCTGGCAGGTGAGGTGAAGGACATCTTGCTGCTGGATGTCACACCGCTCTCCCTAGGGGTGGAAACCCTCGGTGGGGTGATGACCAAGATGATCACCCGCAACACCACTATCCCGACCAAAAAGTCCGAGACCTACTCCACGGCGGTGGACGGCCAGACCAACGTGGAGATCCACGTGCTCCAGGGCGAACGCGAGATGGCCAGCGATAACAAGTCGCTCGGCACCTTCCGCCTCGACGGCATCCCGCCTGCTCCCCGGGGTGTGCCCCAGATCGAAGTCACCTTCGATATCGATGCCAACGGCATCCTCAGCGTCACCGCCAAGGACAAGGGCAGCGGCAAGGAGCAGAGCATCTCGATCACCGGCGCTTCCACCCTCAGTGAAAACGAGGTGGAGAAGATGGTGAAGGATGCCGAAACCAACGCCAGCGTCGACAAGGAGAAGCGCGAGCGCATCGACACCAAGAACCAGGCCGAAACCCTCGTTTACCAGGCCGAAAAGCAACTCGGCGAGCTGGGCGACAAGGTGGGTGCCGAGGACAAGGCCAAGGTGGAGGCTTCCTCCACCAAGCTCAAGGAGGCCATTGCCAAGGACGATTTCGACACCATGAAGTCGGAACTCGAAATCCTGCAACAGGCCCTCTATGC
>ERZ887851.1463-NODE-1463-length-20280-cov-5.721829_pt1 | contig 20280 bp, 18 predicted proteins | sample MGYA00521100_ERZ887851 | MGnify/ENA primary metagenome ERZ887851 (study PRJEB32303, sample SAMEA104408602) | aquatic metagenome | biome: Brackish water; feature: Pelagic; material: water | place: Baltic Sea | collected 2014-06-06T16:11:00 | depth 11,444 m ... | reverse complement strand
CTGTCGTTTCACTGAGCGCTGGTGCAACTTCTTATGCGCGGTCGGCTCGATGCGGATGATGGCGGCCAGCATGCGCGTCTTGAGACGACCCGGTGCGTATCGACCAGCCGTGGTCAGCATCTGATCGAGGGCAGTACTCATCATGCGGGCGTGCGCAGCTTCTACATCAATGTCATCGTTGGTAGGGCTCGTTTCTATCGACTGCATTGCGTCAACGAGGGCGCACCCCTGCGCCCAGGTCAACTCCCCCGCCTGCACTGCCCGCCCGATTCGGGGATGGTCGTGCCACATGGCTTTTCCCCGGTGTACTCGGGTGGCTGCAGTCATGGGGGCGAGATGCAAAAGTGCCGCGAACTCGTCCCATGCCCAAGATTCACCACGCGAGCTGACGTGTCCGTCAACGGTGATCCCCCCGGTGGCGCGCAGCACCGGCTCACGAGCGGCCGCCAAAGCCAGGCCAACCTGGGCTTGAGACCAAGAAGACAACTGATCGCAGGCCTTGGCATAGGACATGCACGCCTCAACTTCAAGTGTGTGCGGGTCAATGACTGCTAGCGCTGCGGCCAAATCAGGGCCGGGCATAACGCCTTCCCACGGCAAATCCTGTTCGGGAGTGGTGTCGAACCATGCGTCAGCCATACGAACAAGTGTACGAATAAAGCGTGGTGAAGTCAACAGCCAGAATGAGGAAACTTCACTATTCCCAACACTTTTTCCTCTCGTTATCCCCAGACATCGTGCAGTCTAGATATCCACCTAAAAAGAAAAAAGAAACTTTGCCCCAGGTGCATCCAAACGTGGGTTCCCCAACGAAGTACACGGTGAGAGTCGGTCAACAGTGGCCGTCCCGACCGAAAGGTTCCAACATGACTCAGCGCAATTACACGCGGGCCGGCGCTATCGCCGCCGCCGCAGTACTGCCCCTAGGCCTGGTCCTTGCGACCACGCCTGCTAACGCTGCCGAAGACGCAACCGTGTCGATCCTGCACGCCATCCCCGAAGGCGCCGGCGCGGACGTCGTTGACGTTTACGCCAATGGCAACCTCCTTCTTGATGACTTCACCCCCGGCACGCTAGAGACCGTCACGGTGCCGGCTGGCTCCTACGATCTCGGTGTTTACGCCGACGGCACGACCCCGGATGACAGCGATGCAGTGCTTTCTGCCGATGGCGTTGAGGTTCCCGCCGGTGTCAATGCCACGGTTACCGCCAACCTCGACGCTGATGGCGCACCTGCCCTCAACGTGTTCGTCAACGACATCGCAACCATCCCGGCCGGCGACTCCCGCCTGACGGTGCGTCACATCGCTGCAGCTCCTGCGGTTGATGTCCTCGCCGACGGTGCGGTTTTGTTCGCTGACCTCACCAACCCGAATGAGGCCATTGGCGAGGTGCCTGCAGGTGCTTACGAGGCTGCGGTCAACCTGGCCGGAACCGACACCACGGCCATTGGGCCCGCCGAGGTTAGCCTCGCAGCTGGCGCCAACACCATCGTGTACGCCTGGGGTTCAGCGGCCGATGAGAACTTGGCCCTTGCAATCCAGATTATCCCCGGTCTCGGCGCCACCCCCGACGGTGTTCCCGCCGGCGGCGGTTCCACAACCGGCACCCCGGTATGGGCCCTCGGCCTCGCCGCAGTCGCTGCGATCGGTCTGGTCGGCGCCGGCGTGCGCATGTCAGCCGCTCGCAACTAATTTGACTAGCGCTGACTACTAGCCAAATCAACTAGACCTTGAGGTGACACACCAATGACTCGACTCCGCCCCGCGATCTGGGTACTCGTTATCAGCGCTATCGCGCTGGTCACGGCCGTAGCCGTCATCGCGATGGCGGGGTCGGGTTCATCGGTGGCTTCGGTCGGTGCTCGTCCCGCAGTGTCTGAACCGGGTTCGCCCACCTCAGACACTGACGGGGCGAGCGCTCCGCAGGAATCGCCAAAGAGCAGCGATGCCAATCGCCTTGATGCCACGGTCCTACCTCGCACCGCGGAGGGTCAACTGCCCGTCTCTGTCCGCATCGGTTCATTGGATGTACAAGCCCCGGTCGGTTCGGTCGGTCTTGACTCCCTTGGCCGCGTGGATGTTCCCCTCGATGTAGACCAAACCGGCTGGTACCGCTATAGCGTCCTGCCCGGTGCTGATGCTGGTTCTACGGTCATCGTGGGTCACAAGGATGGCGTAGACCAGGGACCAGGTGCGTTCTTCGGCCTAGGCGATGCCCAAATCGACGACATCGTTACGGTCACATCAGCCAATGGCTCTAAACTGCGCTACCGCGTGGTGGCTCGGGAATCGTTCGATAAAGACGTTGTTCCACTTGATGAGCTTTTCGCGACCACCGGCGCTCACCGACTCACCCTCATCACCTGTGGAGGACCCTTCGATGCGACCACCCTGGGCTATACGGATAACGTGGTCGTGACAGCAGTGCCGGTTGAAACCGATGCGTTGGTCACACGATGAGTTTGGCCTCCGTCACCGCGATTGACCTGCATCAACATCGGCGGGGAGGCAAACGCGTGAGTGATCCGGTTGTGCGACCAATTCGGTCAGCGACCAGCGATCTCACCCCTGAACATACTGCCGACGCCGCTCTCACCCAGCGGTTTGTGGCGTCCCTAGCACAAGACCAGCGTTACGCCCACGACATGTTCGCCGAGGTCTATCAGCGTTGGTCGGCACTGGTCTACTCCGTGGCTCGTCACGCTATGCGCGATGACCACGAGGCTAGCGAGGTGACGCAGCGGGTATTCATTTCAGCCTGGCAGTCTCGAGATGGTTTCAACCCAGCGGCGGGCTCACTTCCGGGGTGGTTGTTAGGCATCACGCGCCGCCGTATTGCTGATCGCTGGCGCGAACGCTCTCGTCCTACCTCAAACACGACCGATGAAGTTCCCGAAACTGCAGAAGGCACCGAAGATCCGCGCGTCAGCCAAATAATTGACCAGGTTGTCTTAGCAGATGAACTCGCTCGGCTGGGCCATCCACCCGGCGACATCATGCGGCTAGCGTTCTACGACGACCTCACCCACGTGGAGATCGCTGAACGTTTGTCGCTGCCCATCGGCACCGTCAAGAGCCATATCCGCCGTTCTTTGACTAGACTTCGTACTCGCCTGGAGGTGACCCACGATGAGCAATAACGACATGTTTGGTGGCAGCGGTTCGCTTCACTGCGACCCCACTGATCTAGCTCTGCTCTCCCTCGGTGAAGAGGTAGACATCGACACCGAACACCTTGACTCCTGTGCTGACTGCACCCGCGAGACCGCGTCACTTCGTCGCATTGCGCGCCTGTCCCGACAGGTCACTCCGCAAGCAGCCACCTCGCCACCGACGTCGGTGTGGACCGCCATCGCACAGGAAATGACTTCCAACTCAGCTACCATTTCGTCGGCAACCGACTCCAACGTGATTCCCATGCGCCAGCGGAAAGCTCCTTGGATCGCCGTGGCTGCTGCCGTTGGGGTAATTGTGGGCAGCCTGGTAGGGGTGGTCGCCACGGCCGAAAACATCGCTCCGGCCCCCGTCGTTGCGCAAGCTTCATTGACACCATTTCCAGGGTTCACCACAACCGGGGTAGCCAACGTCATGGCGACGGACAATGGCGATGTGCTCGCGGTTGACCTCAGCGATCTGCCTCCGGCAAATGACGGCTATTTTGAGGTCTGGCTGATCGCTGAGGATGCCACGTCAATGATTTCCCTTGGCGCCGTGAATGCGGGCCAGAACACACAGTTACCCATCCCGGCAGGCCTTGCCCTTGACCGTTATCGACTCGTCGATGTGTCGGCAGAGAAGTTTGATGGCGATGTCAGCCATTCCGCCATAAGCGTGGTGCGTGGCGAACTCAGCGTGTAGGTGGCCTCAACCGCCCTCGCGAATGTGCCATTCTTGACCATGGCCCGTTGTCAGAAGGTCAAGAAAGGGCACCGCGTCGAAAGCTTCGGGCCCCAGCACTCCCACCCCTGACCAGGTGCCCTGGGCGAGCAATTCCAAGGCGATAACCGGATTCATCGCTGTTTGCCACACGACCGCTTGTGTTCCGTGTGTGGACATCGTGGTCGCGTTATCGGCGAGGTGATACAGGTAAACCTGGCGCGGATTGCCATCGAGGCCCACACCGGAAACGAACGTACCCGCGCACGTCACACCACTCATCTGCTCACCCAGCGTGGCCGGATCCGGCAGGCAGGCCGCCACCACATCGCGCGGGCTCACCCACTGGCCCTGCACATTCACCGGCTCTGTCCGATCCAAGCCGAGCGCGTGCAGGGTTTTCAATACATCAATGAATTCATCACCGAGGCCATACTTAAACGTCACCCGCTTGCAATCGATCCACCGCGGTACGAGCATGACCTCTTCGTGTTCCACGTTGACGCACTCCACCGGACCGATCCCGCCGGGGAAGTTGAAAACTTCAGGTTCACTAAACGGTGCGGTGGTGTACCAGCCCCGGTCCCTGTCCCAAATGACCGGCGGGTTCAGGCACTCCTCAATCGTGGTCCAAATGGAAAACGACGGTGCGAAGTCATAGCCGGACACGGTCAGATTGGCGCCATCGCGAATGCCGATCTCTTCAATGCTGGTGAAGAGGTGATCGGCTGCATATCGGGCGAATACGTCGGCTAGTCCCGGTTCGACACCCATCCCGCACAGGGCCAATCTGCCTCGGTTCTCCCATTGGTCGGCCATCGCGAACTGTTCCTGGCCCAGGGTGACGTGCGTGCGAGCAAACGGATCTGTGGGATGGGGTCGGGACAGACTCATGGCGGTGTCGAGATAGTCACAGCCAGCATCGAATGCGGCGGTAAAGATGGGCATCACAAAGCGCGGGTCAACCGCGTTGAATACATGGGTGATGCTGTGTTCTTTACATAGCGCCACGATCTGGGCAGTATCGGCAGCATCAACTGCGACAGCCGAAAAGCGCTCATCTGCTACGCGGTCAACTACCGACTGCGCGCGCTGAAGATCATAATCGGCAACGACCCACGCGTCGAAAAAACCCCGTCGGGCAGCGATGAGCGCCGCCGAAGTCCCCACACCGCCGGCACCCACCATGAGAACGTGCATCATTAACTGTCAAACCCTAATCCGATGCGATCCAGTGTGCGCAGCCACAGATTGCGGCGCCCGGAGTTTTCGTCTGCGGCATTGATTGACCGGCGTGTCAATGCGATACCAACGTCGCGAAGCGGCCTGGGTGGGAATGGAATGGGTTTCGTGTTCACCATCTGCAGTTGCGTTCGCTCGGTCTGTTCACCCCAGAGCACGTCCAGCATGACCTCAGCCCCAAAACGTGAGGCTCCCACGCCAAGTCCGGTGAATCCCATCGAATACGCCACGCGCCCATCCATTGCCGTGCCCCAGAAACCGCTGAATCGAGAACACGTATCGATGGCACCAGCCCATGCATGGGTAAAAGCAATTCCGTCGAGTTGGGGAAATGTTTGGCGAAAATGCGTGGCGAGGCGGCCAAACGCTGCCGGGTTGTTCTCCCGATGCGGGCCCATGTCGCCGTAGTAGGAAGCGTCATAGCCTCCCCACAGAATGCGTCCATCCTCGGTCATTCGGTAGTAGTGGAACTGATTACCGGCATCACTCACACCTTCGCGTTGAGCCCAGCCGATGCTGGCTCGCTGTTCGGTGGTGAGCGGTTCGGTCACCAGCACCGAGTCGTACACAGGCACCACATAGTTTCGCAGTCGCTTGAGTAACGGCGGAAAGGCGCTCGTACCCAGCGCTACCCGCCGCGCGCGAAGCCGAGCATGGTCAGTTCCGAGCAAAATATCGCTGCCGACGCGGTTCATGGATCGCACCGGTGAGTTCTCAATGATGCGAACCCCACTGGCGCGCAACACATCGGCCAACCCCCAAGCCAGGCGTGCAGGGTCCACCATGGCCACCCCGTGCTCGTCGTATGCCCCGGCCAGATAGGTGGGTGAATCGATGCGGGCTCGCAATTGTTCAGCACTCAGCAATCGCACGTCTGCACCGATGGACTCAGCCATCGCCACCATCTCGTGCAATTCCTCAACCTGATGGGGCTCAACGGCCACGTCAATTTCACCACTGAGTTGCAAGTCGCATTCAATTGCCTCGGATCTAATGGTTGCTACGATTGCATCGAGGTTTGCCATGCCGAGTTGATGCAGTTGCGGCATCTGGCCGGGCCACCGCGACATGCCATTACCGACGCCGTGGGTCAGTGATGCCGCCACGAATCCGCCGTTACGACCGGTCGCGGCAGAAGCGATTCGGCCGCCATCGACCACCACAATGTCTAGGTCGGGATGGCGCTGTCGGGCAAGATAGGCGGTCCATAAACCTGAGAACCCTGCGCCCACGATCACCAGGTCAGCGGTCACCGGACTCAGCAGGGGATCAGATGCTTCGGGGCGCTGCGGTGTGTCTAACCAAAACGGCGTGTGCACCACATCGCGCAGCATGTGCTCGGCCGCAGGGGTTACTACCGATGAAAAAGCCATAGGGTCCTCAGCCTACGCCGAGGCTGACGTTAGGGATTCCAGGCGCCGGCGGCGTCGATGGTTAATCCACTGCACCGCCAATACAAACACCAACGCACCAAGGAATACCGCGGTGGCCAGGGCATACACGGTCACCGGGATGCCGCGCTGCGCTGCGCCCCAGATGTACACCGGGAAAGTCACCAGGGTGCCGGCGTTGAAGAAGGTGATAATGAAGTCATCAAAGCTCAAAGCGAAGCCGAGCAGCGCCGCACCCAAAATGCCGGGTAGGACGAGGGGGAAAGTGACATGGCGGAAGGTAGCCGTGGGATTGGCATATAGGTCACGAGATGCTTCCTCCAACCGTGGGTCCATGCCTTGAAGTCGAGCCTTCACCGCGACCACAATGAAACTAATGATGAACATGATGTGGGCGATAAGTACCGTCCAAAAACCCAGCGGAAACGTGAGGTTCAGATACAGCGCCAGCAGGCTAGAGCCCAGAACTACCTCAGGAGTGGCCATCGGCAGAAAAATCAATAGGTTCGTGCTGTCGCGTCCACGAAACCGATAGCGCACCAGAGCAAAGGCAATCATCGTGCCGAAGATGGTGGCTACCGCTGTTGAGAGCAGGCCGATTTGAATGCTGACGACAAACGATGAGCAGACGCCGGGAACACCACAAATATTGGTCCAGGCATCTACGGAGAATTCGTTCCACGAAGTGTTGTATTTACCTTCGGGTGAATTAAAACTCAGCACACCAACCACAGCGATGGGAATAAATAGGTAGACCAAGACGCCGATGGCGATAATGCCAATAATGTTGCGACGCAGCCAGTTCATCAGACCAAATCCTCCGTCCCGGCTCGACGGATGTAGATAAATACGACGGTCAAGATGATGGCCATGAGGATGAACGACAGGGCACTGGCCACCGGGTAGTCGCGAAACTGCAGGAAATTCACTTGAATGGCTGTACCGACCATGCTGTCACTCGGTGAACCGAGCAATCGAGCGTTAATGAAGTCGCCGCTGGCTGGGATAAAGGTGAGCAGGGTGCCAGCCACAACCCCGGGCAGGCTCAGTGGCCAAATGACCTTGCGGAATCCGGTGAAGGGGCGGGAGTAGAGATCATTGGCCGCTTCAATCAGGCGTGGATCGATTTTCTCTAGTGACGCGTACAGCGGCAGGATCATGAAGGGTAGAAAGTTATAGGTCAAGCCGAGGATGACACCGATGGGGGTATTGAGTATTCGGTTATCGGGCAGGACATGGAGGGAATTAAAGAACGAGGTGATGAATCCCTCATCAGCCAAGATCGTGCGCCAGGCATAGGTACGCAGCAGGAATGACGCGAAGAACGGCGCCACCACCAGCACCAACATCAGCGCACGCCATCGACCAGCGCGGAATGCAATGAAGTAAGCCAACGGGTAAGCGATCACGAGCGCCAAAATGGTGGCAATGGAGGAGTAAACGAATGAGCGGATGAACTGCGGCCAGTAGCTGCTCAGCGCCTCGCCATAGTTTGAAATTTCAAAACCAAGCGTGTACACCCCGGATTTTCCCGGGACCCCGACCTGCAAACTGGTGATGAGCAGTGTGATGAGGGGGACAACGAAAAAGACAGCCAACCATGCGATACCGGGGAAAAGCAGTAGGTATCCGGTGCGAACTCGCCGCTGGGTGGCTGCCGGTGGTGTTGCAGCCGCGACGGTGCTCACGGGGGCAGCCACGCCTAGACCTCCGTGTCGGCCGCGAGACCGAAGGAATGCTCAACGGCCCAGTGCACGATGACTTCATCCCCCGGATGCAAAGGGGAAGACGCCGAGCGGTTCTGTTCAAAAACCATCCACTCATCCCCCCAGGTCGTTAACACCTGGTGTTGAGTGGAGACGCCAGAAAAGGAAGTATCGGTAATCTTGCCCGTCACCTGGTTGTGACCCGCGGGTACGGCATCACCAGACTGCCTCGATGTGATGGTCAGCTTCTCCGGTCGCACACCTAGGTAGGCAGGGCCGCTCACCGGCACGGAGCGCTCGCGGGGAATCGCAAAGGAGTGGCCGAAAGCGCTGAGAACAAGCCGGTCACCGTCGGTGGAATCAATGGTGCCGGCGATCTCATTTGACTGGCCGAGGAAGGTCGACACAAATCGCGTCCGGGGCAGGTCATAGACGCTCACCGGCGCACCCATCTGTTCGATTCGCCCCTTGTTCATCACAGCCACCGTGTCGGCCATGGTCATGGCCTCTTCCTGGTCGTGCGTGACGTGCACGAAACTCGTGCCCACCTCGGTCTGAATACGTTTCAGTTCCAACTGCATCTGGCGGCGCAGTTTCAAGTCCAACGCACCGAGTGGCTCATCGAGCAACAACACGCCGGGTCGATTGATCAACGCCCGAGCCACGGCAACTCGCTGCTGTTGACCCCCCGAAAGCTGCCCTGGTCTGCGCCGGGCCAATGGGCCGAGTTCAACCAGTTCCAGCATTTGCGTAACCGGCTCAGACACGTTCTTGATGCCGCGGCGTCGCAACCCGAAGGCAACATTTTCGAACACGTCCAGGTGTGGGAAAAGAGCATAGGACTGAAACACCGTGTTGACCGGCCGCTTATAGGCCTTCAACCGCGTCAGGTCTTTGTCGCCGAGCATGATCTGACCAGTCGTGGGGTCTTCCAGACCCGCGACCATGCGCAAAGTAGTGGTTTTGCCGCATCCGGACGGGCCGAGTAGGGCAAAGAAAGATCCGGCCGGAATGGTCAGGGTGAGATCGTCAACGGCGACAAATTCCCCGAACAACTTCGTCAAATTGATCAGATTCAGGTCGAAGACTTCAACATCATCGACCGAAGACAAAGTCACCGCTTCACTCCCAAATTTCGCGCTCGCACGGTTGAGAAACTAAAGGCCGATTGCGGCTTGGAACTCCCGCTGATAGGCCTCATCCTGCTCAGCAGTTAGCGGCATGAAGACAAAGGACTGTTCCAGCATGGCGTCGCTGGGGAAGATGTACTCATTGGATGCCAGGTCTGGGTCAATCGCCTCCATCGCTTCCTTGGCACCGGTCACCGGACACAGGTAATTGATGTACGCCGCAACCTCTGCTGCCACCACCGGATCGTAGTAGTAGTTCATCAGCTCTTCAGCGTTCTTCTTGTGTGTCGAGGTGGACGGGATGAGCATATTGTCCGTCCAGAGTGTGGCTCCGGATTCGGGAAAATCAAACCCGTAGTCATCGCCGAGGGTCAACACGTCACCGGACCACCCAATAACACCGATGACGTCTCCCGTGCCCAGCGCATCGAGATAGTCGTTACCAGCTACCTGACGGATTTGACCGTTGTCGATTTGCTCGGCGAGTGCGGCAATCGCCTGCTGGAATTGGTCATCGGTGAAGTTCGCCGGGTCGTTGCCCTGCCACGCCATGATTACACCCATCGTGTCGCGCATTTCTGACAGCACCGTGATGCGTCCACGCAGAGCCGGATCAAAGAGTTGGTCAAGGGAGGTGAGTTTGTCGACACCGAGTGCATCTTGGACGGCGGGGATGTTGTAGCCGAGGCCGGCAAAGCCGCCCTGCCAGGGCAGGGTGAAATCGCGCGGTGCGTCAAAGGTGACGTTTTGCAGCCGCGGGATCAAGTTGACCGAGTTAGGAATCATGGCCTTATCCAGTTTCTGAGCGAAACCATTTTGGATCCATAGGCCGGCCATCCAGTCAGTGAGCACCACGATATCTCGATCAATCGACTGTCCCTGCTCCAACTGAGTCCGCACCTTGGCGTAGAACTCGTTGTTGTCATTGACATCCTCGTTGTAGGTCACCGTAATGCCGGTGGCGGCCTGGAATGCCTCCAGCGTCGGGCGCTCACCTGTGTCCTCGTCGAGGTCGAGGTACTCCACCCAGTTTGACCAGGCAATGGTCTTTTCTGAGTCGGAAAGATCTGCCGGGCCGGTAGGAGCCGCTGACGACGTAGGGTCATCTGCTCCTCCGCCCGCTCCACACGCCGCAGCGGCAACGGCAGCCGTGCCGATGCCGGCGGCCTGGAGGAGGCGTCGGCGGCTAAGCGAAGCGCGGGACAAACGAACAATTTGTGCTGCCTCGGGGGACAGTGGACGCTTGGTCATCTGAGCTTCTCCTTGGTTGGCTGCGCCGGGCGCATCGTGGACATGAAATGAATCTTATGGGCAAAGTGTTGCTGTGGGGTGAAATCTGAGGTGCTTTTACGGTGCAGGTATGCGATCAGCGAAAATGATGCGGTGCCACGGTTTGCGTGCGACCCCGGTGATATCCCACGACACGTGCTTCATCGCGGTGTACTCCTCCAGGGAATAAATGGACATGTCCTTGCCGAAGCCTGATCCCTTGACTCCACCGTGGGGCATCTCGCTCACGATCGGGATGTGGTCATTGATCCAGACACAGCCGGAGCGGATTTCACGCTGCGCCCGCATGGCGCGATACACGTCGTGGGTCCAGGCCGAGGCTGCGAGGCCGTATGGGGTGTCGTTGGCCAATGCGATCCCCTCGTCATCACTGTCGAAGGGCAAGACCACGAGCACCGGGCCGAATATTTCCTCCTGCACGATCGGATCGTCCTGGGTCACCCCCGTGACGATCGTGGCCGGATAGAAGGCACCCTCGGCTAAGAACCCGGTAGGCAAAACTCCACCGGCAGTGATCTTTGCTCCCCGCAGGACCGCAGCATCAACGAAGGCGGATACTCGGTCGCGCTGGGCCAGGGAAACTAAGGAACCCATGTCCGTGCTCGGGTCCCGCGGATCTCCCATGGAGATACTCGAAAACACGTCGCTGACCCCGTCAACGAAGCGTTCGTACAGTGGGCGCTGGACGTACACCCGCGTCGCCGCAGTGCAGTCTTGGCCAGTGTTAATGAGGGCAGCAGCCGCCGCGCCCTGGATTGCCGCATCAAGGTCTGCGTCGTCGAAAACAACGAATGGCGCTTTGCCACCGAGTTCAAGATGCACTCGTGCGCCGCGTTTGGCCGCCAGGCTCATCACCCGATGACCCACCGGCGTGGAGCCGGTGAAGGACACCATGTCCACATCGTGGTGGCCGACCAACGCCTCGCCCACGACAGACCCAAGGCCATTGACGATGTTGATAACCCCGGCCGGAATACCGGCGGTATGCGCATCTTCAGCGAACATCAGTGTTGTCAGCGGAGTGATTTCTGCTGGCTTCAACACGATGGTGTTTCCTGCCGCGATCGCTGGCAGGGCTTTCCACATGGCCATCTGCAACGGGTAGTTCCACGGTGCGATGGAACCCACCACCCCGATGGCTTCACGTCGGATCACCGAGGTGTGGTCAGGGTCGTACTCCGCAGAGGCCAAGCCAGCCAGATTTCGCGCCGCACCGGCAAAAAAAGTGACATTGTCAATGGATCCAGGAACGTCAAACTCCGTGGCCAGGCGCAGCGTTTTTCCGGTCTGACCAGACTCCACCATCGCGTATTCCGCTGCCCGCGCGGCCATCCGATCAGCCAATTTCAGCAGTACATCGGCTCGGACGCCGGGTGGTTGTCCCGACCAGTCGGCGAAGGCCGCACGTGCCTTGTGGACTGCGGCATCCACATCAGCAGGGGTGTCGTAGGTGACAGCGCCTACGACACCACCCATGGCGGGGTCAGTGATCTCGTGCATGCGGTTTTCGTTTTCTCCTTAGCTGTCCAGATTGGCCATGACGTGTTTGATGCGCGTGTAGTCCTCAAATCCGTACATGGATAGGTCTTTACCGTAGCCGGACTGCTTGAAGCCACCGTGTGGCATCTCGGCAACCAGTGGGATGTGGGTGTTGATCCAGACGCAGCCAAAGTCCAGGCTCCGTGCCATGCGCATGGCACGACCGAAGTCTCGGGTCCAGACCGACGAAGCCAGGCCGTAACGAACCCCGTTGGCCCACTGCAGCGCCTGGGCTTCATCAGTGAATTTCTGCACCGTCATCACCGGGCCGAAAACCTCGTTTTGAATCATTTCATCGTCCTGTAGAAGTCCAGACACCACCGTTGGTTCAATGAAGTAACCGCGATCCCCTTGACGCTGTCCACCGGCCACGATCTGCGCGTGCTCGGGCGTGCGCTCTAGGAAGCCCAGAACGCGCTCCAACTGCGCGGCATTGTTAACGGGAGGCACCATGGCTTCACCCCCGGGACCGTCAGCCCACGTGGTTTGGGTGGCCCGGGCCTGCTCTGTCAGCGCCGCAACGAACTCGTCATGAATTCCCGGCGCGACAATAATGCGCGTGGCCGCCGTGCAATCTTGTCCAGCATTAAAATATCCTGCTACAGCAAGTGTTTCAGCAGCCAACTCGATATCGGCGTCATCGAAAATGACCACCGGCGCCTTGCCACCAAGTTCTAGATGTACACGCTTAACGTCGTGAGCTGCCTCCTTCGCAACCTCGATACCGGCGCGCACCGAACCGGTGATGGACACCATGTCTGGACGCTGGTGAGCGACGAGAGCGCGGCCGGTGTCGCGATCCCCGCACAAGACGTTGAACACCCCGGGCGGCAGTAATCCCGCCTCGGCAATCATTTCAGCCATTCGCACGGTGGACACCGGCGTGGTATCGGAAGGTTTCAACACCACAGTGTTACCTGCTGCAATGGCCGGAATGTACTTCCATACGGCCATCATCATCGGGTAATTCCACGGAGTCACCTGACCAATAACCCCGACCGGCTCGCGCCGAATCATGGACGTGAATCCACTCATGTACTCCCCGGCGGCGCGTCCCTCGAGTACCCGGGCTGCACCGGCAAAAAACCGAATCTGATCAACCATGGGTGGTACCTCTTCAGATGCGGTCAGGGCCAGCGGTTTTCCGGTGTTTTCACTTTCCAGAGCAACGAGTTCTGCCGCGTTACTTTCAAACAGATCCGCGATGGCAAGGAGAGCTTTTTGGCGTTCACCCGGCGTTGTATCTCGCCAACCGGGGAACGCATCCGAGGCGGCCCGGTAAGCCGAATCAACGTCGCGTTCACTTGATTCAACGGCTTCAGCGAAGACTTCGCCGGTGGTGGGATTGATGAGGTCACGCGTGCGTCCATCGCCCCCGTCGACCGTGTGACCGTTGATCACGTTGCGAATCTGGCGAGCAGCCATGGTCTGGTTCCTCCTCGTAGACGACGGGGTCCTTACCCGGATTCACCGGCACCATGACGCTACTCCAAGTGGCGGAGTCGGTTGCGATTCCATGGAAAAGACACGAAATTAGTGGAGTTAGACACTCTAATCAACCGATTCCCTTGCATCTTGCACATAAATCAGCGATGATGGCGAAGTGTCCAGCCCCGCCATCATGCGTCCAGCCCCCGTGCGCCTCGACGAGGTATCCAAAGCCATCATCACCCAGCTGCAACAGGATGGTCGACGCTCCTACGGAGCGATCGGCAAGGCGGTAGGCCTGTCCGAGGCCGCTGTTCGCCAGCGCGTCCAACGCCTCACCGATGCCGGTGTGATGCAAATCGTCGCCGTCACCGATCCTTTACAGGTCGGCTTCCCTCGGGCAGCGATGCTCGGCATCAAGGTCGATGTCGATGTAGAAACCGTGGCCGATGCGCTCGGGGCCATGGCTGAGGTGGACTACCTCGTCATCTGTGCGGGCGGCTTCGATCTCATGGCCGAGGTTGTCGCCGAAGATGACGACCATCTCCTCGAGTTAGTCAACCGCCGCATTCGTTCCTGCCCTGGCGTCATCAGCATTGAGACTTTCGTCTATCTGAAATTACGCAAACAAATTTACTCATGGGGCACCCGTTAGAACGTGTTCTTACCGCTGCAAGCCCCAACTCAATCACAACTCAATCCCACCTCAAAACACAAGGGACACAACATGACCACGACACCGCAGTTTGTCACCGAATATGGTGCAGACGCTCTCGCCGAGCGAGCCCGCCGGCACCTGTGGATGCATTTTACTCGGCACTCCACCTACGAACAGGGCGGACACGTACCGGTGATTGTCCGTGGTGAAGGTCCTTATATCTGGGATGACCAAGGCAAACGCTACTTCGATGGGCTCTCTGGCCTATTCGTCGTACAAGCCGGCCACGGCCGCAAAGAAATCGCTCAGGCTATGGCCACGCAGGCCGAGCAACTGGAATTTTTTCCCCTGTGGTCCTATGCCCATCCCGGCGCGATCATGCTTGCCGAAAGACTGGCCGGATACGCCCCTGGCGACCTCAACCGCGTCTTCTTCACCAGCGGTGGTGGCGAGGCCGTAGAGAGTGCCTGGAAATTAGCCAAGCAGTTTTTCAAACTCACCGGGAAGCCCACCAAGTACAAGGTGATTTCCCGTGCGGTTGCCTACCACGGCACCCCTCAGGGCGCCCTGAGCATTACCGGTATCCCCGACGCCAAAGTCCCCTTCGAGCCGCTCGTTCCCGGTGGCGTCAAGGTACCCAACACCAACCTGTATCGAGCACCGGAGGAATACCGCTACGACGAAAAAGCATTTGGCCTCTGGGCGGCCAATCGCATCGCAGAAGCCATTGAGTTTGAGGGTGCAGACTCCGTTGCGGCGGTCTTTATTGAACCGGTTCAAAACTCCGGCGGATGTTTCCCGCCGCCGCCGGGATATCTCGAGCGGGTCCGCGAGATTTGCGATGAGTACGACGTCTTGATGGTGGCCGACGAGACGATTACCTCCTTCGGTCGCATCGGTGATTACTTCGCCATGAGTCGCTTTGGAGTTACCCCGGACATCATCACCTGCGCGAAAGGCATGACCTCCGGCTACTCACCGATGGGTGCGATGATCGCGAGCGACCGACTCTTTGAACCCTTCAAGCATGGCGACACTGCTTTCCTGCATGGCTACACGTGGGGTGGTCATCCCGTGGGCGCAGCGGCGGCCATGGCGAACCTGGATATTTTCGAACGCGAGGACCTCAACGGCAATGTTCGCAATAACGAGGGGGCCTTTCGCCGAACGCTGGAAAAGCTTCTTGACCTACCCATCGTCGGTGATGTGCGCGGCGCCGGGTATTTCTACGGAATTGAACTGGTCAAGGACAAAGAAACGCGTGAGACGTTCAACGCTGAGGAAAGCGAACGACTCCTGCGCGGGTTCCTTTCCAAAGAACTATTTGACCGGGGCCTATATTGCCGTGCTGATGACCGAGGCGACCCGGTGATCCAGTTGGCCCCACCCTTGGTTATCGGCCCTGAGCATTTTGATGAGATCGAACAAATCCTTCGCTCAGTGCTGACCGAGGCTGGCAATATCCTGTGACGGTGAAGCAAGAAGTTGAGCGCACACCAGGATCGACGGCGCGCACAAAAATTCACCGAATCCCCGACCGGGCAGTGCACAGCAGCGTGGTGCGGGACGAAATTCTCGACGCGGGCCTCGTTGCCCATGTCGTGGTCATTGACCAGGGGCAACCGTTCATCATTCCTGTTGCCTACGCTCGCTCAGACGACGATGTTCTGTTCCACGGATCTAGTGCATCTCGCCTATTCAAGCAGTTGGCCACCGGCGAGCAGTCTACGTGCTTATCGGTGACTCTCCTCGACGGATTAGTGCTGGCCCGCAGTGCATTTGAGTCGAGCATGAATTACCGCAGCGTGATGGTCCTCGGCATTCCTCGCTTGCTTGCAGGCCATGAAAAGACAGCAGCATTACGGCGCATCAGTGATCACCTACTGCCCGACCGCTGGAACGACATACGTCCGCCAACGGCCCAGGAAGAAAAGGCCACCATCGTTTTGTCTTTGTCTCTCGCGGAGTCATCGGTCAAGGTCCGAACCGGTGGTCCCGAAGACGTGCCCTCTGATCTAGAAGATCCGGTGTACCGGGACACCTGGGCCGGCGAGGTACCTATCATCGATTCCTTCACGACTGCGGTTCCTGATTCGCTGAGTCTCGAAACGCAGGTGCCCGCCTACATCCAACAGTGGCGTCGATCTTGACTGCACTGTGGGCGGACACTGTTCCAGCGGCATTGAACAAGCCGCTGGGGACCCGTCTGAGTGAAGACGTCACCGCAGATGTGGTGATCGTAGGTGGTGGGTACACCGGATTGTGGACCGCCTACCACCTACAAATGCAGGCCCCAGACCTTCGCGTCACGATCGTGGAAGCAGAACAGGCTGGTTTCGGTGCGAGCGGACGCAATGGCGGATGGTGCTCGGCCCATTTCCCGGCATCACTACCCAAGATCGCTCGAAAATATGGCGTCGCGGCCGCCCAAGCCATGCAGTCAACCATGCACGACACCGTCGCAGCCATCCATACAACCATTAAACGGGAGGGCTGGCAGGTGGATGCTGCCGCCGGTGGCGCCGTGATGGCTGCCCGCACGCCGGTACAACTGCAGCGGGCCGAAGAAGAGATCACCATCTGGCGACGGTTTGGTTTCGGTGCCGAGGACTACCGACTACTCACCGCGGTGGAAACGACAGATCGACTCGCCGCCACCGATGTCCTAGGCGGCCTTTACACACCGCACTGCATGGCAATTCACCCCGCAAAACTCATCCGCGAACTGGCCACCACGGTCGTGGCACGAGGGGCCACCCTCTACGAGGACTCCCCCGCGGTATCCCTCACCGCCGGCATTGTGCGCACCGACCACGGCAGCGTCCAAGCACCCATCGTCGTACGCGCGACCGAGGGCTACACCGCCACCATTCCCGGACATCACCGCGATCTTGTCCCCGTGTACTCCCTCATGCTCGCCACCGAGCCCTTATCTGCGGCCACCTGGGACCAGATTGGTCTGGCGGAGAGAGAAACATTCACCGACCTGCGCAATCTGGTCATCTACGGGCAGCGGACCGCTGATGATCGCATTGCTTTCGGAGGTCGTGGGGCCCCCTACCATTTCGGTTCGTCCATTAAGCCCGAGTTCGACCAAAACAGTCTGGTCTTTCAACAATTATGGGCAACCCTGATCGACTTATTTCCAGTGATCGTGAACCGTGAAGTAACCCACACCTGGGGCGGCCCACTCGGCGTTCCACGCGACTGGTTCGCCTCCTGCGGCCTCGACCGAACGACCGGGCTGGCCTGGTCCGGGGGTTATGTGGGCGACGGTGTGGGTACGTCTTACTTGGGTGGGGCGACGCTGGCCGATCTCATTCTCGACCAGTCGACCGAACGCACCGGTCTCGCCTGGGTCAATCACCGATCACGACGCTGGGAGCCTGAACCGTTGCGGTGGATTGGCACCAACCTTGGGCTACGCACCATGACCGCAGCAGATACGGCCGAGGACCGCACCGCAAAGCCCTCGACCCGGGCACGACTGTTCTCCCGACTCCTCGGCGGTTAAGGCAGCACCTACCGAAATGCCGCCAGCCCGGTGAGCGCCTGACCGATAACCAGGGTGTGCATTTCGTTGGTGCCCTCGTAGGTAAAGACCGACTCAAGATTGTTCATGTGCCTGATGATCGGGTATTCCAACGTAATGCCATTGCCACCAAGGATGCTTCGGCACTCCCGAGCAATAGCCAGCGCCTCTCGGGCATTATTTAACTTGCCGATGCTGATCTGCTCGGCAGTAATGAGATGGTCATCTTTCAACCTGCCCAGGTGCAGGGCAAGCAGCATCCCTTTGCCCAATTCCACCGCCATGTCAGTGAACTTCTTCTGCGTCAATTGAAAACCAGCGATCGGCTTATCGAACTGTTCGCGATCAATAGCGTAAGAAATGGCAGTTTCCAGGCAATCCCGGGCCGCCCCCAGTGTGCCGAAGGCAATACCGAAGCGGGCTTCGTTCAAGCAGGCTAGCGGCCCACGAAGACCTTTCACGTTGGGCAACATGGCATCTTCGGGAAGTCGAACTGAGTCGAACACCAACTCCGCGGTGACGGATGCGCGAAGAGACATCTTCTTGTGTATCTCCGAGGCGGTGAAGCCCGGCGTATCTGTGGGAACCACAAATCCGCGGATGCCGTCGTCGGTTTGGGCCCACACGATGGCGACATCGGCCACGGTTCCGTTAGTGATCCACATTTTGGAACCATCAAGAATCCAGTCCTGACCATCGCGCTTTGCGTTGGTGCGCATACCCGATGGGTTGGAACCATGGTCAGCCTCGGTCAACCCAAAGCAGCCGATGAGTTCCCCCTTCGCCATTCCGGGAAGCCACTGCTCCTTGTGTTCTGATGAACCGAAAGCATGGATCGCATACATCGCGAGTGAACCTTGAACGCTGACCAAAGACCGGATGCCAGAATCGCCAGCTTCCAATTCCATCGCAGCCAATCCGTAGGACACCGCGCTTGTGCCGGCGCATCCATAGCCCTCCAGGTGCATGCCCAACAAGCCCAACTCGCCGAATTCAAGGGCTAGTTCGCGTGCCGGGATGTGGCCGGTCTCAAACCAATCGGCCACCTCAGGCTTGATGCGCGTGTCGACGAAATCTCGCACCACCGCACGTATCGCCCGCTCTTCCTCGGTGAGTAGATGATCGATCGCAAGAAGCGACAGCGGTGCCTGGGCCACGATTCCTCCTAGAGTGATGCCTTATCGTACCGCTGGGAACCCACATCGCCCGCGGGGAGATCACCTGATCGACTCAGGTCGATCTAGGTCACCTAGTCGGGCAGCGCGGGCGGCGCAAGGCGATAGGTCACCGGGGTTTTCGACAGGCCAATGGGGTTGGCCACGGTCGCGACTCCAGCAATGTCAATCGCTGGTTCGAGGCCCAATTGGCTGGCTAGTTCCATCGCCTGATCAATGCTATTAATCGGACCACACGGCACCCCGCGAGCCTGTAGTCGCTCCTGCCACTGAAGGGCCGTCGCGGTGGCCAATTGCACATTCAACACACTGGTCAATTCCTCGCGATGAGCCACTCGGGCTGGGTTGGTGGCGAAGCGGGAATCTGCGGACATTCCCGGCACACCGAGTTCGGTCATCAGGGCCTGGAACTGGGTGTCATTGCCCACGGCAAGCACGATGGGCCCATCAGCTGCGGTGTAGACCGCATAGGGCGCGATCGACGGATGGGCGTTTCCTAGTATTCCCGGGACCACTCCGGCGCCCACAACCGACGATGCTTGATTCACCAGTCCCGACAGAAGTGAACTCAACAGGTTGACCTCAACGTACTGTCCCTGGCCGGTCGCGTCTCGATGTCGCAGTGCAGCCAATATGCCAACCGTTGCGTGCAGGCCGGTTAGGACATCAACGAGTGCAACCCCCACTTTGGTTGGTGCACCGGGTGCAGATCCGGTAATGCTCATTAGGCCGCCCATGGCCTGGACGAGCAGGTCGTACCCGGGAAGATCTCGTCCCTCCTTCGCTCCGAATCCGGTAATGGAGCAGTACACGAGTTGGGGTTGATCAACTGCGAGTGTGTCGTAATCGAGCCCGAGCCGCGCCATGGTGCCCGTCTTGAAGTTCTCAATCACCACGTCGCTGCGCCGGATAAGTTCTCGGGCCTGAGTGACGCCCGTATCGCTATGTAGATCCAGCGCGAGACAATCCTTATTGCGATTGATGGATTGGAAATAGGTACTTTGGCCGTTCTCCGCATATGGCGGACCCCATCGGCGGGTGTCATCACCCACGCCCGGTCGCTCAACCTTGTGCACCTGCGCTCCGAGGTCGCCCAGCATCATCGTTGCGTATGGTCCGGCGAGAACTCGGGAAAAATCAGCAACGACAATCCCGTCCAGGGCAGTTACGGTCACGCTGGTCACTCTATGGGGGCCTGCAAAAGCGGTGCAATCGCCACCAACACCGACGGGTCCTCAATCGTCGCCGGAGTGGGTTCATCTCGGCCATCAGCTATGCCACGCATAGTTTTGCGCAAGATCTTTCCCGATC
>ERZ887851.1455-NODE-1455-length-20317-cov-8.063617_pt1 | contig 20317 bp, 19 predicted proteins | sample MGYA00521100_ERZ887851 | MGnify/ENA primary metagenome ERZ887851 (study PRJEB32303, sample SAMEA104408602) | aquatic metagenome | biome: Brackish water; feature: Pelagic; material: water | place: Baltic Sea | collected 2014-06-06T16:11:00 | depth 11,444 m ... | reverse complement strand
TTTAGCCAAGGTACTTATGTGCCGATCCAATCACGATTAACCAAAGAAAACGCCGAACGCTATATATCGGATTATGATTTTATAGCGGATTGCTGCGATAATTTTGCGACGCGCTATTTATTAAGTGACGCCTGCTATTACGCCCGTAAGCCTCTGATCAGTGCCGCCGCCATTGGGTTTAACGGGCAACTGACGACATTAAAGCCATATCTGAATAATCGTGATGGTGAGCCATTTCCGACATATCATTGTTTGGTGCCAGAGCAATCAGATGTGGATATGGAAAATTGCGAGACCCTTGGAGTGTTGGGGCCGGTAACGGGAATACTCGGATCTATGCAAGCTCTAGAAATTCTCAAAGAAATTACGGGCTCAGGCGAGAGCCTCGCTGGCCGCCTGCAAATATTCGATGGACTAAGCGGAACCATGCGCAGTATTAAGCTGCCGTTCGACCCCGCCAATCCGTTGACGGGCACCCCAAGTAAATAATAGGTCCAGCAGATTTAGACGAGAGGTTTTAGACAAGTGCACTGCTCGGCAACACACGATCGGGCGGGCGATGGCCATCAGCAAATGTTTGAATATTAATAATAACTTTAGCCCCCATATTCTGGCGTCCCTCAACGGTGGCCGAACTCATATGCGGCAGCAAAATTACATTATCAAGCGTCAACAAGCTCTCATCCACAGCCGGCTCGCGCTCAAAAACATCAAGCCCAGCACCCCCCAATAGACCCGATGCGAGGGCTTTACCGAGTGCCGCTTCATCAATAACCTCACCGCGGCTGGTATTTATGACCGTTACATGCGGCCGCAAAAGCGCTATTCGGCGCGCCGATAACAAATGATAGGTAGCCGGCGTATGCGGACAGCTAATGGATAAAACATCGATATGGCGCAGCATACGGTCGAGATTAGGCCAATATTGCGCCTGCAGGTCTGTCTCGGTCTGGTCATGCACACGGTTGCGATTGTGATAATGAATTTCCATTCCAAAGGCCGCGGCACGACGTGCCAAAGCTTGACCAATCCGCCCCATGCCAATAATACCGAGTTTCTTGCCAGAAATTCTCTGCCCCAACATCAAATTTGGCGACCAGCCCGTAAACTCACCCGGCCGGCGCATGATATGATCGCCCTCCAGCATTCGCCTAGATACAGCCAGAATGAGAGCCATTGTCATATCAGCTGTATCTTCCGTAAGAACACTTGGCGTATTGGTAACGGTAATACCTTGAGCATAGGCCGCATCAATATCAATATTGTCTGTACCCGTTCCAAAATTAGCAATCAATTTCAATTGAGAACCCGCTTGGGCAATTAATTCGGCATCAATCTTATCCGTAAGGGTCGGGACCAATACGTCATGGGATTGCATCAGAGCGACTAACTGGTCGCGGCTCAAGGCTGTGTCAGCGGTATTTAAGGTTACCGAGAATAGCTCAGACATGCGGGCTTCAATATCCGCCGGTAAGCTTCTGGTAAGCGCAATTTTTGTTTTGGTTGCGGGCACGTTTTTAACCTTTGTTCAATAATCATCCATTAGCCTTGTTGGAAGAGTGTATCATAGTACCAAATTACCGCCTGCGAAAATAGCTTTCTTGTATAGAATATCGGCGCGGCTTCGTTTATCTTGATGCAAATGTCAGGCGTTGAACGTCGACGATGGAGACTTAAAGTAAGCATGAGTTTTAGAATCGGAACAAGCCTGCCTAGCGCTATAATTGCGTTGGTTACCTTAATTGGCATGATTGGTATTACGGGTGTCAGCTGGATCATGGCGACGCAACCCGCTCACGCGCAAATGTCCGACCCGATGGCGAATATACCAAATCGAAAAATAGGCGAGAGTAAATTACCCGTCCCGCGTTTTCTCAGCATTAAATCGAACAAAGCAAATGTGCGGCGCGGCCCCGGGAAAGACTATCCTGTCGTCTGGCAATATCGCAAAGGTAACTTACCTGTGATGGTGGTCGATGAATACAATGGTTGGCGTAAAATTCGTGACCATGAGGGATATGAGTTTTGGATGCTCGGTAACTTATTATCCTCTACGCGGTATGTGCTAAGTATGGCAACTCAATTTGCTGAACCCGTCCGTATTCGTCCCAATGACAAAAGTTTGATTATTGCTTTCCTGCAAAAAAACGCACTGGTCAGTCTTGATACATGCGTGACGGATTATTGTTTGGTAAATACCGAGTTTGGTTCGGGCTGGTCGAAGCGATCTGCGCTTTGGGGCTTACTACCGAATGAACAGTTCGATTAGTCGCCAGCCATCGTCTGTACAAAAAAAACGCGCACCCGAAGATGCGCGTTAATCTTGAAATAATAAGCCAGTATCGCGACACTCAATTAGAATGACGCATATTGAGGCGGCTTAAACAGCGTCGAAGTCTCCACCTAGAGAGGTAATGGTTTCCTTCGATAGTATCGTCATATGGGCATAATTCTCGTGACCAATACCAAGCAAAATTGAGACATCCGCTTCATGGAACTTTGCAATCAAATGATCCGGGAAAGGGAAATGAAGGAAATGGACCGATGACGTTTTGCCGTCAGATGCAGTGCGCTCAACTTCCTGCTCTGGCTGGGCATAAACTTTCTCACCATCGACTTCAACGAAAGCGGTCAGTTCTACATCCGTCAGACGACGCAAGATCGTTCCGCGTCGGGCTGGATCATCAATCTCAAACATCAGCGTCGCGGTTAGCTCTTTGCCCTGCGGGATCATCGGGTTGTATGCAGTTAGCTCATCCTCGAGCTGCTCTGCGCCACCTTTTTCGATATATAACATTTCTTGAATTTGCTGATGCATGGTCGCATAGCTTTCGAAGTAGAATGTTGCGAAAGGACCTACATCAATCCGGCGCGGTTTTTTTAGCGCAACAATGCTCCGACGCATTTCATTGCGTTTCTCAAGATAAGCTTCTGGAGATAGAATATCAGCTTCGGTAATAATTTTGGGAGGCATTATATATTTCCTTTTTCTTTACAAGTACTGATGAACATTTTCGTGTAGTCGCAGGCGGCTCTATAAAAGATACGCCTTAAACAAGTTGATAGGCACGAGCAAAAACTTCAATCGGGTGCGCCGCTTCGGGCACATTCTCAACACCGTCGAGGTTTTCGACAACCTGCACAAGGTGTTTAGCAGCCAGTGGACAATCCGAACACACAGTTTCGGCTTCACTCTTCGCAACCAAACGACCCGTCGGTTTACCTATTTTCATGGCAACATCGTGGGTCTCTTTTAAAACCCCGAAGGTACCGCCATGTCCTGAGCACCGCTCGATTACGGTTACCTTGGCTTCTGGGATAAACCGCAAGAGTTCTGCCGATTTTGGCCCAACATTTTGCGCCCTGGCGTGACACGCCATATGCATAGCGACGCCGCCATGAAGCGGCTGCAAGCCATCAAGCAAGCCTTCTTTATTAGCAATCCCCACCACATATTCTGAGATGTCATAGGTCGCTGCAGAGAGCGCTTTTACATCTTCGTTATCCGGAAGAATGAGCGGCCACTCGAATTTAAACATCAGACCACAACTTGCCGTTAGAGTGATTATGTCATTGCCCGCATCAACAAGCGGGCGCATCGCGGCGGCAACTTTGGCTGCATTCGCAGCAACCTTGGCTATGTCACCTTGCTCGAGAAACGGCATGCCGCAACAACCTGGATAGTCAGTCGTGGTCTCAACACCTAAATGCGTGAGCACGCGAATAGCGGCATCACCAACACCTGGGTTATTGTAGTTTACAGCGCAAGTCGCATAGATGATCGCCTTACGGCCCAATGCCGGGCCATTTGGATTTGCGTCAAGTAACCCTTTTTTCTGGTCTTCCTTGGCGCGCTTCATAAATGTTTTGCCGGCAAATTTTGGCAGGTCGACCTTCTTGTCAATTCCAGCGACGGCCTCCAAAACGGGGCGCGTGATGGCATTGGTAGTTTTACTAGCCCAATTGGCGACGCCCGCGATCGGAGCAATCATTTCACCATTGCGATCCATTTGCGCGAGTTGATTTTGGACAAATGGCGCTTTGCCTTTTTCTTTCAATTCCACGGCGCGAGCGCGAAGCATCAGGTGCGGGAAGTCTAAATTAAATTCATGCGGTGGCACATATGGGCACTTCGTCATGAAGCATAAATCACACAAGGTGCAGGCCTCCACAATCGGAGCGAAATCTGCACTGTCGACTGTGTCCAACTCTTCAGATGCACTCTCGTCGATCAGGTCGAACAGCCGCGGGAAACTATCGCATAGGTTGAAGCAACGGCGGCAACCATGGCATATATCAAATTGACGGCGCAGCTCTTCGTCGAGCGCGGCCTGGTCATAAAATTCTTCACTCTGCCAGTCAATTGGGTGACGGGTAGGCGCTTCGGTGCTGCCTTCTCTTTTCATGGTCGTTCCGTTCTTTAGATGGAAAATAATTATGGGGTGAATGTATGAGAATGACGAATTACGGAGATTGCTAAGCTTTATTGCAAAACTTTTGAGGTAAACCGTAAGTCGTTAGCCGGGAGTATAGAACTCGGCGACGATGCGCCGAGTTCTAAATATCCGGAAGTCTTATTCCATTGTGTCCAAAGCTTTTTGGAAACGGCCGGCATGTGATTTTTCTGCTTTTGCAAGCGTTTCAAACCAATCAGCAATTTCATCAAAGCCTTCTTCACGTGCAGTCCGCGCCATACCTGGATACATATCCGTGTATTCGTGGGTTTCACCTGCGATGGCGGAACGAAGATTATCATCCGTGCTGCCGATTTTCTCGCCAGTCGCTGGATCACCAACTTCTTCCATATATTCTAGGTGGCCATGTGCATGACCTGTTTCGCCTTCAGCTGTTGAGCGGAAAACGGCGGCGACATCATTGTATCCTTCAACATCCGCTTTTTGCGCGAAATAAAGATATCGACGGTTGGCTTGGCTTTCGCCTGAAAACGCATCTTTCAAATTTTGAAGCGTTTTTGATTCTGCAAGAGACATGTTTAACTCCTCACTTGGTAACGCCCTCACCGAGTATCGGTAGAAGGACAGACCAGGCCTATCCCAGTCTGAAAGTAATATAGGATGAGGGGACTATATCGTCAAGTAATTTAGAATGATTCTAATAAATATTATTTTTGTTTCAGGCGAACAATAACGTCAACGTCACAGATGTCATAACCAGCGGGAGTATCAGGCAGTTGGCTGAACTCAATCACGTTCGCGGGCACATCAATAAGGTCGCCGGTTTCTTCAACATAGAAATGATAGTGCTGGCCAATATTAGTGTCAAAATAGCTTCGTGAACTATCAACAATGACTTCGCGCAGTAAACCAGCCTCGAGAAACTGATTGAGCGTATTATACACTGTGGCTAAAGAAACACCGAGATCGACACGTTTTGCGTCCGCATACAGCATTTCTGCTGTTAAGTGCCGGTCGCCATCCCGATATAATAGATGCGCAAGAGCAACGCGCTGTTTCGTCGAGCGCAAATTGGCGGATTTTAGCTTTTGAATTAAAGCCAACTCTTTAGCTGGGGTTAAATCCTCAAAACTAGTTTCTAAACTTGCCAACGGTAACGATCCTTTGTTCTGTACTATCTCCAACACTATAAACAGGTATGAACCTGCCACGTCCTGTCGTGATTATTTGATGATAATTATAATCATTCCAATAAACAATTGCAATATTATTTTTAGGCTCGGATAAAACCATCGGAACTGCATATTGCAGCGATACAGTTGAGGCAATTCTTTCTTGATTTGGACGAATGTGTTAACATTTATGCGAATTGGGCTAGACCGCGAGCTAGCCTGCGATATTACGGTCGAGAGTTATCTTTTTATTTGATCGTGTTATTTGATCGTGCCAACAAAAAGGATAATTCGAAAGGATAATTTAAATGACGAATCGCCCAACGAGCCTATCGTATGAGGAACTTATAGAGTGCGCCGATGGAAAGATGTTCGGCCTCGGCAATGCCCGCCTACCATCCCCGCCAATGCTGATGTTTGACCGCATTACAGAAATTAGCGAAACGGGTGGCGATAATAGCAAAGGCTTAATCAAAGCAGAGCTCGATTTAAATCCAGATCTATGGTTTTTCGATTGCCACTTCAAAGAAGATCCCGTTATGCCAGGTTGCTTAGGCCTAGACGCAATGTGGCAACTGATTGGCTTTTATCTTGGTTGGTTAGGCCAAAAAGGCCGCGGACGCGCGTTAGGGTCAGGTGATGTCAAATTCACGGGCCAAGTATTGCCAGAAAATAAACTCGTCCAATACGAAATTCATATGCGCCGCGTGCTGACAGGACGGCTCGTAATGGGCATTGGTAGCGCAAGTATGAAAGTAGATGGTAAGGAAATTTATACCGCCAAGGACTTGCGCGTTGGACTGTTTGGCGCTGACGCATTCTGAGCAACAAATTATCCGTTTAGCATTTATCAAAATATCATCTGCGGCCGATGAATAGGCGGCAACTTTGGGAGAGTAATATGAGAAGAGTAGTTGTTACCGGGATCGGCATTGTGTCCAGCATTGGAAATAATGCGAAAGAAGTCGCGGCGAGCCTATATGAAGGTCGCTCGGGAATTGGCAAGATGGACGTTTTCGCAGACATGGGCTTTCGGAGCCACGTTGCCGGAGCGCCAACAATAGATATTGAAAGCCACATTGATAAACGCATCCGTCGTTTCATGGGCGATGGCGCGGCGTGGAACTATATAGCAATGCAAGAGGCAATCGCCGACGCCGGTTTAGAAGAAAATGACATCATCAACCCCCGTACGGGATTGATCATGGGTTCCGGTGGGCCGTCAACCAAGGCACTCATTGCTGCCACCGATACGGCGCGAAACTCCAGTCCAAAACGTGTTGGACCATTTGCTGTACCAAAATGTATGTCCTCAACAAACTCCGCAACCCTAGCCACACCATTTGGCATTAAAGGCGTCAACTACTCCATTTCAAGTGCTTGCGCGACGTCGACCCATTGTATTGGCAATGCAACTGAATTGATCCAATGGGGCAAGCAAGATGTCATGTTCGCTGGCGGCGGCGAAGAGTTGGACTGGGCACTTAGTGTCTTGTTTGATGCGATGGGCGCAATGTCCAGCAAGTATAATGAAACGCCATCGTCTGCCTCACGGGCCTTTGATGTGAACCGCGATGGTTTTGTTATCGCCGGCGGCGCGGGTGTACTTGTGCTCGAAGAAATGGAACACGCGAAAGCTCGCGGTGCAAATATCTATGCCGAAATAGTTGGTTACGGTGCCACATCAGACGGGCACGATATGGTGCAACCATCGGGTGAAGGCGCAAAGCGTTGCATGGAACAAGCCCTGGCTAATGTCGACACGCCGCTTGATTATATAAATCCACATGCAACCTCAACGCCGGTTGGCGACGTTAAAGAGATGGAAGCGCTGCGTGAATTATTTGGAACAGACGGTGCAAAAATAAGCGCCACCAAATCTCTCACCGGGCACAGCCTCGGTGCTGCGGGCGCACAAGAAGCGATTTATAGTTTGCTCATGATGAAAAATAATTTCATCGCTGGCTCCGCACATATTGAAGACCTTGACCCGATGTTTGCAGATATGCCGATCGTACGTGAACGCATCGACAATGCTAAATTAGATTGCGTGATGTCGAACAGCTTCGGCTTCGGCGGAACCAACGGAACACTAGTTTTCAAACGCGTCTAAACTTTCTTAGATAGATTTGCGTTTGGCTACCGAACCCCGGACATAAAAAAACCGCCCCAGTAAAAAGGGGCGGTTTCTTTTTTCATACGTGCGAACGGAGATTTCCGTACACTCAAATTTGAAAAACGGATCTATTCTTCAGAAGCAGCAGCTTCCGTATCGAGACCAGTTTCTTGGTCGACTGTTTTCATCGACAACCGAACTTTCCCGCGGTCATCAAATCCAAGAAGTTTAACCTTCACAGTGTCGCCTTCTTTTACATGATCAGCCACTTTCTCAACACGCTCAGCTGCAAGTTGAGAAATATGAACGAGACCGTCGCGCTTACCAAAGAAGTTAACGAATGCACCGAAGTCCATAACTTTAACAACTTTACCTTCATAGATCACACCGACTTCTGGCTCAGCAGCAATCGAATTAATCCAATCGATAGCTGCTTTGATTTTCTCTGCATCATTCGATGCAACTTTAATCAAGCCCTCGTCACTGATGTCAACTTTGGCACCCGTTGTTTCAACGATCTCACGAATAACTTTACCGCCCGACCCGATGACTTCACGGATCTTATCTTTAGGAACCGTTAGCGTTTCAATTTTCGGAGCGTATGTACCTGTCTCTTCACGCGCTGTGTTCAGAGCTTTAGACATTTCACCGAGAATGTGCTCGCGCCCACCCTTGGCTTGATCTAGGGCCACACGCATAATTTCTTCGGTGATACCTGTGATCTTAATGTCCATTTGCAAAGACGTAATACCATCTTGTGTACCAGCCACTTTGAAATCCATATCGCCGAGATGATCTTCGTCGCCTAGAATATCGGAGAGAACAGCGAAGTCATCACCCTCTTTAATCAGACCCATGGCAATACCAGCAACTGGCTTCTTAAGCGGAACACCAGCATCCATCATAGACAAAGACGCGCCACAAACAGTCGCCATAGATGACGAACCATTCGATTCCGTAATCTCAGAAACCAAACGCAATGTGTAAGGGAACTCTTCTTTCGAAGGCAGCATGGCTTTCAAAGCACGCCAAGCCAACTTACCGTGACCAATCTCACGACGACCAGTGAAGCCAGTACGACCCGTTTCACCAACAGAGTAAGGTGGGAAGTTGTAGTGCAACATGAAGTTGGATTTATATGTGCCTTCCAGCGCATCAATCATTTGCTCATCGTCGCCCGTACCAAGTGTGGCAACAACAAGAGCCTGTGTCTCACCGCGTGTAAACAAAGCGGAGCCATGCGCACGTGGTAAAATTCCAACTTCAGAAACAATGCTACGAACATCCGCTAGGCCGCGGCCATCGATGCGTTTTTTTGTTTCCAAGATCGAACCGCGAACGATACTACTCTCCAATGCTTTCATGGATGAGCCAACGGCCGTGATTTCATCCGCTGTGCTTGTAGCTGTAATCAATTCAGCTTTAGCCGCATCTTTAGCAATGGCGATTTTTTCTTGGCGCTGTTGCTTGTCAGCAATTTGATACGCCGCTGCAACGTCGTCACCAATTAATTTAGTAACCTTTGCATTGAGCGCATCGTCACCACTTTCCGGAACTGGGCGCGGTTCTTTTGCACAGCTTTCAGCCATGCGAACAATTGCGTCAATAACAGGTTGGAAGTGTTCATGGCCGAACATAACGGCGCCGAGCATAAGGTCTTCGCTCAATTCATTGGCTTCTGATTCAACCATCAAGACAGCGTCTTTGGTGCCAGCAACAATCAAGTCCAGCTCGCTATCTTCATAGCGATCCATTTCTGGGTTGATTACATATTCACCATCTATATAGCCGACGCGTGCGCCGCCAATGGGCCCGAGAAACGGTACGCCTGAAATAGTCAAAGCCGCAGATGCTGCAACCAGAGCGACAATATCAGGATCATTCTCAAGGTCATGTGATAAGACGGTTAGAATAACTTGTGTTTCGTTTTTGAAACCTTTCACGAATAATGGACGAATAGGTCGGTCGATTAGACGCGATGTAAGTGTCTCGCGCTCAGAAGGACGACCTTCGCGCTTAAAATAACCACCAGGGATTTTACCGGCGGCATATGTTTTTTCTTGGTAATTTACAGTTAGCGGGAAGAAATCAATCCCCGGCTTTGCATGACGGTCGGCAACGACAGTTGCTAATACAGTTGTCTCACCGTATGTAGCCAAAACTGCGCCATCAGCTTGGCGCGCAACTTTTCCTGTTTCCAGGATGAGCGGACGTCCGCCCCATTCAATTTCTTCACGAGTAATATTAAACATCTAATTTTCCTATCAAGCCACAAGCATCGGATGCAAGTGACCTCGCGCTCGAAGCAAATCTTCGACAACGCTTATTTTTCAAAAAAGAACCCCAACGCGAACCGGTTCCGACGGACTATCCCCAAAGGGCAAACAATATCAGGTTCGTTGATATACGATCACGTCTAGCGGCGAATGCCGAGGCGTTCGATCAAAGTTTTGTAACGAGCTTCTTCAATTCGCTTCACATAATCCAACAAACGACGACGTTGGCTAACCATAGCTAGAAGACCACGACGTGAGTGGTTATCTTTTTTATGGCTTTTAAAATGTTCAGTAAGATTGGTAATCCGCTCGGTAAGGATTGCGACTTGGACTTCCGGAGAACCCGTATCGCCTTCTTTAGTCGCGTATTCTTTTATTAGCACTTGCTTGCGCTCATTTGATATCGACATCGTAACTCCATCTGTTGCGCCACTCAATCGAGCGGCTGATTAATAATCCGCCCTGGTCTAAATAGACCCTCTACAATCTCCCCTAAAGCAATTGCGCGAGACTGATATCCTGCCCAAGCAATAGGTGTCGACGGTAAAGATGCGACGGGAATTGACCGACCATGCCGCACCATGCGGGCCTGTTCTTCACTTAGGGCCAGTGCCGGGATGTCGTCCAGCACGGTCTCAAGTGGAAGTAACAAGCAATCTAGTTCAATCAAATCCGCCGCAATATGGCCTAAATGGCCCAGTTTTTCTAGTCCTATTGCGTTATTTAGCGAAAAAACTCCAACGCGCGTCCGCCGAAGCATAGAAATATGCCCAAATGTCCCCAATCGGAGGCCTAAATCACGGGCAATCGCGCGAATATAGGTTCCCTTTCCGCAGGATACCTTTAGCGAAATACGCTCCGGTGACGCACTGTCCATCACCTCAATATTATCAATTCGTACCTGCCGGGCGTCTAATTCTGGCGTCTCACCACGTCGCGCCAATTTGTAGGCCCGTTCACCATCCTTATGAATGGCGGAGAAAGCCGGCGGAACCTGCATAATCTTACCGATAAATTCGGGTAAAACAGCCCAAACATCATCCAGACTAGGTCGGTGGTCGCTTCGGGCCGTCTCGACACCCTCACTATCATCCGTGTTGGTCGCCACACCCCACTCGATCGTACATTCATATTCTTTTTCGGCATCCATCATCATGGATACCGTTTTTGTTGCCTCACCAAAAGCGATCGGCAATATTCCGCTAGCGAGTGGGTCTAATGTTCCTGCATGGCCAGCTTTTCGAGCTTCAAAAAGATATTTTGCACGCGCCAATGCCGGAGTAGAACCGAGGCCCGACGGCTTATCCAAAACGAGCCAGCCGCTAATATCGCGCCCTTTGCGTCGTCTCGCCATTTTAATCCTTAGCAGGGGTTGGCGTATCGCTAGCGTCACCGTCTGCAGATTTCGGCTCAGGCGCCACGTCCCGGCGCACAATATCGCTATTTAGGATACGATCAATCGATGCCGCTTCATCAAAACTCAGATCGGCTTTGAACGAAAGCTCCGGCGTGTATCGCAAATGCAAACCCTTCGCGACATCCTTGCGCAATTGGGGCGCGTAACCGTTCAGCAAGCCAATAATTTTGTCGATATGCAAACCGCCCAACGGCATAACATACGCTGTCGCGTGCCGCAGGTCAGGGCCAATTCGGACTTCGGTCACCGTGATGCCGGCCTTGTTCAATATCTTTTCATCAAACTCGCCACGCGCAACAATTGCACTCAAGCGGTGGCGCAGGAGTTCTGCAACCCGCAATTGTCTCTGGGTTGGTGGTCTACCCGCAGCTGATTTGCGCGAAGATGATCCGGAGCGACGCGATGTAGCCATTAACTATCCAGCGTTCTAGCGACGCTCTCAACTTCATAACATTCAATAATATCGCCGGCTTTCAGGTCACTATAATTCTCAAAGGCCATACCACATTCTTGACCAGACGGAACCTCTTTGACTTCGTCTTTGAAACGACGCAAAGAGCTAAGCTCGCCCTCATGGATAACAACATCGTCACGAATTAGGCGGACATTCGCACCACGACGAACCAAGCCCTCTTTGATCAAACAACCCGCAGCTTTCGAACCCTTACCAACGCTAAACACTTCGAGTACGCCAGCATTGCCAAGCATTTTCTCGCGAAGATCTGGTGACAGCATACCCGCCATCGCCGCGCGAAGGTCATCCACAAGATCATAAATGATATTATAATATCGGATCTCAATTCCAGATTGTTCCGCGGCTTGGCGCGCTTGAACATTTGCCCGCACATTAAAGCCGATGACAATCGCCGTCGAGGTTGTGGCCAACGTAACATCACTCTCCGTGATACCACCAACGCCTGCGTGAATGACACGAGCCCGAATTTCTTCGTTACCCAGTTTCTCAGCAGCTTGCGCAATTGCCTCAACCGACCCCTGCACATCACCCTTAACAATCAAGGCAACCTCTTTAACTTCACGGTCTTTAAGCTGAGTTAACATCTGATCGAGTGAACTGCGAACACCGCGCGCGGCATTATCGTCGCGCGATTTACGACCACGATACGCTGCCACTTCCCGAGCTTGGGATTCATTTTCTACGACGTTGAAAACGTCACCAGCTCGTGGCACACCGCCAGAGCCCAAAACTTCAACCGGCACAGATGGCCCTGCAAGCTTAACCTGCTGGCCAACATCATTGATCAAAGCACGGACACGTCCAGACTCCTGACCAACAACAAATATGTCGCCCACTTTCAGCGTTCCGCGTTGCACCAAAACAGTCGCAACCGCGCCGCGACCCGTATCCAATTGCGCTTCAATTACAATACCAGAAGCCTCACGGTCAGGGTTTGCGCGTAAGTCCATCAGCTCAGCTTGCAGCAAGATAGCTTCAAGCAAGTTGTCCAGACCATCGCCAGTTGCCGCTGACACTTCAACCATTTGAATATCACCACCGAAATCTTCGGAGATAACCTCATGCTGAAGAAGTTCGTTTTTAACGCGAGTTGGATCAGCTTCAGGCTTATCCATTTTATTGATCGCGACGATCATCGGCGCATCTGCGGCTTTCGCATGATTAATCGCTTCAATGGTTTGCGGCATGACACCATCATCGGCTGCGACTACCAGAATAACAATATCTGTTACCTTAGCACCACGCGCCCGCATAGCGGTAAAGGCGGCGTGACCTGGTGTGTCTACGAAAGTAATCACACCGGATTCAAGTTCAACCTGATACGCACCAATATGCTGCGTGATACCACCAGCTTCTCCCTTTGCGACCTTGGCTTTACGAAGCGCATCCAACAAGGAGGTTTTGCCGTGGTCAACGTGACCCATAACCGTAACAACGGGTGGGCGATGTTGTTTGGCTTCCGCGGAATCATCTTCACCGACAACACCCTCTTCAACATCAGACTCGGATACACGCTTAACTTGGTGCCCTAATTCTTCGGCAACCAACTGAGCTGTATCGGAATCGATGACATCATTAATTTGCGCCATCATCCCTTGGGTCATCAAAATCTTAATCACGTCAACAGCACGCTCTGCCATACGGTTAGCGAGCTCTTGAATGGTGATGGTATCTGGAACGATAACTGTACGCGAGAATTTCTCTTGGCTCTCGCCAGATAGCTGTCTTTTTTCGCGCTCTTTGCGACGACGAATAGACGCCATCGAACGCATGCGCTCTTCTTCATTAAGCGCGTTATTAATGGTTAGGCGGCCCTCACGACGACGACGCTCATTTTTAGCTGGCGCGCGACGCGGCTCTTCACGGCGTTCTGGTGTAGCTGTTTCTTTGCGGTTCGCGGTAACCGGTTTGACGGCCGCAGGTGCAACTTCAACCTCAGGTGATTTCTTTTCTTCACGCTGCTTCTCGCGAGCCAATGCATCACGACGCTTTTGTTGCTCGACTTCTTCGAGCGCTGCGGCTTCTGCTAACTGAGCGGCTTCCTCAGCACGACGCGCGTTTTCTATTTCAAGACGTTTTGCATCTTCTACAGCACGAACTTTCGCGCCGGCAACCGCCGCCAAACGAGCTTCTTGTTGAGATTGACTTAGGCGATCTCCCGCCGGCGGACTAGCAACAGGCTGTTGCGGCGCTGGAGTTGGCTTCGCTACGGCTGGTTTTGCGACGACTTCGGCAGCTGGCTCTGGCTGAGCGGCGGCTTCTTCGGCAGCCCGACCTGGGATAATTGTGCGCTTGCGCTTTTTCTCAACAACAACAGCTTTACTGCGGCCATGCGAAAAACTCTGGCGTACCTGCCCAGACTCAACCGTCCGATTCAAACTCAGCGTTTTACCTTGACGAACTTCTTTGCCGTCTGCTGGCCCGCTTTTGTCTTCGCTCATTTCATCCTCATCTATTTCCGAGAGATTAAAGAACCCCTCAACGCATGCGGTTAACCGCCTCGCACTGATCTTATACTGACCTTATACTGACCTTATACTAAGGCTGATAGCCCTCAATCCGATCACATTCAAGTTTTAATCGCTTTGCCCACCCCACATCTTTAATGGCAGCATGAACAATATTGTCGCCCCCGAGAGCCGCACTCATACGCTGGCTATCTAAAACGCTATAAACTGGCACGCCATTTCGTTTAGCAAAACGACCAATCTTTTCCTTACCGTCAGCGGTGCCGTCTGAAGCGTGCAAAACTAAAAAAGCGCCGCCATTTTCCACTGCCGATCCGACTTTCGCGAAGCCTAGCACAATTTTGCCGGTTTTGCGCGCTAAACCTAAGAGACCCTCGAGGCGCCGAACCAATAATTCTTCGACTTGCGTAGCCAATTCGATCGGCGGCGTGATCGACGACTTGCTAACTTTCAAGAATATTTTCTTTTCAACAGCTCGATTAATATCATCTTTACGCGCACGCACCCAATATCCACGACCGGGAAGTTTTTGCGCTAGGTCTGGCGTCAAATCACCCTCTGGCGAAATAACGAAACGTACCATTTGCTCAGGCGGAAGCGCTTCGCCACTTACGATGCAACTCCGCTGTGTCTCTCGACTTAAGCTGGCGTTTTCATTAATTCGCGCCATCTGTTGCCAGACCCTCCTCTGCAATCTCTGGCTCAATCTCTGCCTCAACTTGAGGTTCGAGATCAGCAGCGAGATCCGGTTCTTCGAGAGCTTGCTTAGCGGCGGCCAATTCTTCGGCCGTAATCCAACCTGCAGCAACCCGCGCGGTCATAATTAGATATTCTGCTTCTTCATTGGTTAGGTCAAAACCGTCCAATGTACCCGGCTGGCGAACGCGCTTGCGATCAACCGTCTCAAACCAACCGATAAGATCGTCCGGTACACAACCAGCAAAATCTTCAAGTGTTTTCATATCGTCTTTACCAAGGGCAACCAACATTGCTGGGCTCAACCCTTCAATGGCTGCCAGATCATCTGCAACACCCATTTCTTTACGTTCAGCGTCAAGCTCGGCATTTTGTTTTTCCACGAAGTCGACAGCACGGCTTTGAATTTCATCCGCTGTGTCTTCATCAAAACCTTCAATCGCTGTAATTTCTTGAAGCGGCACAAATGCAACTTCCTCAACAGACGCGAAGCCTTCAGACGCCAATAATTGTGCGATCATTTCGTCCACATCCAGAGCCGATGTAAAGGCCACGGTACGCTCTGCAAATTCTTTCTGGCGACGCTCACTCTCTTCAGCTTCTGTGACAATATCAATGTCCCAACCGGTTAGCTGTGACGCAAGACGAACGTTCTGACCACGGCGACCGATTGCTAAACTTAGCTGCTCGTCTGGCACAACGACTTCGATGCGTTGAGACTCTTCATCCAACACGACTTTCGAAACCTCAGCTGGCGCCAAAGCATTAACGATGAACGCAGCGGCATCTGGCGACCAAGGAATAATATCCACTTTCTCACCTTGAAGCTCACCGACAACGGCTTGCACACGACTACCGCGCATACCAACACAGGCGCCGACCGGATCAATGCTACCGTCATTAGAAATCACGGCAATTTTAGCACGGCTACCAGGGTCGCGGGCAACCGCACGCACTTCAATTACGCCGTCATAAATTTCAGGCACTTCTTGGGTGAATAGCTTGGACATGAAATCTGGGTCAGTACGCGAAAGAATAATTTGTGGGCCGCGTTGTTCACGACGTACATCTTGAATGTAAGCGCGGATACGATCGCCCTGACGGAACGCTTCACGTGGGATTAGGTTATCGCGACGAATTACTGCTTCGCCACGCCCTAAGTCCATGACAACATTGCCATATTCTACACGCTTAACAACACCACTAATGATCTCTCCGATACGGTCTTTATATTCATCAAACTGTTTCTCGCGCTCAGCATCGCGCACGCGCTGAACAATCACCTGCTTGGCGGCTTGTGTCGCGATACGACCAAATTCTACCGGCGGAAGTTCATCGGAAACTTCATCGCCAATCTGTGCCTCAGGATTTTCTCGCTGAGCAATAGGGAGAGAGATTTCAGTGTTATCATTCTCGACAATTTCGACCACCTGAACAACTCGGATAAGTTTCGTTTCCCCAGTCTTCGGGTCAATCTCAGCACGAATGTCGTTCTCCACACCGTAACGCGCCTTGGCGGCACGCTGAATAGCGTCGGCCATGGCGGCCAACACGATTGACATTTCAATACCTTTTTCACGCGCAACTGCGTCTGCAATTTGTAACAGCTCGAGTTTATTTGCGCTAATTCCTGTGGCCATTCTTCTCTACTCCTTAACGCGCCGCGGCGCGATTTAGTTCGTCAGCTTATGAACGTATCATCTCTAAATAATTCAGTCGTCTAATTAACTCAGTGGATTGTCTAATAACTCATTTACCCGATTTCGATTTACCCTTGAGGGCTGTCTTGAAATAGTCCTCATCTGGCACCAACCTAGCTTCCGATATATCGGCAAGCTTAAACCCTAATATTTGGGGTTCGTCAAAACCAACCAATGGAACTTCCATCAGCGCCTCATCATTCTCATAACCCTTCACGATGCCGCGAAACCGCCTCTGCCCGTCAACCGGCATATGCAGTTCCAATTTGGCTTCATGCTCAACCCATGTCTCAAAGTCTTGCGCGCGGGTCAAAGGACGAGCCATCCCCGGCGACGAAACTTCCAGCGTATATTCACCACGGATCGGATCTTCAACATCCAAGATAGCCGATACGGCAACGCTAATTTTCTCGCAGTGCTCAATCGCCAGCGTGCCATCTTCCTCCTCGGCCATAATCTGCAAAACAGGCGCACCCGCTTCCCCTGTCATCCGAATGCGGACTAAGCCATAGCCCATATCCCTAATCATTGGCGCCAACAAATCAAGGAAAGGTCGAGCGGGTCCAGGTGCCAATAAATGCGCCGGATGCTCCGCCTCATTTAACGCCCGAGGCTCAAGATCGATTTGATTTATATCGTCGTCCATTTATAATTAATTCTCTTTTAGCTTCGTTGGTCTCTAAGAGCGATAGGCAACGTTACTCTAGTTAAGCACGCCCTCAATTTAACGTTAACGATTTGCCATTAAAAAAAGCGGGGCTCTTTCGAGCGACCCACTTTCAGAAAAAGTAGCAATGAGGGTTCACTATACAAATTTATGCTCTGAACGCAAGGTCAAAAATCTGAAGCTGACCAAGCTGGATTTAGCATTCCGGTTCGCAGCCCATATCAGTGGGCATCTCGGCCTATCGGCGTAGAAATGATAAGTAGGTCGGCGTGCGCCCAGCGGCAATCGCTTTTTGCTCATATCGCGTGCCGGGCCAAGTTTTCGGAGCTTTTATCCAATCTTCCGCGCGATTAGCAGACCATTCAAAGCCACCATGGGTCTTTATATGGGCCAATGTCCAGTTGATATAATCAGCGATATCGCTAGCGAACATAAAATTTCCACCCGGCTTTAAAACACGATGAAGACTGTCGAGGTTCTCTTGCGAGATAAAGCGTCTCTTATTGTGGCGCTTTTTAGGCCATGGGTCGGGGTAGAGTAGATATATCTGATCGAAGCTAGCCTCGGGCAGAACCTCTAACAAATCACGTGCATCTCCGTGATGGATTTTAATGTTCTCGATATTCTCGTTTTCAACGGCACCCAAAAGTTTAGCTACCCCATTCAGGAACACTTCGCAGCCAAGAAATGCATGGTCTCGAGCCTCAGAAGCACGATGCGCCAGATGCTCACCGCCACCAAAACCTATTTCTAGCGTCGTCATCTGATCGTCCCGTAAGTCTGGGAAAATATCAAACGCCTTCGCTTGATCGAGGGAAATAGCCAGTTTAGGTAGCAAGGTATCTACCAGAAATGCAGGATGCGAGTGGAGTTTATGCCCCTGTTTTCGTCCATAGAACTTTCTAGACCATTCCTCTGTCATTGACTAAAAAGCAGCCTTTAGAGCATCGACAAGATCTGTTTTTTCCCATGAAAAGCCGCCATCCGCCTCAGGTTCACGACCAAAATGGCCATAAGCCGACGTCCGCGCATATATTGGTTTATTGAGGCCCAAATGCTCGCGAATTCCGCGCGGTGACAAGTCCATTGTCTGCATCAGGACGTCTTCCAATCGCCCCTCATCAACGTTTCCAGTGCCATATAAGTCAACGTAAATTGATAGTGGCTTAGAAACACCAATTGCATAAGACAATTGCAACGCACAGCGAGATGCTAGACCGGCGGCAACAATATTTTTAGCAAGATAGCGGGCCGCATAAGCAGCCGAGCGGTCAACCTTGGTGGGATCTTTGCCCGAAAACGCCCCTCCACCATGCGGAGCCGCGCCGCCATATGTATCCACAATGATTTTACGACCCGTAAGCCCAGCGTCCCCATCCGGGCCGCCAATAACGAATTTCCCTGTAGGGTTCACATAAAAACTATCTTCTGGACACATCCAGCCGTCTGGAAGTGTGCGCTCAACGAACGGGCGAACCATTTCACGAATATCCGCCAATTCTAGGCTTTCATCATGCTGTGTCGAAACCACAACTGACGTCGCCCCAACTGGTTTTCCGTTAACGTATTTCAATGAAACTTGGCTCTTGGCATCCGGGCCAAAGCCTTTCACATCACCCGCGTGACGCGCTGCCGCCATATCCTTAAGTATCCGATGTGAATAAGCTATTGGAGCTGGCATAAGCTGCGCAGTTTCTTCGCAAGCATATCCAAACATAATACCTTGGTCTCCGGCACCTTCTTCTTTTTCCTTGCCATCTTCGGTCGGCGCCCCAGCGTCAACCCCTTGGGCAATATGAATAGATTGTCCATGGACATGAACCTGCACGTCAGAATTCTTCCAATGAAATCCATCTTGCTCATAGCCAATATCTTTAACCGCCGTACGGGCAACTTCTTCCATGGCTTCCTTGGAAACGTCCTGGTTCGCCCTCACCTCACCAGCTAGGATAATCAAATTAGTGGTTGTTAGCGTTTCAACGGCCACTCTGGCCTCTGGATCAAGTGTCAAAAACAAGTCGAGCACGCTGTCAGAGATCCGATCACAAACCTTGTCGGGGTGTCCCTCTGAAACGGATTCACTTGTAAATATATAGTTATCTCGAGCCATCACTATCTCCACATAAAGAAGTCTTTATATGGCAGGCTGAACTCTCGGGGTCAAGGGTTTAACCTGCTGGCATCACAAAAGCCGCCATCATGTCAGCGTCTGAGCCATCACTCGTCGGGGATACCATCCACACCCGAAGTATCAGCAACAGGATCCTCAGCCATACTGCATATTAGATCTAGTAATGATTTTCGCACGACTGGATCACGAATAGACGCGAAAGCCATGTTTAACCGCTTGCCTTCAATACTACTCACCAAGTTTAAATAAGGCGGAAGCACTTGCTCATCCTCATACATGCCCTCGCTTTTATTTCCATAGGCGTGCTCACTTTCCAATGCCTCAAAGAAATAATCCAGCGGCACGTCTAAAATCTTAGAAATTTCATAAAGACGGCTGGCAGAGATACGATTAATACCCTTTTCATACTTCTGGATTTGTTGGAACGTCAGAGATAGCCTCTCCCCCAATGCCTCTTGGCTCATATTCAGCATGAGCCGTCGCATTCGCAATCGAGCACCAATGAAGGTGTCGATGAAATCTTTTTGGTTTTTCGGCATCCTAATTCCCTAAATTATTTTTTTCTTGGGATTGGTTTTAGTGTGCGGGTTCAGCGTCGTGTGGTCAAGTATCCAGCGACAATCAACTTTAGCATTATAATCAGATTGAGCAGCCAAAATAGTCCAGTCGAATACGTCGTCGGCAATAGCGGCGTGACAGTGGCTGGCACATTGACCGTGACAAAACCCGTTTGCCCTAATTCAACCAAAGCCAATTCACGACCCATCCCATCATAGACAACAGA
>ERZ887851.1450-NODE-1450-length-20383-cov-17.499360_pt1 | contig 20383 bp, 15 predicted proteins | sample MGYA00521100_ERZ887851 | MGnify/ENA primary metagenome ERZ887851 (study PRJEB32303, sample SAMEA104408602) | aquatic metagenome | biome: Brackish water; feature: Pelagic; material: water | place: Baltic Sea | collected 2014-06-06T16:11:00 | depth 11,444 m ... | reverse complement strand
CCTCAAGTAACGACTCTGAATTGAAATCTGGTGAATATATACTACACCATAGCATTGACCTTGCTGCAGAGGAAGAACCCCCATATGGCGACAATTAGTTTTCGAGAATCCCTTCATAATAGAATCCACCTAAACCACCCGCCCAAAACAATAGCCATATCAGAATGGGTATCAAAAGAAGCTTTAGAATAGGAGTAAACAGAATACAGGCAAAAAGCATAGAAAACACGGGTTATGGCAAGAAGTCCAACTCAGGCTTTTACTCATTCTTTCCCACCCCCAATTATACATTTCAAAATTCGAATTTAGGGTTTTCGAATTTCCCTATCACGGAATCCACTTCTTATCAAAATTCGGCTTCCGTTTCTCCAAGAAAGCATCTCTTCCTTCTTTGGCCTCATCCGTCATGTAAGCCAGGCGAGTGGCCTCACCAGCAAATACTTGCTGACCTACCATTCCGTCGTCGGTTAGGTTCATCGCAAACTTCAACATCTTAATAGAGGTAGGAGACTTTGCTAGAATTTCTTGCGCCCATTCAAAGGCCGTATCTTCTAATTCAGCATGAGGAATTACGGCATTCACCATACCCATGTCGTAGGCTTCCTGAGCGGAATAGTTTCGTCCTAAAAAGAAGATTTCTCTTGCGCGTTTTTGTCCAACCATCTTGGCTAAATAAGCTGACCCATAACCGCCATCAAAGCTAGTTACGTCGGCATCTGTTTGTTTGAAAATAGCATGTTCTTTACTCGCTAAAGTTAAATCACAAACCACATGCAAACTGTGTCCACCGCCAACAGCCCAACCGGGAACCACAGCAATAACAGCTTTAGGCATGAAACGAATCAAGCGCTGCACTTCTAATATATTTAATCGATGATATCCATCGTCACCCACATAACCTTGGTGTCCTCGAGCTTTCTGATCACCACCGCTACAAAATGAGTAGACGCCATCTTTCGTTGATGGCCCTTCAGCACTTAGTAGCACCACACCAATCGAAGTATCTTCTCCGGCCTCATAAAATGCCTCGTACAATTCTTTGGTTGTTTTAGGTCGAAAGGCATTTCTTACATTCGGTCGGTTGAAGGCAATTCTAGCCACACCGTTTGCCTTTTTATAGGTGATATCTTCAAAGGGCTTCCCTCCGCGATGGGCAGGTAAAGCATCTTTCCAATCAATTTTACTCATGTGTATTTGTTTTGTGCTTCAAATTTAAAGTTAATTATAAAGTTCTATTGCATAAATTAGAATAATTCCCAATTGTTGTCTGATAAAAGATGTAAACTCCCATACCTTATAATTATTCAATCGTTGAGAGTAAAATTAATATTGCTCCTCACACTTATTTGAATCAAAATTTAATTCTGGAACTCAACCTTGTTTTTTTCATTTTTTCCTTGATGAAAAAACGAAACAAAAAAATCAAGACTTTCAATAAAATTCACCTCAAAGCTTTATCATCCCTAAGTGCGGCCGTGTGATCTTCCAACAAGTTGTCAGCTTCACGGTCTTACTAAGGTCTAATTTTGCTTCTCAATAAATTTAATTGAAGGTCAATCCTTCAATCCCCATAAATTTACAAGACCCACTTTATTTTGTTGAAATTATAGATTGCTTCTTCTACCTCTCAGGGTCGGCATCATCGCAATGACGGATAAGTTGCTTCGCGCCTTTGCGAGAAAGCTATCCCTCGAGCAACCATTCAATCTCTTTGAAATTAAAAAGCTTATCCTTTCCATCTTCTACAACCTCTAACTGCCCCTGGGTGTTTACTCCTTTCAATAAACCGGTTTTCAGTACGCCATTTTCTTTGTACTTGAATTCCTCTTTATAAGATTTTAAGTGAGCAAAGTAGGCTTCATCTAGTGCGGTCAGATTGCCTTGATGAATCATCAAGTAACTCGAGTCAAGGTGCTCAAGCAGGATCTCAGTACATTTTTTTCTATTCAAGACATAACGAACCAAATGAATTATTGAAGCAGCATGTGGAAGATTATCAAAGGCTTCCTGGTTGAGGTTAATTCCGATACCCACAACACAATTGCTGATTTGATTACCCATCAATTGATTCTCAATCAATAAACCTCCAACTTTTTGATTGCCATAGAAAATGTCATTCGGCCATTTGATCTCGAAATCTAGATTCGTAATGCTCTTTAAGGCATTCACGCAAGCCAAACTCGCGGCTTTTGACAAGTAAAATTGTTGATTCACGGACAACTTGGGATATAAAATAGCGCTTAGAGCAATGTTCTGACCGGCCTCACTTTGCCAAGAATTGCCAAATTGTCCTCTGCCATCAGTCTGATTGTCAGTAATAATTACCGTACCCTCCAATGGCTTGCTTTTTGCAAGAAGTTCTTTTGCATGAGAGTTGGTGGATAGACAGTTCTCTAAATGATGAAGAACCTTTCCAATGATAAGTGTGTTTGGTGTTTGACTCAAAAGATTTACTATTTTTGCGTTTGATTGAAAATCTAAATTAATTTTTTTTTGAAGAAGAAGGATAAAAATAACTCTGCGGAGTTAAAAAAAGTAGTCATACAAGCTATTTTAGCAAAAAAAGGTCTAGAAGTAATAGAGCTAGATTTAACAAGCCTGAATGATGCGGTGGCTGATTATTTTATAGTATGCCACGGCACCAATAGCACGCAAGTTGCGGCTATTGCTGATTCGGTTTATAAAGAGGTTAAAGACGAACTCGCTCTATTTCCGAAAGGGCTGGAAGGGAAGGCGATTGCCGAGTGGATTATTTTAGACTACTTCGATGTTGTCGTCCATGTGTTTTTTAACGAAACAAGAGAATATTATCAATTAGAAGAGCTTTGGAGCGACGCGGTAAGCGTAGAACACGAATAGTTATGGGAGAAAATAAAAAATCTAAAAATAAATCAAAGGAAGACGGTGGGTTTAACCCCTATTGGATATATGCCATTCTAGGTGTATTATTGGTAGTGTCTTTGTTCCTTTCTAATGGGGCAGGTGGAGAAAATAACAAGGTAATTACTCAAAATTACTTTGTAACAGAAATGCTATTAGCCAATGACGTTGAAAAAGTTGTTGTTGTTAATGACAATCAAGTAGAGGTCTATTTAAAAGTGGAATCCTTAGAGAATAATGAGAAGTATGCGGAACTAAAAGAGTCGAAAGGCTTTTTTGATTCTTATCATGCTTTCTTCACTATTGCCAATGATAAGCAGTTCGCTGAAGACATTAACACCTTAAAACAGAAGCATGCGGAGGTAGATACGCTGCGTATAGAATACGAACAGCGTGAGTCTATCATGGACACACTAATTTTCTTCTTGCCTATATTATTATTTGTGGGAATCTTCTTTTTCTTCATGAAAAGAATGGGCGGAGGCGCCGGTGGCGGAAGTCAAATATTCAATATTGGAAAATCAAAAGCCACGCTTTTTGATCAGGCTTCCAAATCACAAATCACATTTAAGGATGTAGCCGGACTTGGTGAGGCAAAAGAAGAAGTGATGGAGATCGTTAACTTCTTGAAGGAGCCTGAAAAATATACAAGATTAGGTGGTAAGATTCCTAAAGGAGCCTTATTGATTGGTGCGCCTGGTACAGGTAAAACCTTATTAGCTAAAGCCATGGCGGGTGAAGCCAAAGTGCCATTTTTCTCTATTTCAGGATCTGATTTCGTGGAAATGTTTGTTGGAGTTGGAGCATCTAGAGTGCGTGACTTATTCAAACAAGCAAGAGAGAAAGCACCATGTATCATCTTCGTAGATGAGATAGATGCTATCGGTCGTGCAAGAGGTAAGAACTCCATGCAAGGAGGAAATGATGAACGGGAGAATACCTTGAATCAACTTTTAGTTGAAATGGATGGTTTCGGTAGTGATAAAGGAATTATTTTGGTTGCAGCTACAAACAGACCCGATGTTTTGGATCCTGCTTTGTTGCGTCCAGGAAGGTTTGATCGTCAAATTCATGTAGACCGACCAGACTTAAAAGAGAGAGAAGAGATCTTTAAAGTGCACGTTAAAAATATCAAGTTAAAGAAAAACTTAGATATTTCTAAATTGGCCGCTTTAACTCCTGGTTTCGTGGGTGCGGACATCGCTAATATTTGTAACGAAGCCGCTTTAATTGCAGCAAGAAACAATAAAGACGCGATTGATTTAGATGATTTTAATGCAGCTATTGACCGTGTTGTTGGTGGTTTAGAAAAGAAAAACAAGATTATTTCTCCAGATGAGAAAAAACGTATTGCTTATCACGAGGCAGGACACGCAGTAAGTAGCTGGTTCTTAGAACATGCTCACCCATTGGTGAAAGTAACTGTTGTACCTAGAGGACAATCTTTAGGAGCAGCATGGTACACGCCAAGTGAAAGAAACTTGACAACGAAAGAGCAGATGTTGGATGAAATGGCTGCTACTTTAGCAGGACGAGCAGCAGAAGAGTTAGTCTTTGGACAAATTTCAACAGGTGCACAAAACGATTTGGATAAAGTAACTTCTACCGCATATTCTATGGTAGTTATTTACGGAATGACGGAAAAAGTGGGGAATGTTTCTTATTACGAACTGATGAAGAATGACACCTTCCATAAGCCATATTCAGATGAAACAGCTCGAATCATTGATACAGAGGTTAAAAGCATTATTGAAGAACAATATACCCGAGTGTTAGCTTTGCTTAAGGAAAAAAGAGAGGAGCTTAATAAGATAGCTGAAGTGCTCTTAGAAAGAGAAGTAATTGTTAAGGATGATGTCATTGAGTTGATAGGAGCTAGACCTTCAGAAAAAGTTGAAGAAAAAGCTGCTGAAGAAGTAAGTCTTGAGGTGACTCCTGAAGCTAACACTGAAGCAACTGAAACTACTGAGGCCCCTAAAACAGAAGAGGACACTCAAGCAAGCGGAGAAAAGTCTGAAGACTAAGCCGCCGATAAGCTAGCAGGTGGTTCGGCCATCAAAACGCATAAGCCATCACACCCGTCATTGCGAAATATTTTCACGACGAAGGAGAGAAAAATCGCGGCAATCTCTGTGGTATTCAAAATAGAATTGAAGATTCTGTTAGTATTGCTCCACCTGACACACCTAGAATCCACAATTATTTTGTAGTTTTGCCCTATGGATATGTCAACAGAAGATAGCAAACCTTCTCAAGGGCTATTTAAAACAACTTTTAGTACAGGTGAAACCCAGAAAAAAATGCCCCTAACAGTTAAAGGCCCATCTAATGCAGAAGAAATGGATGTTCGATTTGCAGAAAACTTTTCAGCAAGCGGAGGTAAATTCATTTACTGTGAATCAAACTCAAAACTTATTGAATTATTAAACTCATTAAAGGTAGAGAATAAGTGGAACTATCTTTTTACTTGGGAGCATCAGTTGAAAAACTATTTGCGAAGCATTGGGCTTGAACAAGAAGAAGAACATGAGTTTTTCATGGATAACAGCGATGCAGCTATTTCTCAATGTTTTACCTTGCTAGCAGATGAAGGCGTTATTTTATTAACTCCAGATCAATCAACAAACAGACGACTAACTTCTTTCCCACCTCATCATATTATCATTGCAAGTAGAGCAAACTTAGCCCCGAATCTAGAAAGGGGATTAGATATGTTTAGAGGAAAGCACTTTGATAAATTACCTTCCCTTATTGAGTTAAACGAAGAACGTAAAATATGCAAGGCGAACCATGCAAGGCTCTTAAATGCCTCCGGTACCTCCAGTGTTTATGTTTTTTATGTAGATGTTCCAGAAATTGGATAAGCCCAATAAAATATATTTTGCCTCAGACCTTCATTTAGGCACCCCTAATTATTCAGATAGTATTGCCAGAGAGAAAGAATTCGTAGAATGGTTGAATAGCATTCAAGACGATTGTAAAACGCTTTTTCTAGTCGGGGATATCTTTGATTTTTGGTTCGATTATCAAACCGCCATCCCCAAAGGCTTTGTAAGATTGCTTGGCAAACTTGCTGAATTTACAGACCAAGGGAAAACAGTCCATTACTTTAAAGGCAATCACGACATGTGGCTCGATGGTTATTTTGAACAAGAACTAGGCTTTGTAGTCCATGATGATAATTACGTTTTTGAAGAAAATGGCGTAAAGTTTTTAGTTGGCCATGGTGACGGGAAAGGTCCAGACGACTTTAGGTATAAGATGCTTAAGAAGATTTTTCGAAATCCGATTTGCAAGTGGTTGTTTAAGTGGATCCATCCAGACATTGGCATGGGGATTGCTCAATATTGGTCAAGAAGAAGTCGCTATGGAAGCGGCGAAAGAAAGGAAAAGTTTTTAGGAGAGGACCGAGAATGGCTGATTCAGTATATAAATAAAAAACATCCAGCACTAAAAGCCAATTATTATATCTTTGGACATAGGCATTTGGCTATAGAACACAAAATAGATGAAAACACAACATACCTCAATCTCGGAGATTGGATCCACTTCAAAAGTTATGCTTGCTTTGATGGAACGAAAGCAACACTTCAGTATTTTAAGATGTAGCCTTTTCTTATTCCTTGTTTTTACTTGTTTCCAAGTCACTCAAGCACAAACTTATTCGCCAGTAAAAAGCATACAAAGTAAGGGAGCCGATATCTCAACAGACTATCTAGGGAACCTTTACATTATAAAAGAATTCCGTTTGAGTAAGTATGACATGAATGGAAAGCCATTGAGTGTCTATGAAGATTATTCTAATGGCCGTATCACAAGTGTTGATGTTTCGGACCCAATGAAGATTATTGTTTTTTATGAAGATTTCATGAAGGTGAAGGTATTGGATAAAACACTTTCTGAATTGGCACTCTATGATTTCAATCAATCAGGCTACTCAAGTATTAGTGCTTTGGCACATTCTAGAGATGATGACTTCTGGATTTTTGACAATACAGCCTTCTTATTAAAGAAGGTAGATCAGAATGGTAAAGCACTTTACAAAAGTGAGAAGTTTAATATGCTTTTCACGGAGACTGTTCAAGTTCGGCAAATTGTCGATTACGAAGATTACATTTATTTAAATGACCCCAATAATGGAATTTATGTATTTGATCGCTTTGGAACCTACCAAAAGAGGATCCCTATTCTTGGAGCAGATAAAATTCAAATCATCCAAGGGATAATCGTGTATTTTCAAAATGAAACCTTGTACAGTTATAATACAGTAGATTTGCGTGAGGAGCAAATGAATCTCCCATCTTGGGTTCATGGATCTTACGGCCAACTTCAAAAAGATAGAGTTTATATTGTTGAAGCTGACCGTATTTCCATCTATACTTTTAAGTAAGCCTGGTGGGTATAGTTTTCCGGATTTCAGAAGAATTCAATGCCTTGGGGCGACCTTAAATTAAATTTCTTGAGAAGCAAAATTCGACCATAGAAAGACTGAGAAGCTGACAACTTGTTGGAAGCTCGCTCAGCCGCACTCAGGTATAATGAAGGAAATAGAGTCTTTATTACGAAAGTGAATACTAAATCCCAATCACTTGTCAAAAGCAGGAACCCTAATAAGGGGCTGTACTTTGAGGGAAAATCTATTTAATTACAAAGCTTACTGGAACAACCATCGATACCTTAACGCGTTCACCGTTCTGCACTCCAGGCTTCCAATTTGGCATGTTCTTAACAACGCGCAGCGCCTCATCATCTAATAAGGGATGCACGCCTTTTGCAATTTCAGCTTTGATAATCTTTCCATCTTTGTCTACAATAAATCGAATATAGACCTTTCCACTAATTCCCCATTCTACGGCTTTTGAGTGGTAATTGATTGCTTTACCGAAGTGAGCATATAGCGCGCTTTCCCCTCCTATGAATTCAGGCATCTTTTCAACCACCTTCCAAACAGGAGGTACTTGAACGACAGGCTCTTTCAATACCACTTTGGAGTTAGAAGGGATCTCTACTGTAGTTTCTTTCTTTTCTACTTGAGTTTCCACTTTGTTTGAAACTATAGCTTTGCTTATTGGTTCAGGTGGTGTCTTAGTAGGCTCAATTTTTTTAGGCTGCTCTATGAGTTTTTCTACGGGCACAAGCTGCGAGATATATTCGATTACTATGATTCCATCGTTCTCATAATTGGGAATAATGGGCGTACTGGAGTACACTGGAATTTTGAATGCGGCGATTATAAGTAGAATAGAAGCGCCAAGTCCCACTTTAAAAAATTTTCTTGAACTGCTCGCTAGGAAGCTGGTAAATTCATTTCTAGTTTTCATAAGATTCTGTTTTGAGTAAGATTAGTATATTCAAAACGAGTGTAAAACCTAGGCGGGTATTTATTCCGTGTCAAAAGAATGTAAGATTACACAGTTGTTAAAATGACAATAAAAGTTTAGATAATACAATTAGAAGCCTTATATTTGAATGCTATGTTCAAACAAAGATTTTTAAAAAACTAAAAAAAATATGATGAAAAAAATTACATTATTTTTATTGATGCTTGTCGGCTTGTCTCTCAATGCTCAGATTTTCTGGTTCGATGATTTAAACGACCAGTTAGTTATTGACCAATATACTATTGAAGATGCTGACACTAGAGTTATTGATAATTTCTACACAGATCAAGGCGCTTTTACAAATGGTTCTTGGGATGTAATTAATTTTGGTGGCACATTAGGTGTTGCTCACTTTAGTGCATCTGCTTTTACAGGAGCTGATTCTTGTTTGAGTACAAGTGACTGGTTAATGACTCCAGTTTTTGATTTTACGGGTGCTCTAGCTCCGTTTATGGAATTTAGTTTAAACGCTACAAGTGGTGGTGAGATTTCAATTTTCGCTACAACTTCTATAGCTGGTGCTGTTCCTGCTGCCTCTGATTTTACAGGTGCTGCTCTTGCAACGGTTGCTGCTACAAATGCATGGGCTGTTGCTCCAACAGTTGATTTATCATCTCTAGGAAATCAAGCAACGGTTTATATTGCTGTTGTAAATACAACTACTGCATGTGCTGATTTAGTTGCTGTTAAAGACATCTTAATTAAAAACAATACAGGTATTGAAGTTTCTTTAAATGATTTAAGTGTTGTTACTGATGATCTTTCTAATACTAGCTTAGTCGCTAATTACTCTATTTTAGATTGTGCTACAGGTTCTTTATCTGTAGATGCTACATTTACTAATGATGGTCCAAATCCATTAGCAGATACTGTATTCTTAGGATATGTATTTCAAGATGATTTAGGCGTTGACTTTATTTTAGAAGATACAATTTTAGCTTTACAAACAGCTCCTTTAGCTTCAGGTGCTTCATACACGCATACTTTCTCAGTTGATCCTGATTTTTCAACTTCTGAAATTGCAGTTTTCAATGCATTTATTATTGTGAATGGTGAAGGTGATACAGCTACAGATAATAGCATCGCTCACATCTTGGTAAATCCAAATCCTCAGGATTTGGCTACTGCTCCTTTCGCTACTTCTTTTGAATTTGATTTCAATAATACTTCAGTTTTAGCGCAGTCTTTAGGTTGGAAATTTGAAAACAACTCAAATGGATTTACAGAATTGACTATTCAAGATTTCTCTGTGTTTTCTGATGCTGCAAGTTTCGTGTTTGACGGAGACAATGTACTGGTAAATGATTATATCGGCCCTGGTGGAGCAGGTAACTTCCCAGCTATTGATAACTGGGCGTTCTCTCCATGTATGAATTTCGTAACAGGTCAAGCGTATGAGATTTCTTTCTACCACAATTCAATCGCTGGAGATATTGCTCCTCATACTGTTGATTTCTCATTGAATTCTGCTCCAAACTCTACTTCAGTGGTTGCAGCTCCATTGTCAAATCAAACATTTAATGATACTATCTTAACGCAATACACTGGTGCTTTTGTTTCAACTGTTACAGGTACTTTTAATATTGGAATCCATGACAGATCTGCAGCTCCAGGTTTCATCATGACTTACGATCAATTCGAAGTTAAAGAATTGCCAGCTCCATCTGTTACGATTGCATTATCTGCATCCACAACTGATGAGCCAGGTGTTGAATATTGTGATAGTACAGTTACGGTTACTTTTAGCTCTACAGGAACTCCTACATCTTTATCTTTAGATTGGGGAGACGGTACTGTTGATGATGTTACTGGTTTAACTAGTGCTTCTCATTCATACAGTGCTTACGCATCTTACTCTATTGAAATCACAGCAGCTAATTTAGTTGGTAGCGATTCAGATAATGTTGCTTTAGCATTTACTCCTGTTCCTGCACCAACAATTACTTTTGGTGCTCCGGCTATCTCTGGTAATACAGTATCAGTTACTATTGGAACTACAGTAGGAACTACGAATATTACTTACACTCCATCATGTGCAAGATTAATCATCGATTGGGGAGATGGTATGGTAGAAGAAGTTACTGGTGCAAACTCTGCTTCACATACTTATTCAGGTTCTGGTTCATTTACTATTACGACTACAGTAATTGGTGGAACTACTGTTGATGCTTCACAAACAATTATTATCACAGGAATTAAAGACATTGATTTTGTGAACGCTTTAAACATTTACCCAAATCCTTCTAACGATTTTGTAAATGTAAGCTTCGGTTTAGAAAGCGCTCAAAACATTAACTTAAGTGTTTACGCTGTAGATGGAAAAGTAATTGATTCACGTGATCTTTCAAATGCTAAAGATGTAAATGCAACATTTAATACTTCATCATATAACAATGGTGTTTACATTTTAAAAGTTAAAACTACTGATAGTGTTTCTACTCAGAAATTTGTAGTAAGCCACAACTAAGAAATACTAATTCTTAATTAAAAAAAGCCCCGATTTATCGGGGCTTTTTTGTTTTTATAATAATGCTTAGCTTTAAGGCTAAATAGAACTTATTGCCAGAATATGGAAGACCAACGATTGTTTTTACTTGATGCTTTTGCCCTTATTTATAGAGCCTATTATGCATTTATCAAAAACCCAATAAAGAACTCGAAAGGGGTAAATACTTCAGCCTCTTACGGCTTTACTTTGTTCCTTCATGATTTGCTAAAAAAGGAGAAACCCTCTCATCTTGCCGTTGTATTTGATTCTCCAGGAGCAACTGACCGAGCGGTTCAGCATTCCTTCTACAAAGCGAACAGGGAAGCAATGCCCGAGGATATCGCCAACATGATTCCATACATCAAACAAATTGTAAAAGCCTTCAACATCCCCATGCTTGAACTTTCAGGTTTTGAAGCAGATGATATTATCGGAACAATTGCCAAGGAAAAGGAAAAAACGGGTCATCAGGTTTATATGGTAACGCCAGATAAGGATTTTGCCCAACTGGTTTCAGACAATATCTTTATTTACAAGCCTTCTCGTCAAGGAAACGGCGTGGAAATAATGGGCGTGCCCGAAGTATTGGAGAAGTGGGAAATTGAAGATCCTTTGCAGGTTATTGACATCCTTGGAATGTGGGGCGATGCAGTAGATAACATCCCGGGTATTCCAGGTGTCGGAGAAAAGACAGCCAAAAAACTAATCAAGGAATATGGTAGCATGGAAAACATGCTAGAACATAGCCACGAGCTAAAAGGGAAGCTTAGAGAAAAAGTGGAGGCCAACAAGGAGCAAGCTATTGTCAGTAAAATGCTAGCGACTATTATCTTGGATGTTCCAATCTCAGTGGAAGATGAAGATCTTCTGATATCTGAGCCTGATAAAGAGGCCTTAAGCAATCTCTTTGCAGAACTTGAATTTAGAAATCTAGGCAAGCGAATTTTGGGCGAAGAGTATACAGTGAATCAACCCGTTACGAATGGCCAAATGGATTTGTTTGGTGGTGGTGGAGAACAGGACAATGGGACGGTTGCGAATGAAGAAAAAGGTAAAACTATAGAGAACACCGAGCACAACTATTCCTTGGTTGATTCAGCTAAAGAATTGAAGAAGCTGATTACTATGCTTTCTAAACAAAAGCAAATAGCTTTTGATACGGAAACCACAGGTTTAGATGTAATGAACGAGACCGTGCTAGGAATTAGCTTTAGTGTTCATGCACACGAGGGTTTTTATATTCCCTTAAACGACGAAAATAGAGTGGAATTTTTAGCGCTTTTGAAACCTTTGTTTGAAAATGAGGAGGTAGGAAAAATTGCCCAAAACCTGAAGTATGACATGCATATATTAGCTAATTACGGAATTGAAATCAAGGGTCACTTGTTCGATACCATGTTAGCGCACTATCTATTACAGCCAGACCTTCGACATAACATGGATTACTTGTCGGAAAGCTACTTAGGGTATTCTCCAGTTTCCTTAGAAAGCCTAATTGGGAAAAAAGGAAAAAATCAAAAGAGTTTCGCTAGCATAGAACTTGAAAAACAGAAAGAATATGCTGCCGAAGATGCGGACATCACCTGGCAGTTAGCTCAAATGTTTGATGGCCTGTGTAAAGAAAATGCTTTAGATAAAGTTTTAGAAGAAGTAGAGATGCCATTGGTGCCTGTACTTGCCAAAATGGAACGAAATGGAGTAAAGCTAGATGAGAAATTCTTGAATGATTACAATGAGCAATTGACTGCAGAGTTGATTGAAACCAGAACAAAAATATTTGAAACGGCAAACACAGAATTCAACATGGATTCACCTAAGCAATTAGGCGAGGTCTTGTTCGATCAAATGGGAATTCCTTATAAAGGTCAGAAAACCAAAACAGGGCAATACGCCACTGGAGAGGATAAGTTGCTTAGCTATCAGAAGGACTATCCAATTGTCCATGACATTTTAGAGTACCGACAAATTGCTAAACTAAGATCTACGTATGTAGATGCTTTACCGAAATTGATCGATCCAAAAACGGGGAAGGTGCACACCTCCTTTAGTCAAGCTGTAGCAGCTACAGGAAGGTTAAGTTCTGTAAATCCAAACCTACAAAACATTCCTATTCGAACAGAGCGGGGAAGAAAGGTTAGAAAGGCGTTTATTCCAACAGATGAAAACCATATCCTCTTAGCCGCTGATTACAGTCAAATTGAGTTGAGATTGATTGCGGAATTAAGTAACGACCAAGCGATGCTAGAAGCTTTTAATCAAGGCTTAGATATTCATGCTGCTACTGCAGCAAAAGTGTTTGATGTTCCTTTAGAGAAAGTAACTAGAGAGATGAGGAGTAATGCCAAGACCGTAAACTTTGGAATCATTTACGGCGTATCGGCATTTGGCTTAAGTCAGCAAACGGACTTGTCCAGAACAGAAAGCAAAGAGGTTATCGAATCCTATTTCAATACTTACCCAGGCATTAAAACCTATATGGATGAGAATATTAATCAGGCTAGAGAAAATGGCTTTGTTTCTACCATATTGGGACGAAAGAGAATCATTAAAGAAATAAATTCTCGAAATGCCATCTTGAGAGGGCGAGCAGAAAGGAATGCTATAAATACACCAGTACAGGGCTCTGCAGCTGACATGATTAAATTGGCCATGATTGCCATTGATAAAGAAATGACAGCAAGAAAAATGGAATCATTAATGACCCTTCAAGTGCATGATGAATTGGTATTTGATGTGGTAAAAAGTGAAGTGGAAGAGCTAAAAGAATTAGTAATTAGATTGATGCAAGATGCTTTGCCAGGACTTAAAGTCCCAATTATTGCGGAAGTTGGCCTTGGCGATAACTGGTTAGAAGCGCACTAGCAAATAAGCTTATTCTTTCAATGACACTACTCGCGCAAGCACAATCTTTTTTGTTTCTGAAATAATTTCTGTTTCATAAGTAGTTAAAAATTCAGGGTACTCCTCCTTATGAATCATCAAAACCCGCCCTTCAGCATACAGCTGATTAGTGATGTCTGAATGATTAATAGTATAGTTGTATTTCCACTCGAATAAGTCCGCGTAGAAAGCAATGGTCAAGGGCAAGTAGTTAGTAACAATGGTAAACTCCTTTACGGGCTCAACTCCCTTATGATACTTGTCTAAAAATTCCCCAAATAGATGTTCGTCACGAATCTCAACGGGCTTATAGGTATACTCTTTTACAGGATTGAATGCAAAAGCGAACAACAAAACCAATGACCCACCAATTATGAATTTTCGAGTGTTAACACTATCAATAGAAAGGTTCTTATAAAACCCCTCTAGAACGACATACAAGGCGTAAGCGGCGATAAGGGCAGCAATGGGGTACAAGATGGCAATGTAATGATGTAAACGCATCTTGGCGAAGGACATAAGGCTGAAAATCACCAAGGCCTGAATGCTTAAATACTTCAATTGTTTGTTGGGCAGAAATAGACTCAAAACTAGTCCTAGGAGGACAAAAAATATCCAGGGCATTAAGTAGGCCTCAGCTACAAACAAATCAAAATAGTGGTGCCATACATTGTAATGGTCCAAGGCAACTGTAAACCTTTTGGCATTGCCATGATGACTATCTGAGACGAGTAAGCTTATGATTAGTGGCAATAAAAATACGACGGCGTAGAGATAGTTTTTTGGGTTTTTTAAGCGCTCAAACTTTTTTTCAATTAATAGGTAGAATAGAACGCCTGGGAAAACCACATAGGCCAAAATACTTTTGGTGTAATAGGCGAAGAAGAAAAACATTATAGAACCAATGATGTAAACGGCTTTTTGAGTTTGGAGATAGTGAAACAATAGGCCCAAGCTTACAAAAAGAAAAAATATGAAAGGCATATCCTGATCACCAAAGCGTGCAATATGACCTACATAAAGTCCTTTGGTAGAGAGGAAGATGAGGAAGCCAAGTACACCGATTGCATATTTTTTAAAACCCACTTTCCCCATCCAGAGTATGAATAAGGCAAGTAAAACTTGTGCTATTGCACTAGGCAAGCGGATAGCCAATATATAGTTATCCATGTGCTTCACTAAAAATGCCTGGACAAATGTGACCAAGGGGGGTTTTGTGTTAGCGTGAGAATTCATAAAGGTAAAAGAATCGAAATTCTCTAAAACCATCCCAGTCTTAGCTAAATAGCTTGCTCGCATCGCAAACAAGCCTTCATCCCAATGTTGAATGCTGAGCCAATCTAAATGGTGGAAACAAAAGAAATAAGTAAGCACTAAAAGAACAACAGCAATTATCGCTTTTAAGTAAAATGGATATGTTGGGTTACTTGAACTCATTGCTAGTTATATATATTGATGATCGCATCATTTTTCTTAATGGAATGTATTAAAGTCATATTTTCATCTTCCTGCATAAACAATATTCTATATTCGGGAGCAGACTCTTTGGGTTTTAGCTTTTCCAAGCAAGCTTCAGATAGGTATCCGAAACTTGGACCCCATAGACTCATGTTAACTGGAAAGTTGGCTTGGTAGCGGATTTCCTCCTCCGGCAAATCACATAAGTAGTCGGCTGCGTCTTGCTGGACTTGTACCACATCTTCGTAGGCCAAACTAACATCATAGCGAAAGGAAGGGTCAGATAACTCCCTTAAAGAAAAGGCAGACAACAACAGTAATAAAAGCAAGCTGATCAATGGATTTTTGAAAGAGATAAAGTATAGTCCTGTTCCTACAATAACTACTAAAATAGGAAAGAGATACAAGAGGTAACGATCCATGTAAAATGCAAAAGAAAACACTAGCAAATTGACAATAAAAAAAGCAAGCAACAAGCCTAGCTTCTTTGAGTTTTTGTAAAATGCAATACTCAGCACACTCAGCACCCCAGCAATCAACCACTGATTTCTGCCTTGTTTAAAGAACATAAATTTGTAATGCAATTCAAGCCTTTCCCAGAATCCCGAAAAAGCTCCTTCTTGAATAATATCTGTGTGATAAGGGAAGAAGTACCACCCATGTTGGGATTTTTGAATTAGAAGAAAAATTAGAAAGACAAACAAGGGTAAAGTGAAAATTAAAAGACGAGTAAGGCTCTTCATCAGCTGTTTGGTTCTAAGAAGCTGCAGGAGGTATGTAAATCCTAAAAAAGCGGCAACAAGAATAACAGACTCCTTAATCATTACACCCGTGCAGAGCAATAGGGCACTAATTAGATATTCTTTTTTAAGAAAGGATAAAATAGCTAATGTGCTTATTAAGGCGATTGCCATTTCAGGAATAACAAGCCCACTTTGAGCCATGAATATAGGCTGACTAAGTAATAGAACTACACACCCTGCTGCTACTATTTTTGGCATAAATTCTTTAGCCAGTAGGTAGGTGCTTATTAAAGTTAAAGAGGAAATTAACAGAGAAAAACTATGAGACACGAACAAGCTGTTGCCAAAAACTTTTAGAACACTAGCATGCAAGGTGTAAAAAAATAAAGGGTGTCCTCGAGACAATTCAGGTGGAAGCGAATGGGGGAGTATGCCAATGCCGTTTTTGTACAGATATTGAACACCATTTCCGTATACGCCCATTTCATCCCAGAAATAGGGCAAGGTCAAACTATCCCAACGCATTATCCAAAGAAAGAGAATGCTTCCTAATAGGATAATAGAGGGCAAGTATGATTTTACCTGAGCCATTACCGAAAAAAGATTCGAAGGAGGTTGAAAAATTCGGCAAACAAGACCTTGTATGAGACTTTAGAAAGAACTACCCCTTCTTTTAGCTGAACCTGAAGCTCCACTATTTTTAAGTTTTTCTTAGCACACAGCTTTACTAATTCAAGATCGAATAAATATCTATTCACTCTCGTTTGAAGTAAAATGTCTTTTGCTTTTGGTGACAATCCTTTTAATCCTGCTTGTGTATCCGTGGTTGGGATATTAAATAGAAGGCGAATAAGGCCTTTAAATCTTTTGGAAATCCACGTTCTGCTGGCCGATACCTTAGAGTAGTACTGCTCACTTCGTTTGGCAATAACCAAGTCTGCACCATCTTGCAAAGCTTTGAGCATTTGAACAATATCGTCGTTTTGATAAGGGAAATCGATGTCTGTATATATATACCCATCAGCATCCACTTGCTGCATGCCCTTACGGGTAGCATATCCCTTTCCTTTGTTTGAGAGTAGATTGATGTATTGAAAATGACTTAAATCTTTGCTTATCCTATCGATAAAATCATTCGACATGTTTTGTGTAGAGCCATCATTTACTAAAATCCATTTGATAGATACCTTATTCAACAACTTTTCAATACTTTTGCAAGAGTCAAGATAGTTCTCAACCCAATTATTTACAGGGTTAAAGCAGGGCGTTATAATGGCTAATTGATAAATATCTGTTGGATTAATGTATAGACAAATTTATAATAAAATTCTATCACGCCCCATTATTGTCTTGGCTATTGTACAAGTCATTTTTATTTTGATCGTTTTTAACAAAATAATCTTTGATCCAAACGCCTACATGTTTACGAATATATATGATGGATTAAAAAATTATTTCACATTTACCCAGTTTATTGCACAAGAACCTAGCGCTCTTGGGCCTTGGCATTTCACCCAAATGAATTACCCTTTCGGGGAGTATATATTTTTTACGGATAACACACCATTGCTTTCCATGCCTTTGCGGTGGATTAATACCCACATCATTTCTATTGAAGGAAATAGTATCGCGATCCATAATTACTTTTTCTTATTCAATTTACTTTGTACCCCGCTACTTTTCTATAAGTTGATAGAGCCTTATGCAAAAAAGAAGGTTCTCTTGGCCATCCTGTTGGCAATTGCTTTTTCTTGGATTAATCCGCAAATCTTAAAGCTCTTATACGGTATTTATAACCTTTCCCTGAGTGTCGTTCTTTTAGGAGGGCTTCTGCTTATGAGGAAAATCTACACCTATTGGAAATCACCTTGTCGAAAGGAGTTTGCTCAAATCAATGTATTAATTTTTGGTCTGATCTTCATTTCTGCCTTTGCCCACATCTATTATATTCCAGTACTTGCCTTACCCTTGGGTATTTTCGTTTTTAGCTTATTCCTTATTGAGGGTTTCCGAAACAAACAGTTTAAATGGAAAGCATTACTTGGTATAGGATTAACAACCTTGATTGGTGGTTTAAGCTTTTACTTTCTTATTCAATATATCGACGGATATGCGGATTTACGACGAGCAACGGCATCTGGCTTTGATTGGATAACTTGGAAGTTTACGCCAGAAGCTATATTTACCCCATACAGATTCAATGACTTACACCCAATAATAAAGAGCTGTAAGAAATACATTGATATCCCAAGTGAATCACATGGTTTTTGGGGGAATTTCACCTGGGCCATGCTAGGGCTTTCTTTCTTATATTTTGCCTACCTCTTGATAAGTGCCCGGCAATCTGCAAAGTTGTTGTTAAAGAAAGTATGGAGCAATTCGTTCGTTTTAGCATTAGTGAGCACTGTTTTTTTTAGCTATACCACGGCCTCAGGGGTTTATATTAAATTTTGCTTTATTCCTTTATCCTTGGACAATGTTTTCTCCCCTTTTTATTATTTGTATGAACATGTCGATCTCATTACCCAGTTTCGGTGCTTGGGTCGGTTTTCATGGATAGGGTTTTGGATTGTATCTTTTATGGCGAGTGTGCTATTCTTTAAGATGTATGATGTTTTGAAGAATAGAAAAAGACCTGCTGCGATATGGTTTGGTGGTGTGCTCTTTTTCATCTTAGCATGGGATGTTAAGGATTCGATGGTATACCAAAGCACGGTGTATGAAACTAACCTACTAGAAGAAGCTTTATTGAAGAATAAATTCGCTCATATCGATACTCAGATTGATTTTAACGCCTATCAAGCAGTTTATACTATTCCAGCTGTTAATGTGGGGTCAGAAAATTATGAAATCACGATAGATGATCAAAAAGAATGGACCGAATTTTGGATGCAGCTGAGTGCGCATTCAGGCTTACCTTTATTTAATTGTAAGATGTCGAGAACAGCCGAGAATCAAGCCAAAGCACAAATAGACTTGTTGTTAGAACAAAAGGTCCCAGCATTAATTTTGGATGAAGTAAACGATAAGCCTGTATTAGTTGTTTATAGTCAGAAGAATGAGGAGCAATTCGATTTGAAAGTATTGGATTATGCTCGACCAGCAGCAGAAAATGGGAGTAAGATTATAAAAGCTTTCCAAATGGATACTATCTTAGTAGAGAATAGCATCTATTACCTGAGTTGGGATATAAAGAATCAGAACTAATAAAATGAATTATCCATCCAAGTTGATTGCCGCAGCAGTGGCAGAATTTAAGAAATTGCCAGGCATCGGTGAAAAAACCGCCTTGCGTTTAATCCTGCACATACTCAAACAGGAAGAGGATAAGGTGGGTTTCTTTAGTGATACCATTAAAAAAATGCGAAGCGAGATTAAGACTTGCACAAAATGTAATAATTACAGTGACAATAGTGTCTGTGAGATCTGTGCAAATGCAAATAGAGACCAGGCAGTAGTTTGTGTGGTAGAGAACATTCGCGATGTTATCGCTATAGAGAATACAGGAACCTATAGAGGTTTGTATCACGTATTGGGGGGAATTATTTCTCCCGTGAATGGTATTGGCCCAGATGAGTTAAATATTCAATCTTTGGTCGATCGCATTCCAATTGATGAGGTGAAAGAAGTTATCATGGCCATAAGTCCAACCATGGAAGGGGACACAACTATCTATTATATTTCTAAGGTCTTGCAAGAATATGACTTAAAATTAACCACTATTGCCCGAGGAGTTTCCTTTGGCGGAGAGTTGGAATATACAGACGAACTCACATTGGCACGGTCTTTGGCTTCTAGAATGCCATACGAGAATTATATTGTGAAATAACAAATTCTAGATTCAACTAATTATATTTGCACCATAAAAATAAATAAAATGAATAAAATTGTACTAGTTATTGTAGGCCTTATGATGGCTACGGATTTAAGTTTTGCGCAAAACAACGTAAGCGTATTTTCTGAGGATGGTTTGCCATTCTATCTTGTTTTAAATGGGATACGTCAAAATGAGACAGCAGAAACCAATGTTCGATTGGAAGGTCTATCAGCTGAATATTATGCTGGAAAAGTCATTTTTAATGATGGCAATCTTGGAGCAATTGAAAAGAAGTTTTTCTATGTGACGGGAGCAGATTGTAACCCTTGTGACGTTACTTACAAGATTAAGTATGATAAAAAAGGAAGTTTAGTGATGAAGCCATTTGCGTTTAATTCTCTGGCAACAGCTCCTCCTCCGCCACCTAATGTAAAGGTAGTTCAATACAATACAACACCAATGCCACAACCAGTAGTTAGCATGCAAGTGACTGAAACAACCACCACGCATAACATGGGAAATTCTGACAATGTAAATGTAGGCGTGAATGTAGGAGGCTTCAATATGGGCGTCAACGTAAATGTTAATGATGGCTTTGGTAATTCAACACACACTAGTACTACTACTACAACAACAACTGTTGCTCCAGCTCAACCAGTCGTAGTTGAACAAGTTGTCTGTCCTCAAATGACAAGTGGAAGCCTTTCTTCCTTGTTGAGTAGTATGGATCAAAAGA
>ERZ887851.1445-NODE-1445-length-20419-cov-27.668042_pt1 | contig 20419 bp, 16 predicted proteins | sample MGYA00521100_ERZ887851 | MGnify/ENA primary metagenome ERZ887851 (study PRJEB32303, sample SAMEA104408602) | aquatic metagenome | biome: Brackish water; feature: Pelagic; material: water | place: Baltic Sea | collected 2014-06-06T16:11:00 | depth 11,444 m ... | reverse complement strand
GATTCTCATGGCGAGATTGGTTTATGGCAGAACGCCTGCCGTAACCGGGCACGAACGGAAGACTTTGATTTCAGTTGCCGCGTGAATGAGTGCTCCGGTTCACGGCTTGGTTATGCCATTTTTGTCAGGCGCCAGTAATGAGTTCGCGTCTGCAACTACAGTATTTTCAAAACGATACAGCGTGTCTATATCAATACTTGGCAGCTGCCCGCCCACGAGTTCATGGAACTTTGATACGAGTTGTTGCGATTCTAGTTCTCCCAAGTCAGCACGACGTTCAAACATCCTTGGTATCACTGCAATCCCACCGCACCCAATTGAGGTACTGCCGAACCAGCGACTCCGATGATATGAGGTATGACCGACCCACACATGCTCATGATCCGTGGGAGTGAACGAGTCGATCCAGTCAGAATACTGGTTTGTGACGATGTCGTCGCGTACTTTCGATCCGCACACACTTTTCTCAACACGTTCGCGGTGGCAAATCAGGCACTGGAGTTCATGTTGTTCCATCGGGCCAAACGCTGCGGAAATCTTACTCCAGAAAACAAGCGTGAAGACTGCCACCGCAAGGATCGTGACGCCCAGTATCTTTCTGATCGTGGTTCGCTTCATGAGCAATCGACTTAAGGGCATAACGTTTAGCGTAACCGGGTGGCGACGGTTGACATTGATTTCAAATTGGGCGTGAATCGCCACTCCGGTTCACGCTTTGGTTATTTGGCGATGTTGATCGTGGCGGACGCGAACGACACGGCATAGGAACAGTTTACACAAGTGTCGTCTGACGGGAAGCCCTGGATGCGATTCTTTTTGTCTGCCTGGAAGCTCCGGGGTTTTCGACGAACAGAAGACGCGGCGATCGCAGCAGTTTTTCGGTGAGTCGAAGATTGAGCCATGCTTCGTCCCCGGTTCGACCTTCACCCGCAGCAATATTACCGACGATCTCAGTGGCTCCGGGCGAGCACAACCGGGATATGCTTCCGCGTGTCAAAGAGACGTGGCCGGCCATCAGCCGATGAGCGACTTCCAGCAAGAGTGCGATTCCATTCCTCCGCAAACCAGAAACCGAACCCAAGCAAATGTCCGCGCAACCCTTTGCCAAATAACGCTTGAGGTCACCCGGTTGCGGCGAATGACCATTTTAGTGTGGAAACGAACCACCGCGACTCGGCGTGCATCGCATTGTTCGGCCCTTCTCAGGAACAAGGCGACCTGTTGCAGCACAGCGCTAGGACCGAGTGAAGGTGAACAATACAATAGCGAGAATGACTACTTTTATTCCCGTAAATATCCCCATTGCCGCGAGTGCCTTCTTCAACTCTAAAGATGCCAATCCCCACAGGCAAAGTGTCCCCACGAGAAAATACGCTGCAAGAGCCGGGAATGCCCCAATGTACGGAGCAGAGACTCTCGCGGAGAAGCCACCGAGGAGTGAAATGGCCACTACGATCCCAAAGACCTTCAGCTTTTGATCATCCCAGTTCTCCTCGGAGAAGATATTGAGAAGGAACCAGACAATAACCATATCAATCAAAAGAAAGAGCATCGTATCTCCACCTATCGCAGAAGTTGCAGCCGGTTCATTCCGAAGCAGAAAAATACAATTGTTTGAGCCGAACGTTTAGCGTAACCGGGTGGCGGCGGTTGACATTGATTTCAAATTGGGCGTGAATCGCCACTCCGGGTCACGCTTTAGTTATTTGGCGATGTTGATCGTGGCGGACGCGAACGACACGGCATAGGAACAGTTTACACAAGTGTCGTCTGACGGGAAGCCCTGGATGCGATTCTTTTTGTCTGCCTGGAAGCTCCGGGGTTTTCGACGAACAGAAGACGCGGCGATCGCAGCAGTTTTTCGGTGAGTCGAAGATTGAGCCATGCTTCGTCCCCGGTTCGACCTTCACCCGCAGCAATATTACCGACGATCTCAGTGGCTCCGGGCGAGCATGAGCGGGATATGCGTCCGCGTGCCAAAGAGAGGTGGCCGGCCATCAGCCGATGAACGACTTCCTGCAAGAGCGCGATTCCATTCCTCCGCAAGCCAGAAACCGAACCCAAGCAAATGTCCGCGCAACCCTTTGCCAAATAACGACACCAATCACCCGGTCGCGGCCAAGTGACATGGACTTTAGGAAACGCCCGACCCGCGACTCGGGTGCATTGGTTTGTTATGCATTTCGAACGCTCAGCGACCCCGCGGAAGAATTATCGGCTGCATTTCTTATAGTAGTACACAACCGTTTCCATGTCGTCTCCGCGACTTCCCGCGAGGAAAGTCATCGACGAACGAAACGCGATTGGGTCAGGTCCGAAGAAGCGATAAAAAACGCCGTCTTGATCGTTTCGACCGCGGTTTTGGTGGCTTGGGCATCCAATCCAACGGGTCTGATGGTCGTTGAATCCCCACGTGAATCCGTAGTCGTCCTCCACATTGTTGCCTTCGATTGTGTAGGGATCCGTCTCTTCGTCGAGAAGAATCATTATTCCTCCTGTGTGAAAGACCATATCGCTCTTGTTCTTCTGCATGTAGCCGGTCACAAAGCCGGCGAGAAAGCCGTTGCCAGTGACTTTTGCCATCTCGATGGTACCGCCCCGAGGCGGGGTGGTTGCGAAACGCTTGTGCTCTGCGTGGAGACGGTAGGACGTTAATGGCGTGTGCGCCTCATACCGGTGCCAGTCCACGACGGTTCCCAAGAATGCACCCTCATTGCCACGAACGAGAATCCGGCAGGACTTGCTGAACGGAATGGGAAGAAACAGGTTGTACCCAGGCGTACCCGGAATGAGAGCATCCTTTTTACTTGCCTCAGGGTTCGGAAAAACGGCGAAGGCCGCGCAGTCGACAAAGTAGGGCTCCCGGTCCTGCATCACACCGAAGAATGAACTCAGTGGTGCCCGAACTTGTGGCTCCTCCGCGCCATCGACCGTGATCTCGAGGGTCAGCTTGTCCTGATTGTTGACCGTAAGAAACCAGACATGCCGGATGCACCCAGGCCCATTGATATTCGCTACTTCGGCAAATCCCTTGTTGTCGAGCCTGACCTCTTTTTTCTCGCGACGGGAGGCGAAGGTCGTGGGCAAAGCGATGAGTGGTACCGCAGGATCCTGGAACATTGCTGGTTCACCTGCATTGGACATCGGCGTGGTTGGTCGTTCTTGGCCAGCAAGTGCAACGACAACGCACACGGCCAGTGCGATTGCCCCTCCTGCGATCCAACGAATCATGCTCATCTCAATTGCCTCCATCCTGCATAACTATATTAAGTAACAGGAAATTTGCCGTGGATAAAGTCGATATCAGCGGGATTATCTCCGGCTAGCCCGGTTTTATCCAAGTTTAGGTTTTGTTGCAAGCATTGCTTCTACTCACACCTGATAAAAGGTAAAAAGCCGTACCAGGGAGTCAAGCTGCTACGCACATGGGCTTGATCTGAATCTTTGCTTGTGACTATTCTGGCTTAGATATTGGTGCCAGTTCTATTGCTCGGGCCCGCAGCCGGCATGGCCACGGGATGCATAAATGTCAAATCAGACAGGAGACGGAAAAGAGTGAGCCTGCAGCAATTCAATAAGCTGGTTCGTCTGGCGAGTTTCGGAAAAGCCGATCAACAGTGGTTTCCAAAATGGATCAGGCGTTATGCAGAGTTTGCAGGCCATGATGGTCGGTCAACGATTCCGCTGACCCGAGATTTGGCCATGCGATTTTGTCGCGAACTGCTGGCCAGCGAAGTGCCCGCATGGCAGCGAAAACAGGCCATCCGAACTCTGGCGGCCTATCGTGATTTGGTGCTTGAATCTGACGAGCCGCTGCTATCTGACATGGTGCGTAAACTTAGCACTTTGGCCGAACAGGAACGGGCGTTCGGTTCGTCTGGCGCGCCCGATGATCGAGACGTGCGGACGTTAATTGGTGCGATCGATTCTTCCGAACACATTGTGATTCAACAACTGCGAAGCGAACTTCGTGTCCAGGGGAAAGCTCTGCAAACAGAACGCGCCTATGTGGGCTGGGTGGAACGATTCCTGAAATACTGCGGCAAAGATGCCGACGACTCAGCGGGCGACCGTGTGACCCAATTGAAGAATACTCATCCGGAAAGCAGCGCGGGGTTAGGGGAACCGAACCACGCCGGGAGCAATTTCACAGAACGGGTTCGTCGCCGTTCTGAAGCGGAGCTGGCCGACGAGCAGTTGCAGCGTGTTATTTCCCTGATGGCGGAGGTTCCGGAATCGGCGATCCGGTCGTTTCTGACCAAGCTGGCGGTGGAAGGAGATGTGGCTCCGAATACTCAGGGGCAGGCCAAGTCGGCGTTGCTGTTTCTGTTTCAGAAAGTGTTGCATCGTGAAATCGGTTTTCTGGACGTAGTGCCTGCCGATAAGCCAGCACGCCTTCCCGTCGTCTTTAGCCGCTCGGAAATTGCCACGTTGCTTCCGGAGTTTCAATCGCTGCGACGACTCATGTTTCTGGTGATGTACGGTGCTGGCCTTAGGCACGCCGAATGTCGGCGATTGCGAGTGAAGGATGTGTGCTTCGACGAAGGCCATCTGGTGATTCGATCGGGCAAGGGTGAAAAGGATCGGGTGACGGTGTTGCCGGACGTTTGTCGGCAGGATTTGATTGACCAGGTGGAACGAGTTCGCCGATTGCACAAACGTGATCTGGAAATCGGTGCTGGCCGTGTTTATCTGCCGTATGCACTGGAACGAAAGTACGTCAACGAGAATCGCGATTTCGGCTGGCAATGGGTGTTCCCCGCAATGAAGCTGTCGAAAGATCCTCGCAGCGGCCAGATGCGCCGTCACCACGTGGGTGAAGACTTCTTTGCGAAGTTTTTTAAGGCGGCGCTGGACCGGTCGGGAATCGTAAAGAACGCCGTACCCCATTCTTTGCGTCACAGTTTCGCGACTCATCTATTGGAAGACGGAGCCGACATTCGCACGGTTCAGGATCTGCTGGGCCACAAGGATGTCAGCACCACGATGATCTACCTGCATGTGATGAATAAGCCAGGCCTGGCGGTGAAAAGTCCAGCGGATGGGTTGTGATGTGGCTCGCTTTTGATTTTGCAGTGCGTTGGGGAATTGAATCGCATTTTTCATCGCAGAGTCCGCAGAGACGCAGAGGGAAACGCAGTGGTGTTGGGCGTGAGCGTGCCCTGGATGGTTCGTGGAGCTCAACCGTTTGAGTTCCTTTTCTATCGCAGAGGGCGCAGAGAAGCAGAGGGTAACGCAGAGGTTTTGTTGGGCCTCACTTTGGTGGGCAATGCTCACCCTACGGGGCTGCAGGAGCCCTGTAATCAACTGTTTCGTTGGTCACCAGCAACAAAACTGTGCTGCGGGCACTCTGTGGTTGAATCGCAGATGAATTGCAATTTTCACCACAGAGATCGCACAGCAGAAACGTAGAGGATGCGGATTGATGGACGGGTTGTGTTGAGATCCTTATAGCGGCTACAGCTTGCCTGGCAGGGCAGCCTTTGTTTTGGCCCGATTTTTGTTGTTGGGCTGTTTTGCTGGTTGTTTGTTGCCAGCTGCTGTCGGACGTTCCGGGGACAACGCCTTTGCAGGACGAATCAGGTCTGCTGTCGGGCGTTTGTTGGCGTTGATTTCGGCGAGATGCTGATCGTAGGCCAGTTGCAGCTTTTCGACGATCTCCGGATGCTGATCTGCCAGGTTTGTTCTTTCACCAATATCAGCCACGGTATCGTACAACTGAACAGGAAGTTTAGAAGGTTCCCACTTGGCAGTATCGCGAGCCTGTTTGCCCTGGCCTTCTTTCCACGGGTAAAACTTCCACTTGCCCGAACGCACCGTACCGGGACCATGCAGCAGAACATAAGCATCGTGCGGGCTTTTTGCTTCTGGAGTGCCGTTCATGAGTGACCAGATGTTCTTGCCATCGATTTTGCGGGTCGGAAGCGTTCCACCGCTTAGGCTGGCCAGCGTGGGCATCATGTCGATCGACGCGGCGACTTCGGAGCACACGGTACCGGCCGGAATTTTCCCGGGCCACCACATCAGCGTTGGCTCTCGAATACCGCCATCGTAGACGCTGGCCTTACGACCTCGTAGCGGCAGCGAAGAACCTACGGCCGCTCCGTTGTCACTGGTAAAGATGACCAGCGTGTTGTTGGCGATTCCCGCAGACTTGATCGCCTTCAGGACTTCACCCACCGACCAGTCAACTTCTTCGATAGCGTTGGTAATCAACTCCTTTTCAGGATTATTGAATGCTTCCGATACGGCCAGCGGTAAGTGAACCATGGTGTGCGGCAAGTATAGAAAGAACGGTTGATCTCGTTTTTCTGTGATAAAACGGATGGCTTCTTCGGTGTAGCGTTTGGTAATTGTGTTTTGGTCTGCGGGGTATTCAACCACTTCTTCGTTGCGAAGTATGGGGACTACGTTTTTCTGTTTGTGGCCTGCTTTCAGCTGATCCAGAGTAACCCCGTTTCGCAAATTGATGTCTGCTGCCAGCTTGTTGGCAGGATCGATCCACATGTCGTTGCTGTATGGAATGCCCCAGTACAAATCGAAGCCCTGATAGGTGGGCAGGCATGGCGGCAGATGACCAAGATGCCACTTGCCGATACACGCGGTGTGATAGTTGGCTGTTTTTAACATGTCAGCCAGAGTGACTTCGTCGGGATGCAGCCCCTGCTTGCTGTTGGGGAACAAAACAGGGGCCATACTAAGTCGCTGATAGTGGCAGCCTGTCAGCAAGGCTGTTCGAGAACCGGAGCACACCGCACAGCCGACGTAGAAGTCGGTAAACTTCATCCCTTCCGCTGCCATTTGATCCAGGTGAGGAGTCTTCGGAACGGTGGCTCCGTTAAACCCGACGTCTCCGTAACCCATGTCGTCGATAAAGATCAACACAACGTTAGGGCGAGGTTCCACAGCGTTTGCTGTTTGATGTTGAGCGGCGAACAGTGTTGCCAAAGCCATCAGAATTGTGCAAAGGTGTCGATGCATGCGGAAAGTCTCGCGTGGTGTGGGGAGGAACGTTGAGTATTGATGATGAATAGTCGGCACGGTTTGTACCGCTGAGATTCAAAGCAACATTGCTTTTCTGACTGTCAGTAGAGTGATTTTGTCCGTGACTTGCAACGCTGCGGTAAGAAGCCATTGTGGTAGGGGGGTGCTTACCGAATTCGGTTTTCCGATCTGGGGTGGTCGTGGTTGGACTAAGCTTGCGAAGGAAGCCCCGTGGTTTCGGTCACTGCTTGTGTTTCGGCCAATGGTTGAAGCAGCCGGAATGCAGGTTTGACTCTCCGTTAACGGCGCGGTCCGCTGGATGTGCGGTTATACGCTGAAGCTGTCCTGCCAAGCTGTTCCATTAGCGGCTGTACCATCCGATCAGGCTAGTGAGCTGTTTCATTTTTGCCAGCAGGGAGACTCGCTGCAAAGCGGACTTTAAGCCCAGTGCGGGCGAATAGGCGAAGTTATGGTCAGCTGTGGCAAGTGCGGTCTGTACGTCAACCAGACTAACCGTTGAGCGGTTGTTTCTGACGGCTCGCAATCGAGCCAGCCACAGCACAATCGGATACATCAGTGCCAGCCCATGAAAGCCTTCCACCAGCGTTGTGTTAAAATTGGCCGGGCCGCAAAAATGAATGCCTTGTATTTTGACTCGAAAATAGCGAGTGAAAAGTTCATCAATCCCTGCTGTGCGACAATTAAATTCACCTTCCAATTCTGCAAAGCGGGCTCTGTGCTGTTCAGGGCTTGTGTTCGCTGAATCTTCAAACGCCGTGGCTGCAGATTGCGAACCGTGAAGTACCGGCACTGTTCCGAATCCGGTTGTATACTTCAACGCGGCTGACAGCAGATTAAGTCTCATGCTTAACCCACTGCGGACATCGGCTTCTGTGTCGTGCCTGGCATGCTGAGCAGTCAGCAGGCGGAACATAACTTTAGCAAGCCGTCCCGGGCGATGCAGCGGCAGGTCGTTGTCTGGCTGAGCTTTGACGGAAGCGTTTGTGACAAGTTCCAGAAACTCGTTTAGCTTGTCGCCTTTAATGGTTTGAAACTGAGATTGTTCAACCAGTTCCAGCCACGAGAGAACTCGCATTAAGCGTACGACGAAATCGACGGAAGTGTCTGCGAAGGCGACGTCGAACGCTTTCAGAAAACGATGAAAGTCGGGCCAGTTTACCTGCTGAGGGCCATGCACGGAATTTCGGTGAATCAGCGGAGCCGAGTGGTCTCGCTTTTTGCCGGCGACAATCTGGTTTCCGAGTTTCTGCAGTTCAATTCGCTGATCGGTCACAGCGCTGCCAAGATTCTGAACGACAGACGGGCAGCTGAAACGCAGACTTACCGCCAGCGACTTTTCACCCGTTGGGTGGTACGCATACGGGTAAACTCGGCAGGCAAGCGGCTTGGCTGGTTCGCCAAACTTTGCATGAATGCGACACAGGCCGCTGTCGTCCAGAAACACGCACGCTCCATCGTTTTGATGGGACAGCCGATAGCGTCCTTTGCCAATCTTCTGAATGATGGGGCGTTCTGTGGCAATTCCGTCGGCCGCTGTCCAGCCCTGTTTGTCAATGCGACGTTTTTCTTCTTCTGTAATTTCAATTAAGTGTTCACGACAACAGCCGCCGCAATTATGGCAGCTCCAGTTTTGAATCACGGGTAATTGAAGGGAAGAGCTGGACATGGATGCGGTTGTTGGGGCCAAATACAGCCAGACAGTGAAAGTGGTTCTGGACGAAACACCGGTGGCAACAGCGGCCGGCAGGAACCGGCCCTACTTAATAAAACGCGGTGGTAAGTTTGCGACGGTAGTCGGCCGCTTGCCTAGATTTTGGCCCCATTGCTCCCAGAATCACGACCATGGCTTCTTTGGCCTTGTCGCGAATTTCGCTGCGATCTTTGTTGACGATGTCCAGTAAAATGTCGCACGCTTCGGCGTAGCGTTTTTCTGTGCTGAGTGCTTCGGCAAGGTGAATCTGCAGTGTCAGGTTGGCGGGGTCCGCTTCCAGAGCGGCTCGAGCCGTGACGATGCCTCCGGAATCTTCGACGGACGCCTTCATGGCGATTTGCTCTTTCAATGCTTCGGCTTCTGGTTCCAGAAATCCGCGAGTCTCCAGTTGATCGATGATTTCCTGACCTTCGTTGTCTCGATCCAGTTGAATGAGAACTCTGGCTAACGCAATCTGAAACGGTGCAGCATCGGGTTCCAGAGTTGCGGCAATTCGGAACTGTTCTTCCGCCTTGTTGATGTCTGCTTCGCCTTCTGCGGCAAGTCCGGCGTTGTAAGCTTCTACTGCTGGGGATGGTACGAAAGATTCAATCCACTGTCGCAGTTGAGGTTCTGGCTGAACGCCGGGAAGCTGGCTGACAGGTTGTCCGTCAACCATCGCTACGACAAACGGAATCGATTGCACGCCGAACGCTCCGGCAAGCTGCGGCTGTTCGTCGACGTTGATCTTCATCAGCACAAAGCGACCGTCGAATTCAACGGCCAGCTTTTCCAGCAACGGCATCAGTTGCTTACAGGGTTGGCACCATTCTGCCCAAAAATCCACAACAACCGGGCAGCTCATTGATTGCTCAATCACATCCTCGTTGAATGTGTCTGCTGTTGTTGATCGTATCCATTGACTTTCCATTGTCGTTCAGCCTTTATCCAGGTCTAATGAAATCACTCCAGCAAGGGCGTCGCCCTTGCCCCATTGGCGTGGCACGCAGAAAGACGTGGAACGCCCGAATCGCCAAGCCGCTCCGTTGTCGCTACGACCTACATCCGCGCGTACTACGCGCATCAGTTTAAGCAAGCCCCCAGGTGATGTGTGATGTTAACTGTTTCGAAAAAAATGATGGTTCAGGCAGCCGATTGGCGTTTGCAGGATTGCGATCAAACACCGATCGCCAGTGTACACTGCTTCTCGGGCAACGATCTCATGCGAGTAAACTCTGACATTTATGCATCGCTGAAGCCGACAAATAGCCCCTGTCGCCGCAAACGACAAAGGGAAGGCAACCAGGTCTTCCGCAACAACAAGGCACGCCCCGTTATCCACAGCAGAGTAACGGTTGGACAGGCTTTCGCCAAACGCCGGACAGCTTAGATCGCTCGCCCACAGGAATTTTCCGTCACTCGTGGTCAGAGTTTGCTACAATTTTCAAAGCGTTGTGTCGACGCTACATCAAAAACACGGCTAAACCGGATTTTTATTATGTCGCTGCCGTCTCTGGAAATACTGGAAAACAACCATACCTTTCCCGGACCGTATGTTTTTAAGGTGATCGGTTTCGCCGATGCCAATTTCACCGGGCGTGTTGTCGCCAGTGTTCGTGACGAACTTGGCATCGATATCGACCCGCCGTACTCACTGCGATCAACAAGCAGTGGCAAGCACGTGGCTATCACTTTAGAACCGGAATGCAGCAGCCCGCAAAAGGTGCTGGCCATTTACAGCCGACTTATGGGCATGGACGGGCTGGTAATGCTGCTGTAAGGCTTCTGGCTTTTCCGTGAGCTGCTTTTCGTGATGCGAAACTGCCCCGGCTTCGTCGTTGCCAGGCACCACGCGGGAATATGGCTGCTGATGCGTGAGTCGTTTAACGCGTCGGCCGTTTTTAGTCGGCGTCGTTGACTGTGCGGATCTTTCGGGGCTCGACCACTCGAACGCTGGCTTCGGCTGGTTCGTCTTCGGGCGATACTTCGAATCCGCTTGGTGGCCACGATTTCACGCTGAACGTTGATATTGTTTTGTTGCGGAACCAGACCATCAGACGTTCGCCCAGCCACAGTCGCACCTTTGGCACCAGCAAAGAAAAGCCAACCGCATCTGTCAGCAGGCCGGGAGTAATTAAGAATGCTCCCGCAAGCAGAATCATGACGCCGTTCAGGATTTCCTTTGACGGCGTTTGCCCAGTGGCCATCTGCTGATGAATACCGCGCCACGCCTGCATGCCCTGCCGCCTTGCCAGGTTGACTCCCACAATGCCTGTAATCATGACAACCAAAATCGTTGTCAACACATGGGTGTGGATATACAGCTGATGAAGCAGCACAAGCTCAACCAGCGGTATCAGGATAAAGATGAGTAGAAGACGACCGAACACGAAACGTTGTTTTTCCAAGGAACAGAAAAGTTCTATCACCACGACGATGTGTTATCAGCTATTTCACGCAAGCGAGCAAGCAACCGTTGCCGCAAAACACGAGTCTGCAGTGCCATAGACATGTCTATGCGGAATGAATTCGTTGTTTTCAGGCGATTCTTAGCGGCACAGCGCCAGGTTTGATGAAACGCCAGTTTTCTGTGATCCACATCAGCCGCAGGACGTTAGCCCCGGTTCCTGCGAATCAGGGGAAAACCGAGCCTAACAAGGGCTGCGCCCTTGACCCCGTGGCGTGGTTGGCTGCAAGACATGGGACGCTCGAATCGCCGAGCCGCTCCGTTGTCGCTACGACGAACATGCGCGCACCGTGCTCGCAGCATTTTCAGTAAGACTCTAACAAGGGCTTCGCCCTTGACCCCGTGGCGTGGTTGGCTGCAAGACATGGCACGTTCGAATCGCCGAGCCGCTCCGTTGTCGCTACGACCAACATGCGCGCACCGTGCTCGCAGCATTTTCAGTAAGACTCTAACGCTTTGCGGCTTATGGAAACCTGGTGCTGTTCAGTTAGTCATATCGATTGTGCAACAAAGAAAAAGCCTCGAGACACCGGTTAGCGAAACGCGGTATCTCGAGGCCTGAATTTATCTTTGGCTCGAAATCGAACCATTTTCTTCAACTGTGATAACGTTGCACTAAGTTGCTGATGTCAGCATGGCATCGTTCGACAAGGCCTGCACAAACAGGTTAATCAAGGATGTTGCATTGCTGCCATCAGCTGATTCAACGGAAGCCAAAAGTCGCTCAACCATTTGAGTTGGATTTTCGCGAAGCTGAGCCCAGTCTTCAACCTGCATGCGGACCACAGGTGTTTCTGAAGAAGCCGGAAGGCCTGGCGTAGCCGAAGTTACACCGTGCTGGTTGAAGCCAACAGTCAGTTGAGCTCCACAGGGGCCTTGAACGTCCAGACCGATTAAGTGAGATGACGTGGCATCTGTGGCTTTTGCGGCCAGTTCTGCAACTTCATTGCTGACCCAGTTGCGCACCTTAGCAGCGGCCGGTCGGCGTTTGCCCCAACGATCTTCTTCACCGAATTCGATGTATCGGTGAATAACCGTTCGATCAATTTCCGGACAAACGATGTCGCCAGCGAAGCGTTTCATGTTTGTCATGTCGAACACGTTATCGGTGCGTTCGTAGGGCTCATAAGTGCCCATATTTTCTTTCACCAGACGTTCGAACATCCACTGATCTTCGTTTTCGTCGCGGCTGACTTCTTCTGCCACGAAGTCTCGACCGCAAAGCTGAGCACCTTCTGATTTGAAGTACTCTGCCGACCAGCGAATCATATCACCGGAAGTCATTGGCTTGTCGGGAGCCATGGTGTAGGTGCCGCCACGAGCTTCCTGCGATTCGAAGATTCGCACCATCACGGCGGAAACCCAGTCTACAGGAATAATGTTGCGACTCTCATTTCCGTCCATTGCCAGGCGAACCGGCGTATGACGCATTCCGTTTTCATCAACGGGTTGCGACGGAATCATCACAGCCATCAATCGCAGGTACAGATACAAGCCGTGGTACGTGTTGGTGTATCCGGTTACCGAATCGCCGGAGATCACAGCGGGGCGATAAATGGTGACGTGATCAGCAAAGTCGATCGCTCGCACTTCCTGCTCTGCCAGAAACTTGCTTTCTTCGTAGTCGTTGCGGAATGTCTGGCCAACGTCCAGAGCGTCTTCCATTGCTCGACCATCCTGAATTCCCGCAACGTACGCAGTGGACACGTAGTGGATGTCGTGAATTTTCAGTTCTCGGCACAAGGCAATCATGTGGCGAGTACCGCCAAGATTTGTGCGCCATGGTTCTCCGGCGCGATCTTCGCCATAGAATTCCAGAATGGCCGCACTGTGCATGATGCAGTTGACATTTGAGCCAACCCATTCACGGTCTGCGTCTGAAAGCCCAAAACCCGGCTCAGCAATATCACCGCTTAGCACGATGGGACGTGGCAGCGAGCGGCCAAGTTCTTCTTCCCAGTGCTGAAGAATCTGTTCCATTCTTTCGCGCGGGTCTGCTTTTCGAGACGGTCGAACAACGACAGCCAGCTGGTGCCCGTTCAACAAAAGGTCTCGAACCAGGTAACGCCCAACCAGCCCTGTGGCTCCAGTTAACAGTGTGTACATCTTGTCCCCTGAAGGATATGTCAACAAAAATGCCCGCGTATATCGGTAGAGCGAAACGCAGACAGCACGTTTCTACGCAAACAACATCATCGGGTGTGCGTTTGTCGCATCACCTGGATCGCAGTTCGCGAACAACCCCAAAACACAAATCAGCAGTGCATCATTGGTGCGAAACCTGACAAGGCAAGTGTTGTGTCCGTAAACACGTGTGTTCCCCAACACCACAGCCCAACCGCTGAAATGAACCAAGCCGTATATTCAACCAGGATATTCGCTGAAAACAAAGCCAAAAACGGCACGCCCAAGAAGTCTGACCGAATTCCGCCAGCGTAACGGCCACAACATAAGCAAACCCAGCATCCTGGCTAAATTGCCCACACCAGCCGATTTTCAAGTGAATTTTGCGGGGTTTCCCACAGGACTCACCTCAAAAGTCGCACCACAGTTGCTTCGTTCGGCACGATACGCCGGTTGTGTTTCAGCGAATTTCGTGCAACCGGACAACCGGAACTTTCGGCGACCATTTCTCGATCACGGGATAACTTAGACGAATTTCGCGAGAAATCCGGTCATTCATTAAGACTCAAAGGTTCACTCAGCTCCACGAAGCCCTCCACTCCCACTTGCGGGCTTCGTTTTCAACGTAGCCGAATTTGTGGGGAGAGCCGTGGCTAAATTGAGAGACAACGGGTCCGTTTTTGGCTGGCGATGCCCTGCTGTGTTGTAACAAAAGTTCCTGGGGCACGACGTCTACGTACAAAGACCAAACGATTCTTCAATCGTCCTGTCAAAAAGGAGTGTCCACATGGCGGAATCGCACATCATTGGCTGCGTATTGGGGACAGCAGTCGGGGATGCTCTGGGCCTGCCGTACGAAGGCGTCTCACGCCGTCGTCAGCAGCGATTGCTGGGGCCGCCGGATCGCCATCGCTTTCTGTTTGGTAAGGGCATGGTTTCGGACGACACCGAACACACCTGCATGGTGATGCAGGCATTAATCACATCCGGTTCCTCGCCGGAAGAATTTGCAATTGAGTTTTCTCGACGCTTGAAGCGGTGGTTTGTCCTGCTGCCAGCTGGGGTTGGCAAAGCCACAATGCGTTCGTGTTTGAAGCTGTGGTGCGGAATTCCACCAGAACGAAGTGGCGTGTTTTCTGCAGGAAATGGTCCCGCCATGCGTTCCGCAATTTTCGGAGCGGTGTTTGATGATATCGACCAGCTGCTTCGCTTTGTTCGCATTTCAACCAGAATTACTCACACAGATCCGAAGGCTGAATACGGTGCAGCTGCAGTGGCCATCGCATCCAGTTGGCAACGGCGACACGGAAAAGTTGTTCCCGAAACATTTGCAAAAACAGTGACCGAACACCTTGGGCCAGAAGCCGGTGAATTTATTGATCTGCTGCAGAAAGTTGTCGCCAGTGTTACACGCGGTGAAACCACTTCAGAATTCGCAACAGGCATGGGGCTTGCCAGAGGAGTTTCCGGTTACACTTATCACACGGTGCCGGTGGCACTGCACGCCTGGATGTCGCACCCGCTTGACTATCAGGCGGCTGTGACTTCTGTCATTTGCTGTGGCGGAGACGCAGACACAACTGCCGCCATCGTCGGCGGAATTGTTGGTGCATCCGTTGGTGACCAAGGAATTCCGCCTGACCTGCTTGCTGGCCTTGTGGAATGGCCACGATCCGTGACATGGATGATTAAACTGGCCAAACAGCTGCACGAATCCACGATCGACTCCGCAGCCATGGACGCGCCGTACGCAATCAAGTTAAATGCGATCGCTGAACTGTCGCGAAACCTTATCTTTTTAGCCGTCGTGCTGGTTCACGGAGCCAGACGACTGCTGCCACCCTACTGAAACACCGTGCAGAAATGGCTCTGACGAGGGCAAGAGTCACTGGCTTGTTGCAACACGGCCAGGTTCTGCAACACAAGTCACAGTTCCTCGTGATGTCATCGCAGCAGCTGGAATTTACCCCAACAAGGGCTTCGCCCTTGACCGAGTGGCGTGGTTGGCTGGAAGACATGGGACGTTCGAATCGCCGGGCCGCTCCGTTGTCGCTACGACCAACATGCGCGCATCATTTTGAGTAAGACCCCAACAAGGGCTTCGCCCTTGACCGAGTGGCGTGGTTGGCTGGAAGACATGAAACGTTCGAATCGCCGAGCCGCTCCGTTGTCGCTACGACCAACATGCGCGCATCCTTTTTGAGTAAGACTCCAATGCTGCAACCTGTAAGCACCGGTTTCAGTTCCCAAATTTCCGTTCGGCTACAACCAATCAGCGGCTGCGAGCTTCTGAGTAGAAGTCATCAAAGTCGTCGTATGTGCAGACATAGCCGGCCTGTTTGGATTTTTCGCGTTCCAGTTCAAGAGCCGCCAAAACAGCAATCTGGATTTTTTCGCGACAGCTGGCGTTGATCGGGTGAGCGATATCGGCGAACAATCGACTGCGTGAATCGTTGCCGGCTTCTTCTGGCAACTTGCTGCCACAACCGTTGCAAAACCGAGCTCGAAGATCGTTCTTACCAGAACATCTCGGACATTTTGTCGCCAGCTTACGACTGGGCATTGCGATGAAAGGTCCTCGCTGACCTTCAATAATCTTCAAATCGCGAACAACAAATTCACCATCAAATATAATGGAACAAAATGCCTGCAACCTGTCAGCATTGTCGCCCATTAATTTGATTCTGACCTCAGTGATTTCCACGAGATGCTTCCTTCAACACTGCAAAACTGAACCGAAAGCGATTTCTTTGTGCCTGTGCACAACACGTGAATTTCGCAACTACGGTCCAGCTACTCTGGGATGTATATATCGCTTAATCGATCAACCAAGCTTCACTAAATCGAACTCAAGCGAACAGAGGCCCTCCTGCAACTTGTGTACACGAATAAGCCTGATTCTCACATGAATTCACACAACGGCGAAGACTACAAAACCAATTTCTTTCCGTTTTCCAACAACACGTTCGATCACTCCCAGGGTTGGGGATACCTAACCATCCCGTATCGAAAAAAGTGAGCCAGCACACCTTCCGTCATCGATGAAGACGTGGTAGCCCCGCCAAAAATTCGTATATATTTGCTCTGAAATCGCTATTCTCAAACAGATTCCTTCATAATGCGGCGTCCAGGGGTGGAGCAACGTTCGTGTACCCTGCACTTACACTGTACGCCCGTCCAGGAATGCCTCATTTACAAGACCTGCTGCCTGAAATTTGCACACCCATGCAAACGATTGCAGTTTTACCACTGGCGGAAATGCTGGTGTGACGCGATTTCCATTTATTGCGAACAAGCGGCGTCCAGAGGATTCAATACTGCAATTCATAGTCGCAGGTGAAAACCTGTCGCAACACCCGTGACCGCTGGTATTCATGCGCCAGCGATTTGCGGCCAATTCAAGTTAACCTGAAGCTAAAACAGAATTTCAGGCGGCGCGTTACGGTGCACAGCTCAGCAAGCGGCTGGGTTGTACAGGCACTTCCAGCACACGTCGAATCCCAGCTCGATGTCAGTGCCGCATCGGGGGCATGTCCAGCCCGGAAGCTGCGTTACGGGCTGCTCACTGGTTCTCTGCAGTTGCCAGGTTTCAATAAGCTGGCGTGCTGCCGTTTCGTCGGAATCGTTGACCCAAACCCGTGGTGAAACTGATGACGCTGGAAGTTCACCAAGGGCGGCGTTCAGTATGCCGCCAATAACTTGAGCTCGAATTCCATTTTGTTGCAGCATCCCAACGATCAGGCTGGCCTGCACTTCATCAGCAGCGTTGTAAACTTCGACAGGATTATTCATGCAACACTTCAGCAATCTACTTATTGTCGTGGACGGTCTCGGCTTGTAAAAAAACAGCCCACACAGTTCGTATCGCATTCTTCGCGGCCACACACGAAGCTCGCCTCAACCTCTGTTTCAGGCGCTGAAAACAGTATGGAAAACATGCCTGCCGAACACTCGCCAGAAATGTGGTTCGCTTTGCGTTACGCCAACCACAAAATGTGCGGGCGGAAAGACGCAGGCCTTTGAGATTCTATACAAAAGTTGTCTGGCGGTGGCGTTTCACCCACCAGTATCTGGCTGATTGCACACACGAACGGCGCATTCCACGGAACGGATAATCGGAACTGGCAGCGTAGTCGTTAAAGTCAATGTTGCAAGTTCGCAACGTTTTGCTTGTTGCCGTCGTAGAACCATCTTCGCTGCCGTTCAGGTTGTAGTTTTCCAAACAGGGTACCCTGATTGGGCCATTCTTTCGCAGACGCACCCAGCGTCCGGCACATGGAATGGCAAAACCGTTGAGGAATCAGGTGCCAGCTGTCTTCATGCAAAACTTTCGCATCGAGTGTTTAAGAAGAATTCGAAACGCGGACATCCAGGACATCCGAACATGGTAGCAGAATCTTTTCGATACCGACTGATTACTCGCAGCGACTTTGATGGTCTGGTGTGTGCCGCGCTACTTCGCGAACTACAGATGCTGGCCGATATTCTGTTTGTGCACCCCAAGGACATGCAGGATGGGCTGATTGAAGTCACGTCGCGAGACATTATTTCCAACCTGCCATACATTGCCAACTGCCACCTCTGCTTCGACCACCATTGCAGCGAAGCTGTTCGCAACGGCAGCGTGGTACGACAAAACTATATTCTGGATCCGGATGCGGACTCAGCTGCCAGAGTCGTGTATAACTACTTCGGCGGTTCAGAACGCTTCAACACCATCAGCAAAGAAATGATGGACGCCGTCGACAAGGCGGATTCCGCTCGGTTTACGCGAGAAGAAATTCTGGCTCCCAAAGACTGGGTGATGCTGAACTTTATTATGGACCCGCGAACCGGTCTCGGCCGCTTTCGCGATTTCCGAATTTCCAATTACCAGCTGATGATGGCACTGGTCGACTTCTGCCGCACTCATACGGTTAAGCAAATTCTGGCATTGCCGGATGTTCGTGAACGAGTCGATTTGTACAACTCGCAACGTGAACAGTTTCTGGAACAGATCGCTCGATGCTCCGGCGTTTATGGCAACGTTGTCGTTCTGGACTATCGCGATGAAGAAACCATCTATTCCGGAAATCGGTTTCTCGTTTACGCCCTGTTCCCTGAATGCAATGTTTCTATCCACCTGTTAAGAAGCCGTCAGCCGGAAACAACGGTATTGGCCATGGGCAAGTCGATTCTTAACCGAACCAACCCTGTCGACATCGGCAGTCTGTGCCTGAAGAACGGTGGTGGCGGACATGCAGCGGCTGGCACCTGTCAGATCCCGGCCGTGGAAGCCGACGAACTGGTGCCCAGCATTGTTGACGCGTTGAACAAGTCGATTGAACCCATTGAATCGATGACGGCATAGGCTGCAACGACAGCAGCCGGTGAACAGTATTCAACCGATAACAACGTCAAGTCATTGTCGTACAAATTCTAACGGCGATGACTTGACGCGGTAAGCTCTGATGTCTGCCTGAATGACGATTTGCTGTTCGCAGATGCCAGATAGAAACGCAGCTCGAACGTCCTGCCCGAAACTGCATAGCCGGTTTCTCGCTGCAGACAATTCTGCAAAACAGCGTGAGCGTCTATCAGCAAATGGCCAGGGCGTGACTGCTATCTGAGATTCTCATCAGCTTGCGAAACTGACATTCTGCAACCAGCATTTGTTTGACCAGTTCAAGGGAAACTGTATTGATGTTGACGTTGGCCTGAATCAGCGAATCGTAAACGGCCTGACCGGCGGCGGATTCGAGAAGTTGTTGTTCGATGTTATCGGGGCTGAATACCATGAGTGGATTCCTTTCATTCTGTCTCAGCGATTAAGTTTCTGGTTTGTTACGTGGTTTTCTGTGCCAACCGAACAGTTCTCAGCCAATTGGCCAAGCTTGCGATGAATGCCCCAATGTCTTTGGTATCCAAAGACAACTTCAGGGCCGATTCGGTTCGTGAGATAACCAGCCAACGTCAGCAAATCCTGCATGTTGCGCCGGCCACAGGGATGTTCGAGTGTGCCGGTTGATTGTCTGACGCCTTCAAGTCACGTTACTTAACGTTAGTTGCCGTGAACGGCGACTTTCCGATTAGATTCTCTGCAGCAGAGTGTTAACTGAAGGGCGTTGGCTTAACGACAGAAGAAATAATGCACGGTGTGTGCCGAAGTTCGGGGCGACGCATAAGATTTTCCGTTCGTGACGGAAGTCCTGATTTGTCAAACGGTTAGGCATGCTGGCGACAGGCGGAAACTGCAGGAGATCGCAAAAGGTAGAAGCTGCCCCGTTTGAGTCGATGACACCGTGAACTCATGTTGACGACATCAAAGCCTCCGACCTTACATGTTTTTTCCGATCCGCATTGAACCGGCTACCAGTTAAGCCGGCGGCTTAGCGGAATTGCATTTCCTGCATTTTCATTTTTACACAGTTTGCCGATAACGCCTCTCCCGCTATGCGGCTCTTCGCATGTATTGATGACAAGGCCGGTGCAATCACCGGCAAAGAGCTGTCGTTCGTGCGAGACTGAAGTGCAGGCTTCTTGCGGAACTGAGCCGTCAGCTGATCCTGACGTTTAGAAGATCGCCGGACAAGCAACACCGACGGCCTTGTGATCACTGCCGACACTATGTCCGTTTTTCAGCGTCTTCTGTTTCGCCCATGATCGCACCGTGTTCCAGCTTGCCGGGAAATAAACTTAGCAGTGCTGGCAGAAAGAACAGGTCGGCCAGCAATGCGGCCACCAGAGTTGCACAGCCCATGGCGGCGAAGTTCACGTGCGGCGGCATGCGACTGGTCATGACTGTCGCCAGCCCAGCGGTCATCACAACTGTTGTCATGATCAATGCGCTGCCGACGGTGACAAACGTATTGCAATTTGCTTCGTGAGCACTCCGCTTCAGCTGTCGTTCGTGCTGAAAATGGATCAGATAGTGAATCGTATCGTCAACGGCGATTCCCAGGCAGATTGCGAACGAACACGCACTGGCAATTCCCAATGATTCGCCGATCAGCAGCCGCAGTGCTCCGGAAACAGCCAGAGGCATTACGTTGGGAAGAATTGAAATCAAGCCAACTCGCAAAGAACGAAATGCGACCGCCAGCACGCCGAAGATGATGAACGAAGCCAGAATCAAGCTCTTCATCAGCTCTTCA
>ERZ887851.1441-NODE-1441-length-20438-cov-8.032233_pt1 | contig 20438 bp, 20 predicted proteins | sample MGYA00521100_ERZ887851 | MGnify/ENA primary metagenome ERZ887851 (study PRJEB32303, sample SAMEA104408602) | aquatic metagenome | biome: Brackish water; feature: Pelagic; material: water | place: Baltic Sea | collected 2014-06-06T16:11:00 | depth 11,444 m ... | reverse complement strand
CCACATGAACAGCGAGTGCCTGGCGGGTGTATTCATCCACCACGGTCAGCATTTTATAGGGTCGGTTATTACTCAACTTGTCATGTACGAAATCGATGGCCCACACATGATTAGGCGCATTGGGACGCATACGGATGATAGAGCTATCTTTATGATAAAGCCGACGTTTGCGTTTATGGCGCTCCGGCAGCTGCAATCCCTCTTCACGCCAAATTCGTTCGACTTTCTTGTGATTTACCTTCCAACCCGAGATCCGGAGCAATTGTGCTATCTTACGGTACCCATACCGCCCATACATCTTTGCAAGTCTGATTATGTCATGCCTGAGCGCATCTTCATCCCGGTCTTTGCGCTGATACATCATTGTCGAGCGTGCAACGCCTAACACGTTACATGTACGCCGTTCAGATGTGCTTAGCTTTTGACGAACATGAATAACGGTTTGGCGCTTCAACTCTGCGCTCAGGCCCGGGGCTTTAGATAATCAAGGCTTTCTTTCAGGATCAGCTTATCCAGCTCAAGCTCTGCCAAAATCTTCTTGAGACGCTGGTTCTCTTTTTCCAATGCCTTGAACTCAGATAACTTCGCACGCCCCATGCCGCCATAACGCTTACGCCATCCATAATAGGTCTTGTCAGAAATACCCGCAGTGCGGCAAGCACTCACAACATCCATACCTCCATGAAGATGAACCTCAATCTCGCGTAGTAATCTCAGAATATCTTCTTCATTGTATCTCTTTCGTGCCATTCCAACTCCTCCTTAACAGAGTTTTAACAAAAGTCGTGGCACTAATTTAGGGGGGAAGGTCACAACTCTGCCGCAACGGCAAGACCGCACACACCGGCCCCCAATATGGTTACTTTAGCGCTCATCCCCACATCCCATGGAAATGATGCACTGGTCCGTGACCCTGCCCGACATTCAATTCATCAGACCGCAGAATCGCGCTATGCAGCCAGTTATGGGCAGTGCAAACGGCCTCTTCCAATCCCTTCCCTTTAGCAAGGCAAGCTGCAATAGCCGAAGAATAACTGCAGCCGGTGCCATGAGTGTTTTGTGTCATAACACGGGGGACGGTCTGGGCGATTTCACCTGTACCTGTGCAGAGGTAGTCAGTGCAGGTTTTCCCATCCGCATGGCCGCCCTTCATCAGCACAGCTTTTGGACCCAGGGCCAGCAAATCATGAGCCTGAGACAATACCGGGTAGTCTTTGCCCTCTAGCAATTTACTGGCTTCTGGAAGATTCGGGGTAAGCACAGTTGCCCTCGGCAGTAGATACGTTTTCAGCGTATCAATCGCGCTATCGGCCAAAAGCGTGTCGCCTGATTTTGCCACCATCACTGGATCAAGCACCACTGGCCCATCAAATCCCTGCAAGGCCCCAGCCACAGCTTTAATCAGCGATGGGGTCCCAAGCATCCCAATCTTGATCGCCCCGATCTCAATGTCAGAAAGCACCGCTTCAATCTGCGCCACAACCACATCATCCGGCACCGGATGGACAGCCGTGACAGCCCGGGTATTTTGCGCAGTTACGGCCGTCAATGCAGAAGCGCCATAGACACCCATGGCACTAAATGCTTTTAAGTCGGCTTGGATACCGGCTCCGCCTCCGGAGTCTGAACCAGCGATTGTTAGTGCTTTGAAGACCATAGTCTGGCCCTTAAATTGCGGGCCAGGAACGCGTGAAAACAGGGTCAATGGATTCTGAATCCAACTTCTGTTTCCTCCGCCGGTCCTAACCGGTTCAGGTTCAATGGGTTTGCATTGCTGCATCTCAGCCCCAAAAAAGGCACCCCAACAGTTGTAAGCGTTACTAGACCCTCTCTCCAGCGTCGTCAAACAGGTGCAGGTTTCGGACATCAAGACTCACACGTAGAGTTGAGCCTTCTTCCAAAATGACCTGTCCAGGAGCACGTATCTTAACAATCTGATCCCCAAGAAAAGCATTGATGATTGTGTAGCTGCCGAGCGGTTCAACTGAGCTGACTTTTACGTCGACACTCGGATTTCCATCGCTTTCGCCGAGCCAGATATCCTCTGGCCGCACGCCCAGTGTTCCGTCGCCTCCCTTGAGAGTTTCGCCCACTATTGGTATCGGAGGCAATGAAGAACCGTTGAAATGAACACCTGAATCGGCGAATTGACCTTCAAAGAAATTCATTGGTGGCGATCCAATAACTTCGGCAACAGAACGCGAGTTTGGGGTACTATAAACTTCGTCCGGCGTCCCGATCTGCGCGATCATGCCATCAATCATGACCGCCACTCGGTCCGAGATTGCCATAACCTCTTCTTCGTCGTGGCTGACATAAACAAATGTTTGGTTGTTCTCGCGTTGCAAGCGTTTGAGCTCTACCCGCATCTCCTCGCGCAAACGAGCGTCAAGAGACGCAATTGGTTCATCAAGTAACATTGCGCGGCTTTCTGCAGCAAAGGCGCGACCCAATGCGATACGTTGGCGTTCGCCTCCGGACATCTGCGCTGGGTTTTTGTGCAAGATGTGGCTTACGTGAAGAACTTCAGAAACAAAGTCGAGCCGTTCTGCAATTTCACTTTCTGGCGCGTTGCGTTCTTTTAGCGGGAATATGATGTTTTCGCGTCCGGTCATATGCGGAAATAGTGCAAGGTTCTGAAACACCATGGATATATCGCGCTCGGCGACATCCATATATGCACCATCCTTGCCGGAGAGCGTCACGCTCCCTTCGTCCGGTTGCAATAATCCTAGGATTAGTTTCAAAATAGACGATTTTCCAGTCGAAGGAGGGCCAAAGATACCAAAGAACTCGCCCTGCCCCACGCTCATATTGATGGGCCCTAGAGTGAATTCCGGGTAATTCTTTACCGCGTTTGTGATTTCGATCGCTGACATCTTATTGCCCTCCCAACCTGCGGCCTGAATCCAAATCAAAGGCCATGCTTGCCTCTGAAGGCAGATAGAACGGCACGTCGTCACCGACATTCAGTTGCGCCTGCTCGTCGAATGCAAGGAACATCGTTTCCTGCACTTGCAGATAGGCCAGGCGCTTGGGTCCGACGCGTTCAAGCACCTCGACCTTGCCCAACATTTTGATGTCATGGTCGGCGCGCTTGTCGCCAAAGTAGATGTCCTGCGGACGGATACCAAAAGACCCACTGTGAACCTTGGAATCCGAGGTGAAATCAGCCTTCACTTGCCCCGCCAGCGGGATTTCAGCCCCACCGTGCAACATGAGGCGCAAAGCGCCTTGTTCTTCGCGCAACTCCCCATCGACGAGATTCATCCGGGGGCTGCCGACGAAGTTAGCGACAAACCGGTTCTGCGGGTCATTGTAGATGTCGAGCGGCGCGCCGTATTGCATCAGCTTGCCCTGATCGATGATGGCGATCTTGTCGGCGAGGCTCATGGCTTCGATCTGGTCATGGGTGACATAGATCATGGTCTGCCCGAACTCGTGCTGAAGCACTTTCAACTCGGCACGCATGTAGGCGCGGAATCCTGCATCAAGGTTCGAAAGCGGTTCGTCCAAAAGGAAAATCCGCGGCTCGACGATAGCAGAACGGCCGATGGCAAGTTTTTGCATTTCATTGACAGAAAGGCTTGCCGCCGGTTGGTGCAGGCGATGCGAGATGCTCATCCGATCAGCCATGGCTTTGACCCGGCGCTCAATCTCGGGTTTCTCGACCTTCTTCACCTCCAGCCCATAAGACAGGTTCTTGTAGACACTGAGGTGCGTGAAGATCGCGTAGTTCTGAAACACAAAACCGATATTTCGGTCCTGCATGCGCACATGGCTCAGGTCCTGACCATCAAACTTGATGACACCTTCCGAGACGTCTTCGAGTCCGGCGATCATGTTCATTGTCGTCGTTTTGCCGCAACCCGATGGGCCCAGGAGGGCGACAAACTCGCCCTCTTCGATGTCGATCGAGATTTCGTCGACGGCAGTGAAGTCGCCAAAGCGTTTCGTGACGTTCTGGATTTGTATAGATGACATGTCCTGCCCCCTTATTTCTTAGCCATGTAGGACAGGCCCTTCACCGCAAGGATGCTGAGCGCGATCAGGATCGACAGGCCGATGGTCGCCACATAGGCCCATTCCAACTCGCCGAAGGTTTGTTTGTAGAGAAAGACCGAAATCGTTTCTGTCTGTACACCGGGGCCACCCTTGGTCATGATGAACACCAGATCGAAAATCTTGAAGCATTCTACGGCTCGCAGCACCAGCGCGATGATGATGACCGTCTTCATGCGCGGCATGATGATCTTGATGAAATTCTGCAAATTTGACCCTCCGAGCAGCTTTGCAGCCAGTAGCTGATCAGAGGGCACACCGAGCATTCCCGCCAGCAGGATTAGAAACATCAAAGGCGTCCATTGCCAAATGTCGGCAATAATCACAGAGATCATTGCGCGGTTGACGTCTGTCAGCCAGGAAAACTCTGCAGGCAAACCAAGATGGTCATTGACCGGACCGGTGCCCTGAAAAAGCAGAAAGAACATCAGGCCAACCACAGCAGGTACGATCATCATCGGGGTCAACATGATTGAGTAGAAGATCTTGCGACCTGGGAATTGGTCTATGAATAGATAGGCCAATGCCATTCCAAGAAAGAATTGTGCCGGCACAGCAATGATCATGATTAACACCGTCCGCCAGAGCGCACCCCAGAAACGGGGATCAGTAATCATGAACCAATAGTTTTCGCCCCAATTGAACACTTCCCAAGCTTGATACCAAGGGATGCCTTCGAGTGGTGTCCACCATGTAAAGGATAGATACAGTTGCATCAGAAGTGGGAATACAACGATAAAAACCAACAGTAGCAGCGTCGGTAGGATAAACCAAAATCCCATACGTGGGCCGTCTCGCGCCACGCGTTGCCAATAGCCCATGGACTTGGAATTGTTTGCGAGTTCGGTCATTGCTTGAGTGCTCCAAAGGTAAGGCCGCGCACCAGATGCTTCTGGATCATCAGGCCGAAAACGACTGGGGGAATGGCAGCGATGACGCCAAGCGCGGCTTTCATGCCATACATCTGCCCGCCCATGGCTGAGGTAAGGGTCGCCATATAAACAGGAAGTGTGACCCATTCCCTTTGCGTCAGTAACAACGCGAGCAGGTAATCCGACCAATTCAGGATAAAGACAAACAGAGCGCAGGTCGCCAGCCCCGGTTTCACGATGGGCAGGGTAATCCGATAGAAAACCCGCCAGTAGGAACATCCCGCCACACGGGCAGCATCTTCGATCTCAACCGGCACCTCTTCAAAGAAGGTCTTCATTAGCCAAAAGGCAAAAGGAAGCGTGACAATGCCGTAGATCAGACTCAAACCCCACCAGGTATCCACTGCCCCGATAAAGGCCCACATCACCATGACAGGAATCATGACAGCTAGTGGTGGGAAAAGGCGTAGTTGCAAGACAGACAATGGCAACGACTGTGCGAGCCCAAAACGAACAACGGCGTAGGAGGCCAAGGTACCACAGACTACAGCGATCAATGTTCCGACGGTGGCAGTTACAAGGCTGGCAATGAGCGGCCCGCCTATTGTTCTGTCAAGGCTAACAACCAGACCTTCGGCTTCGCCAAAGAATATGAACTCAAAGTTCTGCCAAGTGGGATTCTTGGGGAGCCAAGTCAGGCCTGAAACCGTGGTCCATTCAGGATGTGGTTTGAAGGCCATCGTGACCATCCACAGAAGTGGGTAGAGAACCACTACGCTGGCCAAAAAAACAAAGAAGCATTTCAGCGCCATTGCGCCCGGTGACGTTTTCACGAGCCCACCCCCTGATGTTTTTGAGTGTTTTGTTCGGGACCCAGATCTGCGTCCGGGTCCCGCAAGTTTGGTCCGGAGCTTATGCGTCGTCGACGATTGTCGGCCATGTTTCGCGACTTGCCTTGATGGCGTCCACGATACCGTTGCGTCGCTGCCGGTTGATAGTCCGCTCCCATTTGCTTTGGGCGGCATCCATTGCTTCTCTTGCCGTTTTCTGGCCGGTAATCGCGGCCTGAATTTCTTCGTCCAGAGCGTTATCAAGCGCAGTTTGACCGGCAAAATTGATGGACGGCACCGATCGCGCGATGGTCGCAGGGATCGTTTCCATTGAGTAAGGATGGTATGTCGATGACACCAGCGGCTCTTTGAAGTTAGCCTGCTGGAACGGGTCGAAATAACCGCCGGGGTTGCCCGCCATCCAGGTGTAGGTACGCGTAGAGCTCAGCCATTGCATGAAGAGGTAGGCGGCCTCCGGGTACTGCGACTGAGACGATATCCACGCGGTGATATTGTAGTAGAGCACAGAGCGGCGGTTGATCTTGTCGCCAAACCGGCGACCGACCGGCAAGTGGCTGTCGATCATACCTGTCGCTTTGGATTTTGGCGTGCCGTCGGCATTGAAGCCGTCTCCGAACTTCACCAGATTGGTGTAAATCGCGGTGTGCGGAATTTGCAGGTTCCACATCTGAGCATAGGCTTCAGCCCATGTGTAAGTCAGCGCATCCGGCGGCGTCCATTCAAAGGACCGCACATGTTCTTCCGCACACTGGATGCCAAGCTCCGTGTTCAGCTGCGGGTTCGCGTCCGCATCGAAGAAATGGAAATTCGGGAAATCCATAGAGGCAAAGCGGGCATAGAAGGTTGCCAGACCCCAGAACGGGCTCATCAAGTTGCCGTTGCCATACATCGTGCCGTGGCCGAAATCCTTGCCTGTGAAGAATTTCGAAATCCGGTCAACCTCGTCCCAGGTGTTTGGCACAACCAGTTCTGCACCTGTTTCCTTCATAAAGGCTTCCTGGACTTCAGGCAGATCGTAGATGCCTTTGAGGTAGAACCAGGTTTGGTAGTCGCCATCGAGCGAGAAGGAATAGTAGTCTCCGGCGTAAGTATAGAGCAGCTTTTCGTTTTCCACCGTCGTAGTGCCGCGCTCGGCGTCGGCCCAATCCGGTTGATATTTCGCAACATACTCAGAGTTGTTGACTGCACCTCCAGAGGCCACAAGGTCACCTGTCGAGTTCCAGGGACCGGTATAAATGTCGAAAGATCCGCCGCCGGTTGTGACGTCTTGCATCACTTTTTTGAAGATATCCTCAGCGGGTGCGCCGATGATGTCGATTTCGATTCCAGTTTCACGCTCCCATACTTCTTTGGCAGAAGGGGCACCATCGGGGAAGGGTTTGGTGATCTGACCAATTGCACCATCAGTAAGCAACATGGTGAGCTTTTGTGGGACCTTGCCCGCTTCCCGCAGGGCCTTGATCCCCTCAATCGCGCGACCTTCGGACATAGTGTTGTTGTACTGGAATCTTTCGGCACCCTCAAATCCGGTTGGGCCGCCGGTCATGCCTGAGGCAAAATCCTGCGCGTATGCGGGTGCTGCCATGAAATTTCCCAGCATTCCCATTCCGCCAGCGGCGGCCATTGTTGCTGTGGAGTTCCTTAGAAACTCGCGACGCGTCGGTTGTTGTGAACTTGGTGTTTTGAATGACATATTATCCTCCCTTTGCGACATTCTTTTGCTTTCTAACAGGAAGAAGCAACAAGTGTGCCAAAAGCCAAGGTCGTTTGAAATATTGTTGCATTAGGGCTTAATTAGGCCGTAATTTGTTCTGGTAAATCAGTGAGTTCAACTGAATTTCCATCGCTTAGTGCGAGGCCAACTTCTAAGACCGAAATCAGTTCACGGACATTCCCCGGCCAGTCGTATGCGAGCAGCGCAGAATGGGCGTCTTTTGAGAAGCGAGTCTGAGCGTCTGGTGTTACGATGCTGGCAACCTGCTCTATTACCCAGGATTTGTCTTCACGCTCGCGCAATGCAGGGATTTGGAGAACAACACCGTTCAATCGGTAAAACAGGTCTTGGCGAAATTGGCCAGCATCAACCAATCCTTTGAGATTTCTGTGGGATGCAGAGACAACTCGCACATCTACTGGCACTGGTTTTGTTGCCCCAACGGCCATAACCTCTTTCTCGGCCAACACACGCAATAGCCGCGCTTGAAGGGCTAACGGCATATCACCAATTTCGTCGAGAAATAGAGTGCCGCCATCGGCTTGCTCAATCAGCCCCTTTTTTCCCTTCGCATTAGCGCCTGTAAAGGAATTTGGTGCATAACCAAATAGCTCGCTTTCTATCAAAGCCTCCGGCAATGCCGCGCAGTTGATGGCCACGAAAGGCCCCTTCTTCTTGCGCGCTTCGTGAAGAGCCTTAGCAACAAATTCCTTGCCGACGCCTGTTTCACCTTCAAGGATAATGCTGATGTGTTTGTCTACAATGCGCGCGGCTTTGCCCGCAAGCGCCATCATCTTGCTGTCGCCGCCATGAATTCGTGTCAGAGCATCCGGCATCACAGGCTTAGAGGTGATGCTTTCTGATTTTGTTGGTGCACGTACATCGGCAAACATGATCTGTCCGTCGGACATCTCGAGTGCCTGTTCTCCAGGAGTCCCGGCACCCAGAAGACGAGGGATATCATTGAAATCGAAGTCAAAAACGTCCTCAAACGGCTTTCCGACGAAAGCCTGACGCTCCGTCCAATCTTGTCCCAACGTTTTTGAAAATAGGCGATGTGCGCCGTGTGTGAGACCGGAGATTGTCCCGTCCGATGCGATTGACACCGCGCAATTTGGATCGACGCCCAAGAACTCTGAGGTTGTGTTTAGTCGCAAAACCCAGTCCGATTTGCGCGAATTCATCAAGTTTGCCAGTTCAATTCGGCGCACACAGGATTTTACGACTTCGAGAGTAAGTGCCTGACTGTATTTCTCCGAGGGAGACATCAGCAAGGATACGTCCAAAACGCCCTTAAGTGACCCGTCAAAATGATAAACCGGTGCGGCCGTACAGCTCAGCGGGGTATGTGCCATGTCAAAATGATCTGACTGGTGGATCGTCAAGGCTTCGCCGGTTGTCAGACAGGCGCCGACACCACATGTACCAGAATTCTCTTCAGACCATTCTGATCCGATATACAGCCCAGCCCGCTTCAGTTTACGATCGACCTTTTCGTCTCCGATAAAATCAACCGTGACCCCCTTAGCATCGGTCAGAAGCAATACGTAACCCATCGAGTTGACGCGTCTGTAGAGATCTTCCATCCCAAAACGCGCGATGGACAAAAGGTCTTCGGCTTCTTGCTGGTGCTGGCGTAGGCTTTTTTCAGGGAGGATTCGGGCCTCGCCCTTGTACTCAGGATCAAGGTTGTAATCGTTGATGCAACGAAGCCAGGATCGCACAACTTCGGGATCTCGCGTGGTCGTTTTGCCCTCAGCGGCTTCAATTATTTCTTGAACATGTTGTTCGAATGCGACTGTTTGATTCATTTCGTCACCCCTCCCAAAGCGTCGAATTGGAACCTACAAACGAACGACTCGTGCAGGTCGCAAATCACTATCACACTTTGAAAAAAAAAACGACCCCTCAGCGCTTTTTATGGTGTTCTTGGGGTCGCACGCAGCTCATGCGACCCGTCCAAAGTCAGGGCGCTGCCTTTAGAGCGCGTCCAAGACGGCATCCGCCCCGGAAACGGTGACTGCAGTGGCGTCTGGTTCGACTGCAAAGTTCATCACCTTGCCGCTCCGAACCACCGCAGCATAGCGTTGGGTACGCATACCCAAACCAAGTTCTGTCAGATCTAACAATTGGTCAGCGGCCTTGGCAAACAGTTGGCTGCCGTCTGCCATAAAATGCACATGCTCGGGCGGGTTCAGACCATCTGCCCACGCCTTCACAACAAAAAAATCGCTGGTCGCAAGGACCACGATTTCATCGAGGCCCTTAGCAAAAAACCTGTCGGCATTTCGTAGATAGCCTGGAACATGGTCATCTGCACATGTGGGTGTGAATGCCCCTGGCATTGCGACCACGAGAATGGTCCTGTCTTGTCAGAAATCTGCAAGATTGATCTGCTTAATCTCACCGTCAATCAACTGTTGCACAGGTGTAGAGGGTATTCTTGATCCTACTTTCATGAGGTGCTCCTGAAAAATCTATAGCGCTAGAGGTGATCGTAGGCATCAAGTGCCTTCGCCGCGTATACGGTGCCTGGCCCACCTGACATCTCGACCGTGATGGCGAGAACCTCGAGCAGAGTGTCGCGATCCGCGCCATGTGATTTGGCTTCATTCACATGATAGAGAATGCAATCCTCACAGCCGCGGGCAGCTGCGATGGCTACGGCAATCGTTTCTTTCATGGCAGTGGAAATCTTGCCTTCCTTAGCAGCTGTATCTGCAAGGCCTTTGAACGCCATCATTGTTTTTTGATCTGCTTTGAACAAACCCATCAGTCGGTTGTTGGCCTCTGCCAATTTGTCTTTATGTGTCGTCATTTCTGTAACTTTCTTGGATTTTCTCGTCCGGCGCGGGAGGCCGCCGGACGGGTCAGGGATGTGCTCGCAGTCGGGCAGTCAAACGAGGCACATTGAGTGCACTTCAAAGTTGCGGTTGAAGTGCACGGGGGAAGAGACTAGAGTTGCTCTTTGATCAGCTCGTTTACACGTCCTGCGTTTTCCATCATGGCCATGTGCCCGGCACCTGAGATCACATCGACTTTGGCGCCTTTCACGGCACTCGAATGGGTTTGCGGGATGACAGCATCCTCGGCTCCCCAGATCACCGTTGTTGGTACACCCGATGCGGCGACATCCGCGGCAATACCCGCGGCCTGCTTTCCATCCGAGAACAGATTGCCCTTAAGCGCTTCCAGAAATGCCTGAACACCGTCGAGGCGCTTGAATTTCAGAAGGGCATCCACCATCGAGCGGCTGACGAGTCCCTCATCCGCGAAGAGGTGTTTCAGCTTCGGTTTCAGTTCCTTGCGAGACTGCGCCGAGACAAACCCGTCGATGTAATCGGAGTTGATTTCATCGCCCAGACCGGCCGAACAAATAAGCGTCAAGGAAGCAACACGCTTCCCGTGATCAATCGCCGTTTGGCCAGAGACGAGCCCACCCATCGAATGGCCAACCAGATGCGCCTTGTCGATGGACAGGTGATCCATCAATTGAATGACGGCATCCACCATCGTGCCAAGGCCAGGATTGTCGACCGTCTTGACCGATCCACCATGGCCGGGCAGATCAAGTGCGTAGACCGGCGCGTCTGCCGCAATCGCGTCGACGTTGAACAGCCAATTGTCGCTGTCGCCGCCAAATCCATGCACAAAGATGACCGGCGTGCCCTCACCTTCGCGCGCCATGTAACGGATACGGCCGATTGCAAGGTCGATAGTCAGGTGGCTGGGGACTTCCTCTTCGTCTTCTTCAACCTCTGGCATCTCGAAAGCATCGACATAGGCGTCGATCTCGGCATCCGAGACCGACGCTGGCGCCAGAACACCCAAGAGAGCCTGAACCGGATAAATCTCTCCGGCTGTCCCGACGCATCTGCGCAGGAGGCCACCGTCGGCGGCCTCCACGACATTTGCGATCTTATCGGTTTCGACATCCATGATCTCGTCGCCGGGCTTGATTTCGGTTCCTTCCTCGACATGCCAGGCAGCAAGGGTTCCCACTTTCATGGAAAGCCCCCATTTCGGCATCAGGATCGGTACGATTTGATCGCTCATTTTACCTCAAGCCCCCATGGTCTTGCGCACGGCCTCGGCGATCCGGTCAGGTGACGGGATGTAGAGATCTTCGAGCGATGGTGAGAACGGCATCGGCGCGTGCGGCGCTGTTACCATTTCAATTGGGGCTTTCAGTGCCTTGAAGGCTTCTTGGGCAACCTGCGCCGATACGTCTGCAGCGATGGAACAACGTGGGTTTGCTTCATCTACACAGACCAGACGGCCTGTTTCTTCAACACTTTCGATCACGGTGTCCATGTCGATTGGGCTGAGTGTACGCAGATCTACAACCTCAACGTCGATACCCTCTTTTTTCAGGGTTTCGGCCGCTGCCAGCGAGTTTGGAACCATCAGACCATAGGCCACAATAGTCACATCACTGCCCTCACGGGCAACATTGGCTTCGCCAAACGGAATTGCATAGGGCTCTTCCGGCACATCGCATTCAGAAGCATACAGGTTTTTGTGCTCCAGGAAGATGACCGGATCATTGTCGCGGATCGCCTGGATCAAAAGACCTTTGGTATCATAGGCGTTCGATGGGCAAACCACCTTCAAGCCGGGAATATGCGTAACCAAAGGCGTCAGCATTTGGCTGTGTTGAGCCGCAGCCCGGAAACCGCCACCGCACATCGCACGGATAACAACAGGTGTTTCCGCTTTGCCGCCGAACATGTAGCGGAATTTGGCTGCCTGGTTGAAGATCTGGTCAAAGCAGACGCCCAGGAAGTCAACAAACATCAATTCGGCCACAGGGCGCAAACCGCAGGTTGCCGCGCCGACTGCTGCACCTACATAGGCGCTCTCAGAAAGTGGTGTGTCGATCATTTGCTTGGGGTGTTTGGCGTAAAGTCCTTTGGATACACCCAAAACGCCGCCCCAGGCGTCGTCTTCACCCTGTGCGCCGGCGCCACCGACGATATCTTCACCCATCATCAAAACAGTCGGGTCGCGCTCCATCTCCTGATCGAGGGCTTCGTTGACCGCGTCTTTCATACTCAACATACGTGCCATTTTTTTTCTCCTTTTTTTTGTCAGATGTGTCAGTAGGCGACGTAGACGTCGGTCGTCAGTTCTTCGGGGCCCGGCAGTGGCGCGGCCTTGGCCTCTGCCACAGCTTCTTCGATCAGCGCCAGAACTCCGGCGTCGATGGCATCAAGCTCTGCCTCTGTCAGCACACCCGCTTCAGTCACTTTCGCGCGGAAGATTTTCAGGCAGTCGCGGTTTTTGCGGTTTTCTTCGTTTTCGCCGGGCGCACGATAGGTTTGCGCATCGCCCTCAAAATGACCAAAGAACCGGATCATCTTGCATTCAAGAAGCGTCGGCCCTGCCCCTTCGCGCGCGCGTTTGACAACTTCGCCGGCGGCTTCATAGACGGCAAAGAAATCGGTGCCATCAACAGTGATGCCCGGCATGCCGAAGCCTGTTGCGCGATCGACGTAAGAATCAGAGGCAACCGCGTAGTCGACGGAAGTTGATTCCGCATAGCCGTTGTTTTCCACGACGAAGATCGCAGGCAGATTCCATATCGCTGCAAGGTTCATCGATTCCAGAACGGTGCCCTGGTTCGATGCGCCGTCACCGAAGAAAGTGATGCCCACGCCGTCATGTCCCAGTTTTTGGGCGGCCAATGCGGCACCGCAGACCAGTGGTGCGCCCGCGCCCAGAATGCCGTTTGCGCCCATCATGCCTTTGGATAGGTCGGCAATATGCATCGATCCACCCTTTCCAGCGCAGGAACCGGTCGCTTTGCCGTAGATCTCGGCCATCATGCCTTTGACATCCACGCCTTTGGCGATGCAGTGGCCGTGGCCACGGTGCGTCGAGGCAATCCGATCATGATCCTCAAGGTGCATCATGATCCCGACGCCCGAGGCTTCTTCACCCGCGTAAAGGTGCACAAAACCCGGAATGTCGCCGCGTCCGAAATCGACATGCAGACGTTCTTCGAATTCGCGGATCGTCTTCATCCGGCGATAGGCTTCCAAAAGCCCATCTTTCTCCAATGGGAATGGGTTGCTCATGAGGTACTCCCTTTTTTTACTGAGCTTTGTGAAGCGAACCGTTCGCTTCTTTCGTCAAAAGCCCGTGCCTGGCCGCATAGGCCATGCAATCGGGCACATTGATTGTGCGGAAGGCATCGGCCTGAAGCCGGATGCTCACTTCGTCGATTTCGCTGAAGGTCAGCTCGCGCTCGCCATCGAGGGCAAAGGAACCAGCCGACACGCTGGGCAGATAGACGTCGTTCGGCTCAATCGTTTCCACAGCGCCGATGCCGACCTGTTCGATCAGCCCGGGCGCGATTGGGGCGGTCAGCCTGGTCCTCGCCGTTTCCAGTGGCAGAAGCCGGACCCGGCGCCCTTTTGGAGTTTGTCTGTCCATCGGGGCCAAAAGGCCAATGATTGATGACATGCCAATGCCATCGGCTTGGCCAAAAGTCACAAAGAGGTCTCGAAAGTTCTCGGTCTTCCAAATCGCCCGGGCGCCAATGAACCGTTCTGTCACGACGGCGACGTCTACCAATGCAATCTCGCGCAGATCATTGACGCGGACTTCCAGCCGCTTGTTGTATGAGAATGCATGGTCGTAGGGCACCTGCCCGGTCACCGCCAGGCCAACGGCAAGGCCGGTAATCGTCGGCTCGCGCAACTCTGGAAAGGCGTTGTTGGTTCCAGTGGACACCCCCGCAATTGGCGTGTTGCCGCATTTCGAAACGACGACGCGGTTTGTCCCATCCCCCCCAAGGACGACGATTGCACCCACGCCCTGATCATGCATCTGACGGGCTGCCTCGGCACTGTCGTCCGAGGTACAAGTGACCGGCATGTTCAGATAGCTGACTTTGGGGAAACGTTGATTACCCTGGGCCGCCTCACGTTCGATCGTCCGCATGAGCTGCGTGCGAATTCCACCGTTCTCTGGCATAATCACAACTTCTTCGACACCAGTCGCATTCAGCCCAGTGAGCATACGAAGAACAATGTTCGCGCGATCGTTGATCGGCAGATTACCCGCGTGACTGACGATCCGCCGGATGTCTCGGGCAGAAACCGGGTTTGCAATAATGCCGACTTTGGTCATGAGCTAGGCCTCCCCTTTACTGTTAGCAAGCAACAACTGTGCCAAACTCCTAGACGAGGTGTTTTCCAGGCTCTAAGCAATGTTGTGAACTATGGAGAAACTGAAATGTACAAAGGTCTGCGGCTTGGCGTACGCGCTGTTATTGTGCGCGAGAACCGATTGCTTTTGGTGAACGCCTACCGGGCAGGTATGGGGCCGGAACTTTGGTGCGCGCCCGGCGGAGGTGTAGAGGCACATAGTTCACTTCCCGAAAACCTGAAAAGAGAAGTACATGAAGAAACCGGGCTGGAAATTGCCGTGGGTCCGGTGGCCCTTGTCAACGAGTTTCATGATCCCGACATGCCGTTTCACCAAGTCGACATCTTCTTTCGGGCGACAATTGTGGCAGGTGACCTTTCAGATGAGTGGGTTGATCCCGAAGGGATTGTTCAGTTCCGCCGCTTCGTTACTCAGCAAGAACTGGGAAACTTGACAATAAAGCCTTCCACACTCCCGCTGATCGCATTCGATTCCAGTACGCCAGTGCCATATGATGCCCTGGAGATGCTTTTGCGTTAAGGGTGTCAGGGCGCCAACGCAACGACTTCTGACAGTACAGAGATTGCCAATGTTCTGGAATCCCGCGCAGAAGGTATCAGGCCGATCGGACCGTGAATGCGAGCAATTCCCTTTCTATTGACACCGAGTTCTTCCAGAGCTTGTTCACGCTGCAGCCTTGCATTTTTGCTTCCTTGTGCCCCGATGTAGTAAAGGTCGAGTTTCAGCAAATCCCGGAGAAGCTCCGGCTCCCAATCATGGTCGTGAAAAAACATGACTGCCGCAGTCCATAAATCCCCTCGCGCGAGTGGCGGAAGCGCCTTTCTGCGCAGCTCTATCGGGGCATCTTCGAGAAAGCTGCATGCCTGAAGAGTCTCGGTGTCTGGAGAAAATACCTTGGTACCATATCCAGTTGCAAAAGATAATGACGCAAAGTCAACGACTTCGGGGCCTTTTCCGAAGATCAGAAACTGCAAATCCGGCTTCAACTGCAAAAAGAACGTGTCGATTTCGCCAATTCTTTCGCAGTCTCTTGTCAAAGACATTTGGCCAGATTCCGGGCAGATGGACAGACAAACCGGTTGACGCTGTTTCAACACTTCGACGGCGGTGCGCAATAGGGCCTGATCCGGTGATGGGACGATCAGGATCTCCAGACCACCACCACAAGGAAGAGTGATATCAATATAGGGCGATCCTCGCCCATAACGGACGGTTCTTGTTTGACCATCTTTCAGTGCATCAATCGCGTGTCGCTCAATGTCCGCCTCCACACAGCCTGAAGACAAGCTTCCGATACGGCCACCACTTGCCTTGACGGTCATGAGTGCGCCGACGGGCCGATAGGACGGCCCCTCGACATTCTTTACAATGGTCAGTGCACATGGATGCGTCGAATAGGCCGCAGTCTCAAGCGGCAACCAATCGGGGCGAAACCGGCTGTGCCCAGATGTCTTTGGGAGCGGCGACGCCTCAGCAACTTCCATGTTTGACCAACCTTACCCAGCAGACTCGACAGCGCGCCCGGTCAGCACCTTTACGAGATTTGCCCGATAGGAACCATCGCCATGCAAATCCGTGATCAGACCGTCTGATGAAACAGCCAGGTCTGCCAATGCGTCCGCCGAAAAAGTGTCGTTCAGAGCTGTCTCACCTTCTGACCAACGATGGACCCCATCCTCAGAGGCACCAGTCACAGCCACCCTTACGCCGTCGGCGTGTTTCGCAACAAAAACACCGACCAGGGCAAACCGTGACGCGGGTTGAGCAAACTTCTGGTAATTTGCTGTCTGCGGAATTGGTAAGGTCACAGAGGTAATGACCTCTCCCTCTTCCAACGCTGTGCTGAACAGTCCCTGAAAGTAGTCATCTGCCGGAATGTCGCGCTTGTTCGTCGAGATGGTTGCGCCCGTGCCCAGTGCAGCGGCTGGATAGCATGCTGCCGGGTCATTGTTTGCAAGACTTCCGCCGATGGTTCCGCGATGGCGTACAGCCGGATCACCGATCCTGCCTGCTAGCGAACACAAGGCCGGGAAAGCGGATTGCAGATCGGAATGGCCCGCCACCTCGGCATGGGTTGTCATGGCACCGATTGTGACAGCACCGTTTGCAATTGAAATTCCGCGCAACTCTTCCGCCTTGGAGATATCGACGAGATCGGACGGGGCCGCCAATCGGGCCTTCATGGTCGGTAGAAGTGTTTGCCCGCCAGCAAGCAGGGCTCCGTCCTCGGTGTTTGCAATAAGCGCCGCAGCTTCGGCTGCCGTGCCCACATTGTGGTAGTTGGTGTTGTGCATGTGCCTATCCTCCCTTACTCGGCCGCGATCTTGGTGCTGTTCAGTGCCGCCCAGACCTTGGCCGGAGTTGCTGGCATGCTGAGATCATTGGTTCCAATTGCATTTGTGATTGCATTGATCACCGCTGGGGGTGTTCCGATGGCCCCAGCCTCACCGCAACCCTTCATGCCGAGAGGGTTCGTGGTGCAAGTGGTCCCGTGATGCAGAACATCAAAGCTAGGCAAGTCATCGGCGCGCGGCATGGTGTAATCCATATAAGATGCCGAAAGCAGCTGTCCGTCTTCGTTATAAGTCACTTCTTCCAGCATGGCCTGACCCACGCCTTGCGCGATACCACCATGAACCTGCCCTTCAACGATCATTGGATTGATGATCGTTCCAAAATCGTCAGAGGCAACAAATTTTAGGATCTCGGTTTTGCCGGTTTGCGGATCAACTTCGACCTCACAGATGAAGCAACCCATCGGGAACGTGAAGTTCAGCGGGTCGTAGAAAGCTCCCTCTTTCAGACCGGGTTCCATACCTTCTGGAAGGTTGTGGCCAGTATAGGCCGCCAGCCCGATCTCGTGCCATTCGAGAACCTTGTTTGTTCCTGCAACCTTTGCTCGGCCATCTTCGATAACGATGTCGTTCTCAGATGCCTCCAGCAAATGTGCCGCGAGTTTCTTGATTTTAACTTCGATTTTATCGAGCGCCTTGACGATCGCCGACATACCAACAGGACCGGAGCGCGAGCCGTAGGTTCCCATGCCGAATTGAACTTTATCGGTATCGCCATGAACGATCTGGACGTTACCCAGCGGCACGCCAAAACGATCTGCAACAATTTGTGCAAATGTCGTTTCATGACCCTGACCATGGCTGTGCGATCCGGTCAGCACTTCGATTGTGCCGACTGGGTTCATCCGCACTTCGGCACTTTCCCAAAGGCCAACTCCAGCCCCAAGAGAGCCAACCGCCGCTGATGGCGCGATGCCGCAAGCCTCAATATAGCAAGACATGCCAATGCCGCGCAGCTTACCGCGTGCAGCACTTTCGGACTTGCGCGCCGCAAAGCCCGCCCAGTCTGCTGCGTCCATGGCGTTACGCATGTTACCTTCAAAGTCGCCACTGTCATAGTTCATGATGACCGGCGTCTGATGTGGGAATTCGCGAATGAAGTTAATATTGCGCAATTCAGCCGGGTCCTTGCCGAGTTCCCGCGCTGCAGTCTCGATCATGCGTTCCACAAGGTAAGACGCCTCTGGCCGCCCTGCCCCGCGATATGCATCCACCGGCACCGTGTTGGTGTAGACCGCCAACACCTCACCATAGATATTGGGGATATTGTAGGTGCCCGACAGGAGCGTCGCATACAGATAGGTGGGCGTCGCGCTGGAAAAAAGCGACATGTAAGCGCCAAGATTGGCTTTTGTGGCCACCTTAAAGCCGACGATTTTTCCGTCCGCATCGAACCCCATCCGCGCCTTGGTCACATGATCGCGGCCATGCGCGTCAGTTAGAAACGCCTCGGTCCGATCGGAGGTCCATTTCACTGAGCGGTTAGTTTTCATCGACGCCCAAAGGCACGCGATTTCTTCCGGGTATATGTAAATCTTGGAACCGAACCCGCCGCCCACATCCGGGGCAATAACCCTCAGCTTGTGCTCAGGTGCGACCTGATAGAACGCGCTGAGCACAAGACGCGCCACATGTGGGTTCTGACTGGTGGTGTAGAGCGTGTAGTGGTCCTCTGCTTCGTCGTAGGTCGCAATGGCCGCGCGTGGCTCCATCGGGTTGGGGCTAAGACGGTTGTTGGTGATATCCATTTCAGTGATATGTGCGGCACTAGCCAAAGCGGCTTCTGTCGCGTCCTTCTCACCGATTTCCCAGTCGAAGATAATGTTTCCAGGCGCGTTTTCGTGGATCTGTGGTGCGCCGTCCGCGATCGCTGCCGCGATATTTGCCGCGACGGGAAGTTCTACGTAGTCCACGTCAACGGCTTCAGCAGCAGCGCGTGCCTGTGCATTGGTTTCGGCGACAACGATGCAAACCGCGTCGCCCACATAGCGGGTCTTTTCGGTTGCCAGAGCCGACCATGCACCCATGTTCATCGGGCTACCGTCTTTTGAGGTAATAGCCCAACCACAAATGATGTTGCCAATGCCGTCGCCAGTCAGTTCAGCACCGTTGTGGATGGCAATGACCCCCTCCATGTTTTCGGCGGCACTTGTGTCAATGCTCTTGACCCGCGCATGCGCGTGAGGTGACCGCACAAAGGCTGCATAGGCCTGGTTTTCCATGCGGATATCGTCGGTGTATTTGCCTTTGCCGGTTGTGAAACGCTTGTCTTCCTTGCGCTTGACCGGTGCGCCAATTCCTTCGCTCATTTGAATGTCCTCCCCTTACATTTCGCCAGCCGCTTGGCTGATGGATTTAACGATGTTGTGATATCCGGTGCAGCGACAGATATTGCCTTCGAGCTCATGGCGAATGGCTGCTTCATCAAGCGTTTTGCCCTCGGCCTTGTAGCGGTTCACCATGTCGATCCCGCTCATGATCATGCCGGGCGTACAATACCCGCATTGCAGGCCATGATTGTCGTTGAAGGCCTTTTGCATTGGGTGCAAATCGACGTTGGCAACACCTTCCACAGTGGTTACGTCGGCTCCATCCGCAGCAGCTGCCATCATCGTGCAAGACTTCATGGCCTTGCCGTTCACGTGGACCACACACGCACCACACTGCGACGTATCGCAGCCAACGTGAGTGCCAGTCAGACGCAGATGCTCACGGATAAACTCCACGAGCAATGTGTTGCCTTCTACGCTGCTGCGCACAGACTTCCCGTTAACGGTCATCTTGATCTTAGCCATCATTTTCCTCCCTTGGTTCATAGAGTAGAGTTCTCAGCTCACCAGCTTCTTGAACCACCCCTTTTTCGCTGTTTCGTTGTCTTCGCTTGCTGTTGGTCCTTCGATCTGCGTTTGCAGATTTTCGAAAAACTGGTCCGCCATTTTTTTTGCAAAGCTGTCGATGATCCGAGACCCGAGTTGCGCCAGCTTGCCGCCAACTTTGGCCTCAACATTGTAATGTAAAACGGTGTTGTCTCCCTCGGTTTCCAGATGAACCTTTGCGCCGCCTTTGGCAAAGCCAGCCGCACCTCCCTTGCCTGCACCTGTCAGGGTCAGGCTTGTCTGAGAAACCATGTTGGAAAGGGTCACTGTTCCTTTGAAGGTTGCTTTGACCGGCCCAACTTTTTGAACAACGGTTGCTTCAAAACCTTCCTCGGGGGATCCAGCCAATTCAGTGCAACCAGGCACGCATGCCTTTAGAACTTCAGGAGACAGAATGGCGTGCCACACGATATCTTTTGATGCTGCAATTGTTTGTGATCCAATAAGATCCATGAAGTACTCCGACTTTTTGTTGTTTGGAAGCAACAACTGTGCCATGAATTTGTTGAGAAGGGAGACTGATAACCGATGAG
>ERZ887851.1436-NODE-1436-length-20487-cov-8.298307_pt1 | contig 20487 bp, 16 predicted proteins | sample MGYA00521100_ERZ887851 | MGnify/ENA primary metagenome ERZ887851 (study PRJEB32303, sample SAMEA104408602) | aquatic metagenome | biome: Brackish water; feature: Pelagic; material: water | place: Baltic Sea | collected 2014-06-06T16:11:00 | depth 11,444 m ... | reverse complement strand
GGGATCACATAATATTTTTTTATATATCTGTATCAAGCGTATTTTCACAAGAATATAGTTGGTTTTATTTAAGAGCAAAAGACACAATTTATCAACCTATTTTTAAAGAAGTTGATAATCTTTTGGTTTATGAGGGGGAAGATGAAATCTTAAAATCGGTATTAAGCTCTTATTCTATTTTTGAGTTTAAAAAAACTTTTAGAAAGGCAAGTAAGGAAAATTTAAAAAAAACTTTTTTTGTTATAACCGATTCTATTGAATTACTTAATGACCTTCTTACTAAAACCTCTTATATTTTTGAATTTGGCGAAATGATACAAGAAGATGATAAAAAAATATTTGAACCCAATGATTATGGTTTAACAAGTACTATCACAGAAAATAAAGGGCTAGAAGTAAATTTAGATTACTTTGATTTTGTGGGTCTACCACAAGCTTGGTATTATACTACTGGATCTAAAGATGTAATTATTGGCTTATCTGATGGACAAGTTGAAATCACCGATAAAGATTTTTCAGATAAAACGACAGTTATTAAAGAATCCACAAAATCTAAAGGTCATGGATCAGGTGTGGCATCAATTGCTGCAGGACAAGGTGATAACGAATATGGTGTTCCAGGTGTTTGTTATGATTGTAGTATTTATGCAACTACTTATAATAACCATAAAACGTTAGAACAACTTAAAGAATTATCTGAAATGGGCGTTAAGGTTATCAATTGTAGTTGGGCTACAACTAAATCTTATCAAACTGCTCAAGATGTTATCGATGAAATGTTTGAAAACGGTACAATTATAGTTTCTGCAGCTGGTAATCAAGATTGGGCAAAAAGTAAAGGAAAAGTTTTGTATTACCCATCCTCCTATAATCATGTCATTTCTGTTTCTTCAGGAATGCATCGCCATAATAAAGTTGAAGAAAATACGATCATCAATAAAAATGAAAATCCTTATGCAGCTAACATTAAAAATTATGTGGGAAGGACCATTGGTTTTAAGGACAATGATACTTCTAAAAAACACCATATTTGGCCAGTTTCTACTACTACTTTAAATACTGAAGTTGATATTTTAGCACCTTCTGTTGATCTATTCCGTTATTCACAATTTGCAACATTAGGAAAGGAAATTTATACATTGGAGGCTACTTCTTCTACAGCACCATTTGTAACAGGCACTATTGGATTAATGCTTTCATTAAATCCTTGTTTACCTATTGATGAGGTGGAAACTATTTTAAAATTTACAGCTACCAATATAGACGATATTGAAGCTAATCAACCTTATAAAGGAAATTATGGAGCTGGCTCTTTGCATACTGGACGTGCAGTGAAAATGGTTTACGATTTGTATACAGAAACTGAAATGGCTACCATTGAAAATCAAAAATTTTCTAGATGGAACTTTAAATTAACTTCATTATCTGCAAAAGTTTTAATACAAAATCAACAATTTTCAGAAGATGCAGTTTTTGAATTAAAAGCAAAAAATAAGATTGTAATAGGAAAGAATACGATAATAAAACCTACTAAAAAAGGATCTGTAGTTTTAAAAATTGATCCTACTTTAAAAAAACAATGTGATTTGGTTTTAAGAGAGGGTTTTCCAAATAATAAATACTACCACCCAAATAATTAAACCTAAACTGTTTTTTGAACAACTTCAAAAATTTGACTATTGTCACATTTTAGTGTTTTCGAAGGGTACTTTAATAATAAAGCATAATCGTGAGTAGCCATTAATATGGTGTTTCCTTGTTTGTTTATTTCCTGAAGAACTTCCATAACCTCTACACTGGTTTGTGGATCTAGATTACCTGTAGGTTCATCTGCAAGAATTAACTCAGGACTATTTAATAAAGCTCTTGCTATCGCAATACGTTGTTGTTCCCCACCAGATAATTGAAATGGAAATTTTGAAGCTTTCTCCATCATCCCTACTTTTTCTAAAACTTCGTGGATTCTTGTATCCATTTTCTTTTTGTCGTTCCACCCAGTAGCTGTTAAAACGAAAACTAAATTACGATGCACCGTTCTATCATTTAATAATTTAAAATCCTGGAACACAACACCTAATTTTCTTCGTAAAAAAGGGATATCATTTTCTTTTAAAGATTGTAAATCATAACCAACAATCGCACCTTCACCTTTAGTTAAGGGTAAATCGCCATAGAGCGTTTTCATAAAACTACTTTTCCCAGTTCCTGTTTTTCCTATTAAATACACAAATTCTCCTTTGTTAATACTAATATTTACATCGGATAAGATTAAAGTATCTCTCTGAAATATGGAAGCGTTATGAAGGTTTAAAACAGATTGGGACATATCATTAGCGATTGTTGAAATACGATTATTGATTTTTAACTTACAAATATAACTTATAGTTTTCAGTTCAAAAATACTGCCTATTGCCTATTGCATACTGCCGTCTTTTCTTTCAATAAATCAATTTCTTTTTGTTGTTGAATAGTAAAAAGCATCAATTCTTCAATTTTCTCTAACAAAAGTAAGTTCATTTCTTTTAATGATAAACCATTTTCTTTAATTTCTTGAGCAGATGGAATCTTTGGTAAATGATGGTTTTTCTTTATATAAGTTTCAATTTCATAAAGAGTTGAAAATTCATATGCTGGATTTAAAACTGAAACTGAATTATAATATTTTTCAAAAACAAAATCGGGAGCGATAGCTCCATTTAAATCCACCATTACTTCTTGTGTATGTATTTTTCCTTTTACCGTTAATAATTCATCTGGTGTGTTGGTGCCAATACCAATTTTACCATTTTCACTATAAATGTTTTTCAATCGATTTCTTTGAGCTGACATTGAAATAGTTAACGCTAAAAGACCATAAAAGAGTATATTTTTCATAAGGATTATATTGTGAATTTTTTTTTTTTAAAAATAAGTAATTTATTCTAGAACGTAGCTTTCGTAAAATTTAAGATACTAAAAACATACTTATCCTATTTTTGTTGCGTTATGGATTATGTGGAAGGTTTTTATTTAAAACTAAAATTGATATCACATAAATGGACAACTATTATTATCTTAATACATAGTGAATAATTTATTGTTAATCCTTTTTTTATTAAACTTCTTCAGGTGTTAAATCTATATCTTTATGTTTCATAAAAATAAAATATTAATGTTTCAGAAAAAACTAGTTTTCATTTTTATATTTTTTCTTACAATCAATTCGTTTTCTCAGCAAACGGCTGTTTATACTAATGATTTAGTTGACTTTAGTAACGCCTATGAGCTATATAACGACCATCAGTATTTGGCGGCTCAATCGTTATTTTCAGATGTGATTAAAAAATCAACTAATGAAAATGTAAAAAGTAATTGTTCTTATTACATCGCAATTACTGCTATTAAGTTGAACCAACAAAATGCCGATTATTTAATGGAGCAATTTGTTGAGGAATATCCAACAAGTATCAAAAGAAATAGTGCTTATATAAATATTGCAGATTATTATTTTAGAAACAGCAAATTCTCAAATGCTAGGAAATGGTATGATAAAGTTGATGAATTCAGTTTGAGCGTCAAAGAAAAAGAACAATTCTATTTTAATAATGCTTATGCTTTTTTTAAAAACAAACAAAACGCAGAGGCTAAAAAGTATTTTAATAGGTTGACTACCTCCGAAAAATACAGCTCCCAAGCAAAGTATTATTTAGGTTATATAGCCTATGAAGGTGATCATTATGAGGAAGCCAACGAATTATTCGAAGCCGTAAAAGACGAAAAGCGCTACGCTAAAGATATGTCGTATTACCAAGCTGATATGAATTTTAAGTTGGGAAAGTTTCAAGAAGCAATTGACTTAGGATTAAAACAGTACGAGCAATCTAGTCCTAGGGAAAAAAGTGAACTATCTAAAATAATAGGAGAGAGTTATTTTAATCTTGAGAATTATAAAGAAGCAGTTTTGTATTTAAAGGAATACAAAGGAAAAAAAGGAAAATGGAACAATACAGATTATTATCAGTTGGGTTATGCTTATTACAAACAGCGTAATTACCAAATGGCAATCAATGAATTCAATAAAATTATAGATGGAAAAAATGCAGTTGCTCAAAATGCATTTTACCATTTAGCAGATTCCTATATAAAGTTAGATCAAAAGCAACAGGCTTTAAATGCATTTAAAAGTGCTTCAGAAATGGACTTTAGTTTAGAGATTAAAGAAGATGCTTGGCTTAATTACGCAAAATTGAGTTATCAAATTGGTAATAGTTACCAAAGTGCTCCAGAAGTGTTATTGTCATTTATGGAAGCATTTCCTAAAAATGAAAACAATACAGAGCTTAAAGATTTATTAATCGACTCCTATATCACCTCTAAAAATTATCAATCTGCTTTAGATTTATTAGAAAATAATAAATCGTTTCAAAATAAATTGGCATATCAAAAAGTGACATTTTTTAGAGGCTTAGAATTGTACTCTGAAGGTAATTATAAGGAGGGAATTAAAATTTTTAATAAATCTTTATCGGAACCCAGGGATACTAATTTTACTGCTAGAGCCACTTTCTGGAAAGCAGAATGCGATTATCAACTTTCAAATTTTGAACAGTCCTTAATAGGCTATAAGCAATTTGAGCAGTTGCCAAATTCAAATGAAACACCCGAGACAGATAATTTAGATTATAACCTAGCTTATAATTATTTTAAGCTAAAAAATTATTCAGAAGCTATAAATTGTTTTAATAAATACGTTTCTAAAAATGTAATAGCACTTTCACAAGAGAAAGATGCCTATGTGCGATTGGGCGATAGTTATTTTGTTACAAGTGCTTACTGGCCAGCTTTAGAAAATTATAACAAAGCTATCGAGACTGGAGCTTTAGATCAAGATTATGCTCATTTTCAAAAAGCAATTAGCTATGGATTTATTGACAAAATTCCTCAAAAAATTGAAGGATTAAAAGATTTTTCAAGCAAATTTCCAAAATCGATGTATCGAGATGATGCCTTCTATGAATTAGGAAATACCTATGTCTCACAAGAGAATTATAAGGAAGGAATGATTGCTTATAATAAGTTAATCCTCGATTTACCTACTAGTAGTTATGTACCTAAGGCATTGCTTAAAAAAGCATTGATTTTAGAAAATACAGGAAAAAGTAATGAAGCATTAACCATTTTTAAAAGAGTAGCAAATGATTTTCCTTCTTCAGAAGAAGCGATTCAAGCAGTTACTTCTGCTAAAATTATTTATATAGACCAAGGTCGTGTAAACGATTATGCAGCATGGGTGAGTAGATTAGATTTTGTTGATATTGAAAATTCTGAGATTGATGATGCTACTTTTCAAGCTGCCGAACAACCTTATTTAGAACATAAACCGAGTCAAGCAATTAGTCGTTTTGAAGGTTATATAAGTCAATTTCCAAACGGAAAACACGCATTAAAAGCACATTTTTATTTAGCACAATTATATTTTGCTGAAGACAAAAAAGAGGATGCAACAATTCATTATCAGTTTGTGGTAGAAAAAGATCGCAATGAGTTTACAGAACAGGCCTTGGCTAGAATCTCACAATTGTATTTAGAGAAAAAAAATTATAAAACGTCACTTCCTTATTTAATACGACTTGAAATAGAAGCTGATTTTCCTCAAAACATCATTTTTGCTCAGTCCAATGCAATGAAAGCTAGTTATGAATTGGAGAAATATTATGAAGCAGTAATTTTTGCTGATAAAGTATTACAAAACGAAAAGATTGAAAATTCAGTAAAAAGTGATGCTCAAATTATTATCGCTCGATCAGCAATGAAAACGGGTGATAAAAACAAAGCAAAAGATGCATATGCAGAAGTTTTAAAGATAGCAACAGGAAAGTTAGCAGCAGAAGCTTTATACTATGATGCATATTTTAAAAACAAATCCGAGCAGTTTAAAGCTTCCAACGAAAGTATTCAACTACTTGCAAAAGAATATGCAGGATATAAATATTTTGGTGCTAAAGGCTTGGTATTAATGGCTAAGAATTTTTACAAGTTAAATGATGCATTTCAAGCAACTTATATTTTAGAAAGTGTTATTAAAAACTTTGAAGATTATCCAGACATTATAGAAGAAGCAACATCTGAATTGGCCATCGTAAAAAGTGAACAAGCCAAAACTAATGACTCTATTGATATAGAAGAAAAAAAATAATTTGATAATTATCAAAACAACTCATTTTCCAATTTAAAAAAAATCAATTCATTTATATGCTAAATCAAAGCTTTAAAATAAAATTATTAGTTCTAGGGCTACTCATTTTTAGTATCAATACTATTTCTGCACAAGAAGAAGATAATTTGGGGACAGAAGTAGTGAATATTGTCAAGCCATATTCTCCTACCATTTCAGATGCTTTTAAAGTAAAGGAAAATCCTTTGATAAACGATTCCACTAATACTAAAAAGAAAGAAGTGAACTATTCTATTTTTTCAGTTCCTGTGGCATCTACTTTTATACCAGCAAAAGGAAAAGCAGCTTCCTTCGAAAAAATAAAGCTCTTAAAGCTATATGATAACTATGCAACTTTCGGGCTAGGAAACTACACGAATGTATTGGCAGAATTCTATAGTAATTTTGAAATTAGTAGCACTGATAATTTTGGTTTGTTTTTTAAACATAACGCTTCACAAGGAGGAATAAAAGAGATCCTTTTAGATGATAAATTTTACGATACTCAATTGGAGGGTAATTATACCAGGAGGCAAAAAGATCTCAATTATGAAATGAGCGCTGGTATTAAACATCAACTTTTTAATTGGTACGGTTTAACTAATTTATACAATGTAGCTCCACCAGAAATTATTAATTCAATAGCTTCTAAACATTCTTATTTCAGCGGTTTTGCGGAAGGTAGCCTTATAATGGAAGATTCATATTTTGAAAAAGGTACCGCAAGTATCAGGTATTTAGGAGATAGTTTTTCATCTTCAGAATTTAATATTAAAGTAAAGCCAGAATTTGGGTTTGATGCCATTGATTTTCCGTTGAAAATTGGAGTTGATATAGATTATATAGGTGGAACGTTTAAAAGAAATTATTTAGATACATCTGCTATAAAATATAGTTTTTTAAATGCTGGAATTATTCCTTCTTATGAATATACAACTGAAGATTTATCACTTTCTGTTGGCTTTGCTGCTTATGTGTCATTAAATTCTGAAGAAAGTAAAACCAATTTTTACGTATATCCAAAAATTGAAGCTTCTTACCGTATAGTCGATGAATTATTAATTGTTTACGGAGGAATTGATGGAGGTTTAGAGCAAAACTCCTATTATAATTTTAAAGAAAAAAATCCTTTTGTTTCACCGACCTTATTCATACAACCAACAAGTGAGCTGTATAATGGTTTCGCGGGCTTAAAAGGAAAACTAACTAATACTATTGGCTATAATATAAAAGCATCTTTTTCTAAAGAAGATGATAAAGCATTGTTTAATTCTAATATTTACAAGGGACAAGATTTAACTTTAGAAGGATATGAATATGGTAACTCTTTTACTGTTGTTTATGATGATCTTGAAACTATTTCCTTTTTTGGAGAATTGATTTTTGAGGTTTTAACTAATTTTAATTTAGGAATAAATGGGAGCTATAATAGTTATCATACTAAATACGAAATAGAACCTTGGAACCTTCCAGCTATTGAGGCTACATTATTTACAACCTTTAATATTACTGAAAAATTTTATGGCGGAGCTTCTTTGTTTTTTGTAGGAGAACGTAAGGATTTGTTTAGCTCATCTATTGGTGTTTTACCAGATAATGAAGTGATAACTTTAGCTAGTTATTTTGATGCAAATGCTTATATAGGATATCGATTTAATAAGCAATTGACAATCTTCGTGAAGGGAAGTAATCTTTTAGATGAAAATTATCAAAAATGGGCAAATTATAAGGTGCAAGGAATTCAAGGTATGTTAGGTGGTTCTTATAAATTTGATTGGTAAGCCTAAAAGCCTATTTATTCTTTATTTTAATGATTTTTAACTTATCTAATACGCACATAATTGAATAAGTAATGTCAATTTCATGCCAACGAACGCCACCGAAGTTTGCACGACTTCCGTGTTTGTGGTGATTGTTATGGTAACCTTCACCCATCATTAAAAAATCGAAAGGAAATAAGTTTTTAGAGGTATCATTTACTTTAAAATTCACATAACCATACACATGTGCAAACCAATTAATAATCATTCCATGTATAGGAGCCATTAAAAAAACAATTGGTAAAAATAACCATTGCCACCAAGCATCGGCAAAAAAATAAAAGAATAATACGTAAGCTCCTCCCCAAGCGATTCTTGAAAAAATTGAACTTGCAAAATTATCAAAGACTTCCCATTGCGGAACATTTTTAGTGAATTTTTCGGCTATTGTTATTCTTTTTTTATTAATGTCTTGGTAGATGTTTTTAGTTCTCCACATCATTGCTAAAGGATTCTTATCAAATTTTGGAGAATGGGGGTCTTCCTTAGTATCTGTATATGCATGGTGCATTCTATGCATAATACCATACCCATAGGCACTTAAATAATTGGAGCCTTGAGTAAGCCATGTAAATATAAAACAAATTTTTTCCAACAATGGCGACATTGTAAATGTTTGGTGAGCAGCATAACGATGAAGAAAAAAGGTTTGAAAGAATAAACCTGAATACCAAAGGAATATCATAAAAATTAAAATGGTCATATAGATGATCTTTTTAACAAATTTCGGTAATTATAATAAGACATGAAATGAACCTATGTTAAGTAATTTTTTTCCTGATTCTACTAAGTGATTGAGGTGTAACACCTATATATGAAGCAATGTATTTTAATGGTATTTCTTTAATTAAATTTGGACGTTCCGTAAATAAGTTAAAATAACGTTTTTCAGCAGAATCATTTAATAAAGATAAAGCTCTATTTGATTTTATAATAAATAGGCGTTCCGCTACCAGACGACCAATTAAATTTCCAATTTTCGTATGTTTATATACCTTTTGTAAATCGGAATATGTAATACTCAACAAACTTGTTTCAACTAGTGTTTCTAATTTATATAATGAAGGAGCTTGAGTTAAAAATGAACTGTACGCACTTATGAATTCATTTTCAAAACTGAAACCATAAGTGATTTCATCTTCTTCTTCTTTTTCAGGAATTAATAACCTGACAATTCCTTTTTCTATAAACGAAATATGATTTTCTACTTCACCTATTTCCGCAATTATAGATTTTTTTGGATAACTATTTTTATGAAGTTTTGATGAGAAAAACTCCCAATCTTCATCGTTAATTTCGGTAATGTTTTCTATGTATTTTCTGATTTTATCCAAATTATTTATTTTGTAGTGAAAGTATATAAAAGGATTTGTTTGAAGAAATATTTTCGTAACAGTTATATTTTTTATTTATTTTTACTTTCAATAAATGTAATAAGATGAAAAAAACACTGTTTATAGTCGCTATCATTTCAATATTATCTTGTTCTTCAGAAAAAATAAAAACAGATTTATTGGTAAAAAATGCTACCATTTACACGGTTAATAAAGGTTTTGATGTTGCTGAAGCTTTCGTTGTAAACAATGGAAAAATAGTTGAGGTTGGTTTACAAAAAGATTTAATGGCAAGATATAAAGCAACTAAAACTTTTAATGCAGAAAGTAAAACAATTGTCCCTGGATTAATTGATGCACATGCGCATTTATACAATTTAGGTTTATTCCTTCAAATTTTAGATTTAAAAGGAACAAAGAGTTTTGAAGAAGTCTTGGAACGAGTGGTAATTTTTCAAAATAATAATAACCTTATTTATATTGAAGGTAGAGGATGGGATCAAAACGATTGGGAGGTAAAAGAATTCCCAACGAAGGAAAAATTAGACGAACTTTTTCCAGACACACCTGTAGCGCTTAAAAGAATAGATGGACACGCATATTTGGCTAATTCTAAAGCATTAGAATTGGCAGGAATTAATGCAGACACAGATTCGACGGGAGGAGAAATTATATTAAAAAATGGAAATCCAACAGGAATAATAATTGATGGTCCAATGAATTTAATTAATAAATCGATACCAAATTACTCCTTAGATTATAAAATAAAAGCTTTAAAAGAAGCCGAAAAAGTTTGCCTAAAATTGGGTCTTACTACAATTGATGATGCGGGTTTAGATAGAGAAATTATAGAGCTAATTGATAGTTTGCAACAAACTGGGGATCTATCTATACGAGTGTATGCTATGGTTAGTAATTCCAAAGAAAATCTAAATTATTACTTGCAAAAAGGAGTTACTAAAACCAATCGATTAAATGTGCGATCTATAAAAATATATGCAGATGGAGCTTTAGGTTCTAGAGGAGCAGCATTGAGAGATGAATATAGTGACCAATCAGGGCATTATGGAGCTATGATTACTCCAATGGATCAACTTGTTGCTTTAGCTGATAAGATAGCCAAAGCAGGTTTTCAAATGAATACCCATGCAATAGGAGATTCAGCTAATGTTTCAGTAATACGTGTTTACAAGAACGTAATTAATGAAACCAACGATTTAAGATGGCGAATAGAACATGCACAAGTGGTTACACCTTCATATATTGACTCTTTTTCAAAGAATATTATTCCTTCAGTACAACCTACTCATGCTACCAGCGATATGTATTGGGCTGAAGATAGAGTTGGGGCCGAAAGAATTAAAGGAGCTTATGCATACAAAACCTTATTGAAAAGTGCAAATATGATAGCTTTAGGAACCGATTTTCCTATTGAAAAAGTGAATCCAATGCACACTTTTTACGCAGCTACTGTTCGCAAAGATTTAGTGAATTACCCGGAAGGGGGTTATAGAATTGAAGAAGGGCTTACAAGAGAAGAAACCCTAAAAGGAATGACAATTTGGGCTGCTTATTCAAATTTTGAAGAGGATGAGAAAGGAAGTATCGAGATAGGAAAATTTGCAGATTTTACGGTTTTAGAAAAAGACATTATGACGATTCCTGAAGACGAAATTCCTTCAGTGAAAGTTTCTGCTACTTTTATTAATGGTGAAATGGTTTTTACTAAAAATTAAAATAAATATTCTATTTTTACAAAAGGCATGGGAGCTTTAGCTAAAGCAGGCTATACTAAATAAGGGTAAGCTTAGCCAAATAATCGAAATTCTCACCTTCTCCTAAAATCTCAAATGATAATCCATTTTCTGAGCAAGCATTTTTAAAAGTTTGTGGATCTAAATACAGCCAATTAAAGGGTTCGCTTGCCCATTCTTTATAATAAACGGTAAATTTTAATTCGCCATAATAACTATCTGGAGGTACCATAATACTTCCTTCTTTATCACCACTATCATACATATAACGTAAATCGCTAGAATCAATTATTATTTGTCCCTTTGGATTTAAAAGTGATTTTAAATGCTGTAGGTATTGATCTATATGTTCTAATTTTTGAAAAATACCAGTACCATTCATTAATAGCAAAACAGTATCAAATTTTTGATCTTTTAATTGAAGTAAATCGATTTCTTTTGCATTTTTCAAGCCTCTTAAATTACATACTTCTATAGCCCCACCAGAACTGTCAATTGCCGTAACATCTAGTCCAGATTCTTGAAGATGTAAAGAAATGCTACCTGGGCCACAACTTACATCCAATACTTTTCCGCTAGCATTACTTAAAGCCAATTGTTCTAATGGAGGCATTTCAGAATAATTTCTAAAAAGATAGGGAAGCGGTAACACATCTTTTTCACTAATATTGGTTTCGGTATATAAATCGTCTGTATAATTTCCACTATGGTAGTCTAATAATGCTTGTCCAAACAAATCAGTCATAAATTTTATAATTTAATAATGTTCTAATATAAGCTGTAAAATGCTGCTACAATTTTAGTATTTTTGGGGTCTATGGAAAATATATTAAAACAGCTTCCAAAGAAGGCCAAAGATAAGGAGAAGGAGAATAGAAAGTTATTTAAAAAGCTTCGAAAAAAGCCGCCCAATAACCTCGATAACTTGATGGTAGAGCTGCACGATAAAGAGTTTGCAAAAACAGATTGTTTAAAATGTGCTAATTGCTGTAAAACAACTGCACCTTGGTTAAATGATCATGATATAGCAAGAATTGCAAAACACCTAAAACTTAAAGAACAGAAGTTTATAGAGGAATATCTAGAAGTTGGTGAGGACAATGAGTTTTCATTTAAATTAGTCCCTTGTGTGTTTTTAATGCCTGATAATGAATGTAGCATTTATAATGTTCGTCCAAAAGCATGTCGTGAATATCCACATACCAATAGAAGAAAATTTCAGCAAATAGAAACGATTACGATAGAAAATACGGCAATTTGCCCTGCCACCTATAATATAATGGAAGCTTTAAAGGCAAATTTACCCATACAATATTCTGAAAAAGGAGGAAAACCTAGAGAGAAGTTTAGAAAAGGTGGAGGTTGATGTTAGTTTTTATATAACAAATACTTTGCCCTCCTAATTTCATAATCTTCCAATCCTACTAACCAAGTTTTTCTAATTTCCCGATAGGTATATCCTTTTTCAATTTGTTCTTGCAATTGAGTGGTTCCTGCTAATTTGGTAAAAAACGGATTAAAGAACTCTTTCTTTTTTCCAGTTGAGGTATAGGCTTTAATTAGCCATTCTAAGTTTAATTTACTTAGTTTTTTATTTCCTCTTAAATCCATACCCTGACATAATTCATTTTTAAATTTAGGGTATTTAGCACCTTCATTTGCTTGTGGTGTAAATGTAAATGGATAAAATTTCACAGGCAGGTTTGGATCGCCAAAGATTTGAAATTGCATTTCAGTTCCACGACCTGCACTTAAGGGGGTACCTTCAAAAAAGCACAAGCTTGGGTAGAGGTTGATTGCAGCATCATTAGGTAAATTGGGTGATGGTTTAATAGGTAATGAGTATTCAGTTTGATGGGTGTAATTCTTTAATTTAATGATGGTAAGATCACATTTTAGTGCATTTTCTAACCAGCCTTCACCGTTAATCATTTGAGCATATTCTCCAATAGTCATACCGTGAACAACAGGAACCGGATGCATACCCACAAAACTTTTATGTTGTTTTTCTAATATGGGACCGTCTATATAATGACCGTTTGGATTGGGACGATCTAAGATTAATAAAGGAATGTTTGCTTCTGCGCAGGCTTCCATCGTATAATGTAAGGTAGATATATAGGTGTAAAACCGGGCACCCACATCTTGAATGTCAAAAATCATCATTTCGATTCCTTCTAATTGTTGTGAAGATGGTTTTTTATTTTTTCCATACAAGGAGATGATAGCTAAACCAGTTTTAGTATCCACTCCATCATTAACCAGTTCACCTGCATCTGCTTTTCCTCTAAATCCATGTTCTGGAGCAAAAACACGTTGGATGTTTATTTTTTGATTGTATAAATAATCTACTAGGTGTATACGTAGATCTATTTTTTTCTGAATTCCATTTTCATTTTGGCCTTCATTTTTTAAATATAAAATCGAGGTCTGGTTGGCAACAATACCAATTTTTTTATTCTTTAATAGCGGTAGGTATTCCTCCACTTGATCCGCACCTAAAATAATCTCTTTCAAAATTGATGCTGTTTCAACTTCTTCAGTAACAGGAACTTTTTTTTCAGATTGACTTTTACAACAAAAACAAGTTAATATTGTTAAAGTTACCAATAAGAAATGTGTATTTTTGAAAACAGTTAAAGTCATAAAGGTTTAGTGAATTTTGAATATTTCATCGCCAAGCGAATCGTTTCCGCAAAGGAGTATAAAAATAGCATTTCATCACCAATAATAAAAATAGCAATTATTTCTATTGCAATTGGGTTTATTATGATGTTGATATCAATTGCAACAGGTGTTGGGCTTCAAAAAAAAATTCATGAAAAGGTTTCTGCATTTAATGGAGATGTCATTATTTCAAATTTCGACACTAATTTTTCTAATGACTCTCAAAACCCAATTTCAAAAACGCAAGATTTTTATCCTAAATTTACCTCTGTTGAAGGCATCAAACACATACAAGCTACAGCTTCTAAAGGAGGGGTTATAAGAACCGCAACAGATTTTGAAGGAATTGTTTTAAAAGGTGTAGGTGCCGATTATAATTGGGAGTATTTTTCAGATTTTTTAGTGGAAGGAAGTTTACCAAACTATACTGATAACATCAACGAAGAGATATTAATTTCTGAATATTTAACGAAACGACTCCATCTAAAAGTAGGAGATAAAGTGACTACCTTCTTTTTTAGAGAAGACAGTTCGAAACCACCACGTAGTAGAAGTTTTAAAATAGCTGGGATTTATAATAGTGGTTTTTTAGAATTTGATGAAAAATTTGTAATCGCAGATATTCGCCATATTCAGCGATTAAACAAATGGACAGAAGATGAGGTAGGTTCTTTTGAAGTCTTTATTGAGGATTTTGACCAAATAGATGCTATTGGAAATCAAATCTATCAGGAAACGAATAGCCTTTTAGACTCACAAACTATCAATGAACGTTATTATTCTATTTTTAAATGGCTGGAGTTATTCGATTTTAATATCATTCTTATTATTGGAATTATGATTTTGGTAGCAGGTATTAATATGATTACTGCATTACTGGTTTTAATTTTGGAACGCACTCAAATGATAGGTATCTTAAAAGCATTAGGCAGTAGTGATAAGAGTGTGCGAAGCATTTTTATTTATAATGCCATGTACCTTGTTGGTGTTGGATTGTTTTGGGGAAATATGATCGGAATTGGATTATTAGTGCTTCAAAAACAATTTAAATTGATTATACTTGACCCTACCATTTATTATGTAACAGAAGCTCCTGTTTACTTAGATATGGGTTATATATTGATGTTAAACCTAGGAACCTTCTTATTGTGTTTTGCGATGTTGTTAATCCCTTCTTATATTATTTCTAAAATATCTCCGCTTAGAGCGATTAGGTTTGAGTAGCTGAATAAAATAGTTATTACTAAAATATGATTACAACAATTATTAGCTTCTTAATTTATACATTTGCATTCTTAAATATACTTAATGAATTACGCAAAAAATATACTTGAAACAATTGGTAATACTCCACTAGTTAAAGTCAATAAAATCACTGAAAAACTACCTTGTTTAGTTCTTGCTAAGTACGAAACTTTTAATCCAGGAAACTCTGTTAAAGATCGCATGGCATTAACGATGATAGAAGATGCAGAGGCTGACGGAAAATTAAAACCTGGTGGAACTATCATTGAAGGGACTTCTGGTAACACAGGGATGGGATTGGCTTTAGCCGCTATCGTAAAAGGGTATAAGTGTATTTTCGTTTTAGCAGATAAGCAATCAAAAGAAAAGTGTGATATTTTAAAAGCCGTGGGCGCTGAGGTGATTATTTGTCCAACTGCAGTAGAACCGGAGGATCCACGTTCTTATTATTCAGTTTCTAAACGTTTGGCAGAAGAAACGCCAAACAGTTGGTATGTAAATCAATATGACAATCCTAGTAATACAAAAGCTCATTACGAAAGTACCGGGCCAGAAATCTGGGAACAAACCGATGGAAAAATTACTCATTTTGTAGTGGGAGTTGGTACTGGTGGAACCATTTCGGGAGTTGGAAAATATTTAAAAGAACAAAATCCAAATGTGAAAATTTGGGGAATCGATACCTACGGAAGTGTATTTAAAAAATACCATGAAACAGGTGTTTTTGATGAAAAAGAAATCTATCCTTATGTAACCGAAGGAATTGGAGAAGATATTCTGCCTAAAAATGTAAACTTTGATATTATAGATGGTTTTACTAAAGTAACCGATAAAGATGGAGCGGTTTATACGCAAAGATTAGCCAAAGAAGAAGGGATGTTTTTGGGTAATTCTGCAGGATCTGCGATCAAAGGAGTTTTACAATTAAAAGAACATTTTACAAAAGACGATGTGGTAGTGGTATTATTTCACGATCACGGAAGTCGTTATGTTGGCAAAATGTTTAATGATCATTGGATGCGTGAAATGGGATATTTAGATTAGTATTATTCCTTAGAAAGCAGGAATCTAAATTATGTAATTAATACTCATTTCTTATAATGTAGAATTAGCTTTATAAGAGGTAAAGAAAAGTTTAACATCCCTACAAATTAATTTTAAAAATTAGTATTTTACATCATGCTTAAATTGATTTATACAACACGCCATTATTTCGAGAAACATGGTTTTGATGTTAGTTCTCGATTCTCAGACAGATTAGGATTGAGAGCAAAAAATGTTCGTTTGTTTTTTATTTATTTATCCTTTGCAACTGTAGGTTTAGGGTTTGCTTTTTACATTACCATGGCATTTCTATTACATTTAAAAGATTTATTTTATACTAAAAGGACTTCTGTATTTGATTTATAAAACAAGCTTGTTAAAATTTTCATAGCCAAAAGAACAACCAATAGCGATCAGCAGACGACCGATTTAATTAATCAAATAATACAGATACCACTATTTTAATTGGCAAGCTTTTTTTAATTGAAATATAAAAAAACTTTATAATGTGTAAAATTCGTTAACAAATTAACTAGCAAAAATTTGAAGTACCGTTTTTTTTTAGTTTATTGCTATCTAAATAAAAATTAAATTAAAAAAATCAATTATGAAGAAATGCCTTCTTTCCCTTTTTACTTTTTTAATTCCCTTTTTAACAGTTGCCCAAGAAGCAGCTGAAATTGGATTAGATCAAAAAATTGATCAAGTTTTTGGAAATGCAACAGGTTGGTTTGTTGAACTTATTTTTTATAAAATCCCTTTTACTGAGACAATACAAATTTATTGGGTTTTATTTCCTCTAATACTTGGAGCTACTTACTTTACATTTTATTTCAATCTCATTAATTTTAAAGGATTTTTTACATCTATAAATATTGTTAGAGGTAAATACGATGACTTAGATCACCATGAGTCATTGGTCGGTGCTGGAGATTCAACACCAGGAGGAGATGCCCTAGAAACGATTGCTATCGAAGGTCATGATGGTGAAGTTTCTCATTTTCAAGCATTAACTGCTGCACTTTCTGCTACCGTAGGATTAGGAAATATTGCTGGAGTTGCTATTGCTATTTCGATTGGTGGAGCTGGTGCCACATTTTGGATGATAGTAGCAGGTTTCTTAGGAATGGCTTCGAAATTTGTTGAATGTACGCTAGGTGTAAAATATAGAGATATAGCAGAAGATGGAACTGTTTACGGAGGACCTATGTATTATTTAACTAAAGGGTTAAAAGAAAAAGGACTTGGAAAATTAGGTAAAATATTAGCAGGAGCATTCGCAGTTTTTGTTATTGGTGGATCTTTTGGAGGAGGAAATATGTTTCAAGTTAATCAAGCTTTTCAATTAGTTGAAAATATAACAGGAGGAGAAACTTCTTTTTTATATGGTAAGGGATGGCTGTTTGGAGTAATAATGGCAATACTTGTTGGTATAGTGATTATTGGCGGTATTAAAAAAATAGCAAAAGTGACAGATAAAATAGTCCCATTTATGGTAGTAATCTATGTGGCGGCTTCTTTATTTGTATTAATAGCACGGTATGATTTGATTGGTAATGCTTTTGCTCAAATATTTAATGGAGCTTTTAGCCCAGAAGGTGTAGCTGGTGGAGCAATTGGAGTATTAGTTCAGGGATTTCGACGAGCGGCTTTCTCTAATGAAGCTGGTGTAGGTTCTGCATCTATCGCGCATGCTGCAGTTAAAACTAAATATCCCGCATCTGAGGGAATGGTTGCTTTATTAGAACCTTTTGTAGATACTGTTGTTGTTTGTACTATGACTGCATTAGTCTTGATAATTACCGGAAATGTTGTTTCTGAAAATGCTTCTTTAAATGATGCGCAAGCTATTTTATTAACATCTAGCGCATTTGAATCTGTAATTTCATGGTTCCCATATGTATTAACAGTTGCAGTTGTATTATTTGCATTTAGTACAATGATTTCTTGGTCATACTACGGTTTTCAAGGTTGGGCATACTTATTTGGTAGAACTAAAAAAATGGAATATGCTTATAAACTTTTATTCTGTGTGTTTGTAGTTATTGGTTCCGCAGCAAGTTTAGGTTCTGTAATTGGATTTTCTGATGCTATGATATTTGCAATGATGGTACCTAATATGGTAGGTCTTGTTCTTTTAGCGCCTAAGGTTAAAGAAGAATTAAATAAATATTTAAAAGTTATTAAAGGCAAATAAGACCTAATAAGAATCATAAGTTGCTAATCTAATTCTCCCCAGAATAATATTAAACTATATTATGATGGAAAAAATTAAATCTCATTTTGTTTTCAACAGATCTCAACGAAATGGGATTTTGTTCTTGATATTTTTTATATCGGGCTTTTTAGTGATTAACTATTATGTAGATTTTTCTCAAGAAAATGTCTTTGATCTTAATTCTAAAGAAGTTATTGCCATCCAAAAAGAATTAGACTCTTTACGAACCATTGATATCGCCTCTAAAAAGACTAAAATATTTCCCTTTAATCCAAATTTTATGACTGATTTTAAAGGGTATACCTTGGGGATGTCAGCCGATGAGATTGACCGATTATTAGTTTTTAGAAAAGAAAATAAATGGATTAATTCTGTTGAAGACTTTAAACAAGTTACAAAAGTTTCCGATTCTTTATTAAGTATAATAAGTCCTTATTTTAAATTTCCAGATTGGGTTAACAATCCAAAATCAAAAACCAAGTATGTGAAAAGAGGATTTAAAGATAAAACATTCAAGCAAAAAGTAGGCTTAAATATAGCAACATACCAACAACTTGAAGAAGTAAATGGAATAGGAAAAGCCTTAAGTAAAAGGATTATAGAGTATCGAAATAAACTAGGAGGATTTACAAATGATATTCAATTAAATGAAGTTTATGGCTTGGACTATCAGATTATTAAAAAAGTATTAAATGAGTTTACGGTAAAAACTCCAAAAGGAATCGAAAAAATGAATCTTAATACCATATCTGCTTCAGATATTGCAACCATTCCAGGAATTTCATTTGATCTAGCTAAAAGAATATGGGAATACAGAATCCTTAATGAACGTATTAAAAACTTTTCTGAATTAGAACATATTGATGGATTAACGAAAAGAAAGTTACAAGGAATTCAGTTATATTTGAAGCTTGAATAATTATCAATGCTATACTATATTTGATAATAATTATTTTAAAGAATGGAGAATATGTATTTTACAGAAGAGCATGAGCTTTTCAGAAAAAGTTTAAAAGATTTTTTACAAATAGAAGTCGTTCCTCACATTGATAAATGGGAAGAAGATGGAGTAGTAGAACGATTTATCTGGAAGAAAATGGGAGACATGGGTTTTTTTGGAATTAATTATCCTGAAGAATTTGGTGGATTAAACTTAGATTTATTTTACACAGTAATATTCTTAGAAGAACTTCAGAAAGTAAACTCTGGAGGATTTGCTGCTAATATTTGGGCTCATGCCTACCTAGCAATGACTCATTTAGATAAAGAAGGTAGTCAAGAAATAAAAGAAAAATATTTAGCACCAAGTATTTCAGGAGATAAAATTGGTTGCCTTTGTATTACAGAACCGTTTGGAGGCTCCGATGTGTCTGGTATGAGAACTACTGCAGTGAAAAAAGATAATACGTTTGTTTTAAATGGTTCAAAAACCTTTATTACCAACGGGGTTTATAGCGATTATTTAGTGGTAGCAGCCAAAACTTCTCCTGAAAAAGGAGGAAAGGGCATAAGTATATTTGTTGTTGATAGAGATACCCCAGGAATTACAGCTACTAAATTAAATAAACTTGGTTGGAGAGCTAGTGATACTGCAGAAATTGCATTTGATAATGTTACAATTCCTGAAGGTAATTTAATGGGAGAAACAGATATGGGCTTTCCTTATATAATGCAGCATTTTGCGTTAGAGCGTTTGATTATGGCAGTAAATGCACATGCAAGAGCGGAATTTGCTTTAGCCTATACTATCGAATATATGAAGGATAGAAATGCATTTGGTAAAAGTATAGCAACCTTTCAGGCATTAAGGCATACTGTTGCACAGATGGCAAGTGAAGTTGAGGTTTGCAAAACATTTAATTATAGTACTGTTAAAAGATTGGATGATAATGAATATGTTGTAAAGGAAGCTACAATGGCTAAACTTACTGGAACTAAGATGGCTGATGATGTAATGTATCAATGTCTCCAGTTGTTAGGAGGATATGGTTATATGGAAGATTATCCATTAGCGCGTATGTTTAGAGATAGTCGTTTAGGACCTATTGGCGGCGGCACTTCTGAAATTTTGAGAGAAATTATCGCTAAAATGGTGATTGATGGAAAAGACTATAAGCCAGCGACGTAATATTATAATCGTTTTAGCGAAAATCATTAAGAAATTATCGCTAAAATGGTGATTGATGGAAAAGACTATAAGCCAGCGACGTAA
>ERZ887851.1433-NODE-1433-length-20493-cov-29.238135_pt1 | contig 20493 bp, 18 predicted proteins | sample MGYA00521100_ERZ887851 | MGnify/ENA primary metagenome ERZ887851 (study PRJEB32303, sample SAMEA104408602) | aquatic metagenome | biome: Brackish water; feature: Pelagic; material: water | place: Baltic Sea | collected 2014-06-06T16:11:00 | depth 11,444 m ... | reverse complement strand
TCACCTTCAACTTGTGCATTAAAGTTATCTGAAAACTGACCTAGCAACTTATCGTATGCTGCATCAATATTTGATTCATATGCTGCACCACCAATACCACGTGTGCCGCCACTTGGACTTGCGCCAATGTTTACTTCTGGTGCAAGTTGGTATGTAAAGCCGCCTTGTGCAGGAACAATCTTATAGTCAACGCCTTTTTCAAACTGCTGTTTCATTTGGTTTGGCTGTGATGCTAGTTCTGTTTCTGCTGCACGTTGCGCTAATGCAGGTGTTGCATGAACTTCTGGTCTTGCTTGTGGACGCATACTAGTTGGTCTTGCTTGTGGACGCATACTAGTTTCTGGTGCTGTTTCTGCCATGATATCATCAAACGACAAATCTTGTGTTGCACTTGCTTCACTTACTAGTTTGTAAATGTATGGAAATACATCTTTTAAATCTTCGTTAAACTGTTTAATAGTAAGTTGATCAATCCAATCAGTTTGTACGTCTTCCGGTACTTGTGTATCTTCAATAACTACAAACTCCTCAAATGCTTCTTTGTACATTGTAGGCTTTTGTAATGTTTGAATTCTTTTCTTAACTGCAACCATACGCTCGTTTACTGTACCCATATGCTCAGCAAGACTTTCTGCCATTACACTGCTACGACCCATATAAGTTTTAAACTTGCGGAGATTTGAAAGTTCTTCACTTAATCCGGTAATGTGCTTGCCAAAGTCATCATACGGATGACCGCCTTCACTAACGTGTATTGCCATTGCTCTTGCACCACTTAAATGTTTAAATGGATACTTAAACTTTTCACCTGATGTGTTTTCAATAAAAAGCGAACCAATTTTTTTGTTTCTACTTTCGCCTTCACCTATTGCATCTGTGTGCTTGATAGAAAGTTTAGCATTTCCAAATTTTTGGAAGCTAGTTTTGTGAGTGCCGTACATTCTTGACTCTGCCATTTGTGTTTCTCCGCGTGTTGCTGCCATATCTGCGTAATCTCTTTTTGTAAAATTAGTTTTGTTTATATCCCTAACTTCAAAGTTTAATAAACGTTTTTTTGAAAACATTCTTACATGTTTTAAAAACCCATACCAGTCTTTGGTTTCGGCATCGCCTACTTCGCTGGTAAAATCTTTATTATACATTATAGTTACACCTGATGTTTCATCTAGTGATATACTAACTTTACCTAAGTCTGTATCTTGACTTTTAAAATCAAACTCGTAAAATCTTGCAAGACTAGGTGCGCTAGTTACATTACCTTCGGCATCGCCGATTGTAACGCTTGGATAACGTCCTCTAATCTCATTGAATAACTGTTCTGCTACTTTATCTAAATTTCTCATTACAAACTATTTATCAATAACTGCTACTAACGAAGATAGGCATGGGCATTTCATAATCATCATCTACATCTATTTGACTAAACGAATTATATAATTCTGGATCCCAATCCTTCATCACTGTCATCATACGAATAGTTAACAGTAAACTACTAATCAAGTCGTCGTGGTGTCCGGGTTTAGCTTGAAAACTACTACCTGCTGCAATATATGCTTTTAACTCACTGATCAATACTTTACTTTTAATGACAAGTTTATCGTTTTCTATCATTGTTTTAAGTCTAGCACATGCAGTTGTTTTACTACTATGAGTAGTATTAAATCCTTTGCGGAACTTTCTTACATGACCTTTTTTCATTGGTTCACTAATAAACAGCCCTGGAATATGTTCTTCACCAAAATCATTGATAACAATCAAACAGGCTTCGCCAATTCCGTTGTTTTCAACACTCCAGTAGATAGTGCTATCACCAAGGCATTCACTTTCGATGTATTTGCATATATCTGTTAGCACTCTAATCTGTCCAGGAATAGCTGTAAGATTGTGTTTCCATTCTCCGATTTGTTCGTAGCCTGGAAGTTCTAGAATCTGAATAGCGGCAAAGTCGCCGCCTGTACCCATACTAGGATCTAATCCTATTACATATGATTTTCCTGGCATTGGTTTTTTATACCAGCGTACTTGGCCCATATTAATAATAGGATCAACGCCTTCCATAGCAGCAAGTTTGATACTATGTATAAGTGTTTCGTCAAATACTAAGAATTCACAACCGTATTCACGACGGAACTTTTCTTCACCGATACGTCCAACTTCTTCTACTTTCCATGCTTCGTCACGATCCGGATGTTCACTCCAGTGTGATATAAAGCTGTGGAAACCGTTGCTACCTAAGTCTGATTCATTGCCGTGCTCATCAAACTTATTTTCTGCTTGTTTCCAAATGGTTGCAAAGGTATCTTCATCCGAGTTTGGCGTACTTGTAATAATAGCTCTACCACCTGTTGCTAGTGTAGGAGATATTGAAGTCCAAAACTCTTCAGCAATGTTAGGTTGTACAAATGCAAACTCATCGCAGTATAGTAATGATATACTCATACCACGTCCCGTGTTGCCTGTTGTTGTTTGTGCTACAATACGCGAACCATTTTCAAATTCAATTGATTGTTTGTTATAACTTGTAACACCTGCACGTATATGATCAGGACAACTTTCATACACAAAGCGTATGCGTGACATAATCTCTTGTGCGCCTGTGTATTTGTGTGCAGCAACTAGAATAGTTTGATCCGGTACAAACATCGCATACCATGCTAGATAGATACTAGCACAAGTAGTCTTACCTGTTTGTCTAGGCATCATATTAATGTTAAAGCGATAGTTGTGATAACTATCCATTAACCCTAGCTGATACGTGTAAGGATCGTACAACAGTTTACCTTTTACAGGATGTTGAATATAAGCAAACTTTTTAGCAAAATACAAATACCCAGTGTCAGGATCCATGCAGGCCATTAAGTCTGCAATTTGTTCTTCTGTAAATGTTTCTTGTCTATTCGCCTTTTTAATTAAGACGCCGTCTAATGATGCTGCCATACTGTATTTACTCAGAAAAATAGAGCCCACGGGCTCTATTTGACATTTTTTATTATTTTGCTGCTTTTGCTTTTTTCATTAGCATTTGAACAATCTCTTTGCTCAACGCTGACTTTTTAATAACATCGTTCATGTTGTTAGCAGCAAATCCATTGCCACCGAACTCAGCTAGTACTTCGCCTAGTCTTGAAAGTGCATTTCCCATCATCAAACTAGTATCATCTGTGCCACTCATTTGTGTACTCATGTCCATCATTTTACGACCTAAGTTGTTAATGTCTTTGTGCTTGTTTTCAAAGTTAGATTCGATATCGCGCTCTGCTACTTCTTTATCTTCGTCTTTATCTTCGTCTTCACCGTCGCGCTGTGCAATTGCCTGACTCATTGGCTCATCTGTGTCGCCGTCTTTATCTAAGTCTGGAAAGTCTGGTTTTGGACCTGCTTGTTTTTCAGCTAATCTTTTTGCAAGCATTGCATGAATACTTTCTTTGGTATTCATTGGATTGTCGCCGCCTGCTGTTGCTGGATACGACCCTTTTTCTTTGTGCAAATCGTCGCCTGCTGGAATCATGTCACTAACATCGCCTGGCAGTTCTTCTGGTTCTGTAGTAGCACTGCCAAATCCGCCATCGTCGACTTCTTCGTATGCTTGTTCGCCTGCACTAATCATTCGTATAGTGTCGCCCATACTTGGTTCTGAAGAGTTGCTACCTGCACATGCCATTAAGTTTTCTGGGCCATGATCGCCGCCACACACATCACACGATCCTGAATCGCTGTCTGGACTTGGTAGCATTTTTTGACTAATGTCGTCAACATCAACTTCTTTTGCGCCAGTTCCTGCAAGTTGCATAATACGCAGTAGTTCAGATACTTCTGCTGCACTGTCGCCGTTGACACTAATGTTCATGTTTGCTTCATTTACTTTTTTCATTTTAGTCTCCTGACTTTTCTTTTCGAGCTACTTCTAGTTCTTTTAAAAGATTCATTACTTGATTTCCACCAACTGAATCTTGAGCACTTTCGCCTTCTAATTCTTCGACAGTTAACTTTGCAACATATTCTGTCTCAGTTGCTTCTTCTTGATACTCTTCCTGTGGCTCATTAGGATTGCGTACAATAATATGACTTTGTGGAACACCGCAACATTGTCCGATGTACTCTTGTAATACTTGAACAGTGGTAGGATATACGCAACTTATTTCAAAATAAGTAGCTTCCATGTTTTCAAGTTGTGGAAAGTCTAGTGGACGTTCTTGTATTGGTGTTGTTTTTCCAGCTGCTATCTGTGAGCATCCGTATTTTTGTAAACTGGTTTCAAGCTGATTTTCAAAACCGTCTGGTAGCGGGCCTGCTACACCGATTTTAAAATCATATGTTTTTTTACTCTCAGTTAGATAATCTGCAAAGTTTTTCATTATTGTATCCTACTTTATACTACTATTTATCATTGTCCATGCCTTTTAGTCTCTGTAAAAGGCTGTTTCTATCAGTAACAACATATCCTTCGCCGTTGACTATATCGCCAGCACCGTTAGGACTGTTATCTCTGTCCATTTTTTCTTTTTTAAGTTGCAAGTCGATCATTTTTAACTTTTTATCCATCTTTGCAACTTTAGCATCTAAACTAGTTTTAAGCATACCACCAGCAACTTCAAATACTCTACTTGCGTAACGTGATTCTACATTCATACCTAGATCCATTAAATCATCGTATGCTTCAAGTGCTCGCTTTGCAATGTCTTCAAGTTCGTCGTCTGCTTTTTGTCCAAGACCTTTAACTGCTGGTAATGCACTTGCAATCTTATCAAACTCTTCTATGTTGCGAAATGTTTCTTCTTGTGCAACAACTGCTTGTTGTTTTACTGTTTCTTTAATGTCTTCGTTGTCAGGAAGGTTTAACATTTCTTCAAGTTTTTTTGTCATAATAGCTTTCCATTATATGCTACTATTATTTATCTTATTTTCTTTTACCTGTATGAAATATATCGCTTTCTGTGACAATTCTAAATGCCATACCTTTTTGTTTACAGTATGCTCTTGCAGCTTGCCATTTGGCTTGATTAACAACATAGTGTAACTTGTTTGCTCTACCTGAGCCTAACTTTTCGCTAAACGCTTGATTAGCAGGCTTAACTTCAATAAGTTCAACATGCTGTTTTCCTGTACGATCTACATATACTAAAAAGAAATCAGGAACATAAATGGTGTGCTTGCCGCTTAATGGATTTCTATAAGGAATACGCACTGCTTCACTTGCCCATTTTGTAATACTATCATTGGTATCACACATACGCATAAAATGAAACTCCCAACTACTTCTATAAGTTGGTGTGCGGCCACCGATATATTTTTCAGGATTTTTTAGTGCAAACTTGCCTTGTGCAAATCGAGACATTAGAGTAACACATTTCTATTTTCTTGTGTTGGTTTATCAAATGCAACAGTATAACCTAACGCACTAATTTTACTTCTATTATTATTTAAAATAGCACTTACAAGCTGACTTAGTTTTACTTCATCTAAACCTGTTAGACTGTCTAGTAGCTCGAAAACATTTTTGCCTTCAGACTTGGCTTGTTGTAATATTACTGTAGTTACTGCAATTGCAGATGATTTATCAAAGTTTCTTTTTGTAAAGAATCCTAATACTGTATCAACTTCGTTGCTAGTGATAGATATTGATTTAGAAAAATAACGATCAAAAAACGTTTTTACTTCTCCTGCACTATCTGTTGATTTATTAATGCTTTTGTCTGTTACGCTGCTCATTATATTACTCCGGCATTAAACAAGGCAGTACTAGCAGTATTGCCACTTACCAAACTTGCTTCAATTTCAGCTTTTGTACTAGTTGGTAAACTATCGTAGTATGCTTGGCTTTCTGCAATAGTTCTTCCGGTTGCAATTGAAATTGAACTAGATGATTGGTATCTTGCATTGTCTGCTTGTTGTTTTGGTGTTGGTCCAACAGTTGTTGGAATTGAGTTATTAAATAACGATGCTAATGTTAGCAAATCGTTTGTAGAGTTTGTTGGAAATACAACATCTTTATTAAAAGGAACAGTGTTAGTTGATGTTACAGGTTTTGTTATATATGTGGTTCTAATATCTTCCTGCTGAGAACTGTTGATATCAGTTAGTCCAACAGCTTCAAAGAATATATCTGCAAATATTTTTGACCATCCTTCATTTACTCCAGTTGTTTTTTTATTAACTGAACTTGTACTTGTACTACTGTACGGACTAGGTGATCTATCATAATGTGCATTGTCGCCAAATCCTGCTGGATTACCGTTTTCTGTATACCCTCTATTATAAAGAACAGTTTCATATGCAACACGCATATTATTTTTCATTGTTCCGCTGCCATCTGCCTGATCTACTCTATCATGGTTCCACTGTGTTAGAATAGGATTAACTAGAGTAAAGCTAGTATGATGACTATCAGCATTATTGTGGTGTAACTGATGGATTGATATACTATTAAAAAACGGAACACTATTTCCTTGTCTGTTAAATCCATGTCTATAAGTGTTAAGTGGTTCAGAATCATATAATCCTGTTTGATATGCACGAGGGCGAGTGCCTTGGTCTGCATAGTTACCATCTTCATAATAGTATCTATAATATGCTTCCCAAAGTAATGTAGTAAGTCCGGCTGCATCATCATGAAACTCAATGCCAACTTCGTCATAGTTTATTCTAGTTTGAATAACTTTTTTTCTATTGTATTGGTTTACTGTTTCAGTGTTAACTGTATAAGATGGTAGATCTGCGGAAGATGCTAGTATGTTAAACTCTCGTTTGTTTAGCATACTGCTTACACTGTTGCCAAGTTGTTTTAATGCAACTGGATTTACATCTATTACAACATGATATAAAAACTTAACCTTAGGTGTTAATCTAAAGTTGTTACGTCTATAAAGATTTGATGCGTGAGTAAAATCACCCATTATACCTTTGTTGGTATCGAAGTTGCTAAAGTTATCAAAGTTTCTGTTTAACGGCATAATGTATTTATCTTATATTTAAACTGTGCGTATAATAACAAATAAGGAGCCCCAAAGGGCTCCTTAGAAGTCAAGCAATCTCTTTATTATTTAAAGAGCTGCTGCGCCAGTAGCGCCTGTGCCTGTTTCTCTGTTTCTATCCTGGAAGTTGTTTGGTGTACCAACTCCACTGTTAAGCTGAACAGCGTTATCGTATTGTATCGTTAACTGTACAGTCATTGCATCGTTTGTAGAATAGTTCATTGCACCGTAATCAACTGTTGTTAAGTAACAGCCGTATAGTTCCCAAGTTTCAAGTACGTTTGGTGTATTAGCGCCGTTGCCGCCGTCTAGTATTTCAATACGCTCTGTAAACTTGTAATCTTGTCCTGTAGCAGCACTCGACTGTTCGAAGAAATCAAACTGTTTCTGTAGCTGCTCGCCTACGGATCTTTGAACATTACCATTAACATCGTCACGTAGGTTAAGACTAACCGCTGCCCATGTATGTTTTCCTGCCATATAGATTCTTGAGTTGTAAACATCAAGTTGAATTGGATCAAACGAAAGATTAGGACGACTAGCGTCAATAACCTGTTTCGTAAGTTCAGTTGTATTACCTGTAATACCAAAGTTTTCAAGTGTAACGCGGAAGCGATACGCTAGTTTCGGCATTAGCAGACCCTGGCTGCTTGCACTAGTATCATTGGCTAATGGTACTGTTAAATTTAGTAGAGTTGAGATTGCCATCTATGTTTCTCCTTATCGCATGTATTTATCATTTGTAGGGGGATTTTATTTTCCCCCTACTTTAATGACTTATAACCCTGCGATTTCTCCTGTGTTTTTGATACGTAACGGAATGTAAATAAACTCAACTGCTTTGACTGGTTCAATAGCAATATCTACATATAATTCGTTTCTATCAATTCTTGCTGGTGTGTTGTTTGATTCGTCACACACAACTAAGAAGTCATAAAGAGCTCTTAGTCCCACTAGTTCAACCATTAGACTTTCTACTTGCTGCTTGAGTTCATCACGTGTGATTTTATCATTTGGTTCAAATAGATATGGTTTTGACAAAGTACTTAGCTGGCTACGTAAGTATACAACTAGTCTTGCAACATTTACTCTATCAAGAGCACTTGCATTTCTTGCACGAGTTTTTTGTCCAAATACAACTAGCCCTGCTCCTGTTAGGAACGTAATTGGGTTAACGTTGTTTTGATACAATGTATCACGCTGTCCTTCGTTAAGTGCAATACTTACAAATTCGCCTTCTGCGTTGATGTAACCTGTTGCTGATGCATTGGTTACGCCACCACGTCTTGTACCTGCTGGTGCAAACCATGGATATGCAACTTGGTCGTTTAGTGCGTATGTGCGTAGTACCATGTGTGATGCCGGAACAACAATGTTTTTGCCTGCGTTATCACTTGTGAAACCACTTGGATAGTAAACACCCAAATACTCATCTCTACTAACAAGTCCATCATCGTTATCTTCAACTACAGTTGCAACGTTAGTTGCCCATTCATTGATCGAAGTTGCATTTGATGCTAGGCGCATTGGACTATCACCAATAACAAATGCTGTTAGGCCTCTGTCGTAGTTTAGTGTGATCATTTCGCCGATTAGCTCTGGATATCCTGGAGTAGTAATCAAGTTAAAGATTCTTGATTCATCATCGCGGATGTCTTGGTTGCTATTTAACATTGCTTGTAGTGCTTGTACAACAACTTTACGTTGTGCATTACGACCAAAGCTGCCTGAACCGTCTGCATTGTTTGCTGACTCAGTTACCCAACGATGTGGATAATATGCTGCCATTGACTCATCACCAAAACGTTCATTGTCTGCTGCTAAGTCTACATAGTTACGCTCAAAACGCTTAACGTTAAAGCCACTTCTGCGTGTGTTCCATAGCAACATGCCTTTTGGATATAATGCTGGATCTGGTGTGTCAACATCTACATAGTTACTTGCTAGTAGCTCTGCAATAGTTCCTGCTGGGGCAGTTGTTGCTGTTCCACCGCTTGTACCGTAACGTGCATCAGCAAATAGAACGCCGTTTTCAGTGGTTTGATCTGTTGTATCTAATGCAGTCCAAACACTTAATGTTGCATTCCAACGATACATTGTTGGGAAGTTATCAAGGTCTGCTGTGCTAATCCAAAGATCGCCTGTTACTAGTGCAGTTGCATCAGATTGTGCTGTTGGTGCTGTTGCTGCAACCATAGGTCCTGCTGGATCTGTTCCAGTGTACGGACTGTCAGCGTGTAGATATCCAACCCATTTAGTGCCGTCATGTACCATAACATCAACTTCGTCAATAACACTACTATACCATAGTGCGCCGTCTGCTGCAAGAGCAGTTGGAGCATCACCACTTGCTGTATATGTTAGTTCTTTCCAAAGTGTTGCAATATAGTTTGTTGCTGCACCAGTTGGTGAATCATAGAAGTTTGCAGTTCCTGTATTAGCTGTATAGTTCCATGCTGTAAATGCAAATGCTACTGGAGTGCTTGTGCCATCATCAAATCTAATGTCGCCGCCAATTGCATGTGTAATAATAATTTTATTACTAGAATCAACACTAGCAGTAACATTAGTTAAACCAGCTGTGTTAACTGCTGCTGCAAAAAGATCTGCATCACCTGTTGCACCTGCTGCTGTAAACGAAATGTTTGCTACTGTACTTAATGTTGCACTACCTTTTGTTGTTTCTTGGATAGTAAAATCATTAGCGCCTGCTGTAAATGTTGAAGCAGTAACAGCCAAACTAGTAATAGTTGTTGCGCCTGCGCCATTGCGTTTGTAAACAGTATAGTTAGCTACATTTGTTGCAGCTTCTGTTGTGTTTGTTTGTACATACAAGTTTGCAGTTGTTAAGTTTATGCCGCCGCCTGTTTTATCAAGACCTGCTAATGCTGCATGGTTTGAAGTATAAACAGGAGCGCTTGCTGCATCCCATAGTTCTGTTGAACCGTTCCAAACTTTAGTTTTCCAATCTGCACCACTATTTGGTGTAGTTGTTTTAACCCATATACTTCCTGTCGGACGTGATGCTGAATCTGCTGTTTTCCATTCTGGAACACTTGTGTGGGCAGTTGCTTGCAATGCTGGTGGATAATATGTGCCAGCAGTAATGCCTGCATCTACTAGAGCTGCTCCGCCAAGTGTAATACTTGAATGTGTTGAACCATCGTTAAAGATAGCTAATTTGCCGTCTACTGCTGCTGCTCTAATACCTACACCGGTTATTGCTGCATTAAAATCAGCAACAGTTTGTGTAAGAGTTGTTCCAGTTAATGTAACTGTACTACCAGACTCTGATTCTGTAATAGTTTCACCAATTGTATAAGTTACTGAAGCTGCTGTACCTGTTACAGAAGCCCAACTGTCTTTCCAATCTGCACTACCTACTTGTACCCAAGTACCAGCAGTATTTTTATACCATGTGCGGATAATAGTTGAAACTGCTACAACTGCGTAGTCGCCAATTGCGCCAACTGCTGCTTTTGGAGCAAACGGTGTAGATCCTGTTGTGCGTGTTGCATCTGTAATAACAGTAGGTAATTTATTTGTAAATGTTTGTCCAGCTGTATTAGTTGCTGATTCTGCACCGCCATTCCATTCAAAAATACCAAACTTTGAAGTTTGTGTATCTAACCAATAAGTTCCGTTTGTTGGGTTTGCTGTTGTTGGTTCTGAACTTGCTGTTAGTGCTGTAAGATCTGTATCTGCACGTACTACATATGCTCTATTACTTACACCTAAGTAAGAATATGCTGCTTGTAGACCATATTCATTTTGCTCACCGGCATGAATAGGATTGTTGTTTGCGTCTGTATAAAATGTTGGGTCACCAAACGTATCTACTAGATCACGCTGTGATGTTAATAGGTATGGTTTGCCTGCGTTGGCTTTTAGAGTTCCTGGTGCTGTACCAGTTCCTGCGCTGTTTGTCTTATTTTCGCCAGTTGCGACAAAAATAATAGGTACTGTACCTGGTTCAGCAGGAGTATAAAAACTCTCATCTATTACTGAAACCTGTACACCTGGGGAAGTTAATGCCATTTCTTTTTCTCCTGTAAAGTGGTTTTCTTACTATTATTTAGCAAGGCACCGGAAAAAAAGGGGAGTTTTGGGGGTTAAGTGCGTATATAACTTATTAACTGATCTAAGTTAAACTGTAGTTCATCTAGTGTACCGTTGTTGTCGATTGTGAAGTCTGACATCCACTGTTCTAAGCTCATTGAATCTGTTGACTCTGGAGGAAGATGCATACTACGGTCTACCCAAATACAGTAATCAAATACACCTGTGTTTTGCATTGCAAAGAATTCACGCTTGTTTCTCAGCCCACAATAGATATCATAGGCAGCAAACATCTCTCTACCTAGAGTCGCTGCATCAGGTACATTATAATCGCAGATAGCATTATACCATTCTGCTCTGTGATTATGCCTGTCAGCATAACACTCTTCCTCATTATCATATCCATACTTGTCCTTTAGATCATTGTATATAAATTGTTTGCTGCAAAACTTTGAACTACTTTCAAATGTATAGTTATATTTGTCTCGCAGGATCTCGCACACAGTATCTTTGCCGTGTCTGCCGTGTCCAATAACTAGTAATTTCTTTTTCATAGTATAACTATAGCATACTATTTAAACAATGTCAACAGAGTTTATCCGATTAAGAATCCGTAACCAACACCGCCAGCTACTGACATTGCTAGATCGTTTTCGAGTTTTTCCATCTCTTGTTGTGCTTCTGCTTTCAAGCTATCACCGTTTAATGTTGTTCCGCCACCTGGGCCTGCAATAGTTGCAAACTTCGAACGTGCTTCACCTAACATATATTTACAGTTAGCAAGCGTATAATCCTTGATCCACTGAAATGCTTTATAATCTTTAAACAACTCAAAGTCAGGTCTATGATTGTAGCACCACAACAGTACTTCTTCTTCTGCTCTAGGGCGTGTTAGTATTGTTAGTTTTTTATTACTTGTATTCCAAGTGAACTCAATAAACGAGCCAAACATACGTCCTACAAGTTCTTGCTGTTGAGCAAACATATCATATGTTGCTAAACCGCCAATGCCACTTCCTGCCAACAAATATGTGTTTGTATAAGCAAGGTTAAATGGTTCAAACGTTGTGCCGCCACTGGCGTTGCCGCCAAGTCTACTACCAACACTGCGTCTGTACACTTTTCTTACTTCGATAATATCAGTAGGCAATGTGTATGCGTTTTGATCTTGTGTTAATGCAAGCGTAATATAACTTTCTTCAACTGCGTTTTCACTGCGCTGTCTATATTTGCTTAGACTTTTTGATAGTGCTGTATTGTAGTGGATTGGGTCTAGTTCAACGTCGACCATTCCTCCGCCTAGGAAAGCGTTTACATAATCAAATACTTCTTGTTTTTGTGTTGTTAAGTCGGTCATTGTTTGTCTCCACAAGTATTTATGCTAAATATACATATGCCTAGACTAAGTTTATATAGACCGCAAAAAACAAAAGATTACAGTTTCATTGATAGCGTTGTCCTTGAACAGTTTACCGTTGGAGGAACTGATTTTAATATACACAAATATCTTGGTCCAAAAACTACGTTAGAAGATGACGCAACTGCTGAACAACCTGTGTATGATGTTGTTAAAGAAACTAACATTCAAGACTTGTTATTTTTAGAAAACAGAGATCGCAAATATGATGAAGATATTTACACTATTAGAGGTCATTACAATCTAAGCGATCAAGATTTTGATCTAAGTCAGTTTGGGTTGTTTTTACAAAATGATACTTTGTTTATGACAATACACATCAACAGTAGTGTTAAACAACTTGGTAGAAAGATTATGCCAGGCGATGTTATAGAATTACCACATATGAAAGACGAGTATGCTGCTAACGATTACAGTGTTGCACTAAAACGTTTTTACGTTGTTGATGAAGTAACACGAGCAGCAGAAGGATTTAGTCAAACTTGGTATCCACATTTGTACAGAGTAAGAAGTAAGCAAATACTTGATTCACAAGAATACAAAGATATACTAGACTTGCCAGCAGAAGAAGGCAGTGACACAACTCTTAGAGATGTGCTTAGTACATATGATAAAGAAATAGAAATAAACAATGCTATTATTGCACAAGCCGAAGTTGATGTTCCATTGAGTGGATACGAAACCATACAGTTTTACACATTGCAAGTTAATGATTCTGGTGAGGTTCAAATAGTAAGTACTGACTACGACACATTATTAACAGATGGCGGAATAACATCAGATACAGTTTTTGTTACTCCAGATGGAAACGGATATCAAGGATATCTTGTTGGAGACGGAATACCGCCTAACGGTGCACCGTATGGTAGTGGCATTGGTTTTCCAGGAGAACCAGATACAGGCGATTACTTTTTAAGGATTGATTTGTCTCCTAATAGATTGTTTAGATACGATGGCAACAGTTGGCGCAAGATAGAAGATTCAGTGAGAACCACACTTACACAAACAAGTGGTCGAGATACTCTAAAAGGCACGTTTATAAACAACACAACAGTAAATAGTATTAGCGGAGAAGATGTTGTCGAAAGACAGGCTCTGAGTAAAGCTCTAAGAGCAAAGGCAGGTGACTAATGCAATTTTTCTATGATGGACAAATACGTAGATACATTACACAGATTGTAAGAGCATTTAGTAACTTTAGCTATCGTGACGGCGAAGGCGATATCAAAGTAGTTCCAGTATTGTATGGCGATATTACAAGACAAGTTGCTAGTATCATTAGAGAAAACAGTGATAACAAATTGCCAAGTGCTCCAAGAATGGGTGTGTACATTACCAGTTTGCAAATGGACAGAGCTAGACTAAGTGACAGCAGTTATGTAAGTAAAATTAATCTTAGAGAAAAAGAGTATGATGCAGGAACAAGCAGTTATACAGCAGCTCAAGCCAAGGGATATACAGTTGAAAGATTGCATCCCACTCCGTACACATTAAGTGTTAATGTTGATGTTTGGTCAACAAGTACTGATCAAAAACTGCAAATATTAGAACAAATCTTTATGCTGTTTAATCCAGACTTGGAATTTCAAACATCTGACAACTATGTCGACTGGACAAGTTTAAGTGTATTATACTTAGAAGACATCAACTTTAGTAGTAGAACTGTACCAGTAGGAACACAAGACGATATTGATGTTGCTACCTTAGGATTCACTGCGCCCATTTATATTTCGCCGCCAAGTAAAGTTAAAAAACTTGGTATTATTACAGATATTATTACAAGTGTTTACAACCAAGACGCAGGTACTATTAGCTTAGAAGGATTTAACCCATCTACCAACGGAGACGCAGGAGTAGCAAACGGAGTTACAGTATTGCCAGACGGAACTGTTGTTAATGATGGTAGTATTGGAATTACAAGTACTCAAAGTGTTGGAAGCGGTGGTATTAACTTATCAAACCCACTAGTTGTAAGTTATCGCAACTTTGATATAATTGTTGACAATGATACTGCTCAGTTGGCAAAAAATAAGAGTTTGCGGGTTGGTGACATTAGCTGGAAAAATATTCTCGAAGCTGAATTGCCATCCCAGTACCAACCTGGCATAAGTCAGATTAGATTACGTAGAGCAGAAATGACTGGCGAGATAGTTGGTACATTTAATGTATACGAAAACGACACAATGAATATGATCATTGATTGGGACGAGGATACATTGCCAGCAAATACTATTTTGGTCGGACCAACCAAATCAGATGGTACAATAGACTATATTGTTGATCCAATAACATTTAATCCTAACACTGTTAAGGCTTCGGGTGTAAGAATACTAATGCTCGGTCCTATTGGTTACAAAGTTGAACGTACCTTTAAAGCAACTGCCAGCAGTACAAGAATAGATACTGACATAGATTATATTATTAGCAGCAGTGATTTAGCAGGCAGAGAAGGCGACGAACGTGTAACTACATTCCAGGTATTTGTTAACGGGGTGCCTGTTGCTGCAACAAAATCAAATGTTGACGACAAGTTTGTATTAAACTTAACTACAAAGTATGATGTGGACGATGTAGTTTCTTATGTTTTAAATCTCAACGAACAGGGCCCTGCTGCATGGAAAAATGCAGACGACACTGACTTTTCAGCAGATGCAAATGACATTGCTGAATGGGACGGATCTAAATGGGTTAATATATGGAACGCAAGTGAAAATACTATAACTACATATGTTACTAATGTAACCACAGGACAACAGTTTTATTGGAATGGCTACTATTGGCAGAGTGCAGTTGACGGATATTATCCACGAGGCACTTGGACTATTACACTTTAAAATAAGTATTTGTATGAATAAAATAATTTGTAGTGGTGCTCTATTTTATAGTCTTGAAACAAAAAGATTTCTATTTTTACATCGCACCAAAGGAAAAACAAAAAATCTTTGGGGATTAGTTGGTGGAACAAACGAAGGGGCCGAAACTCCATGGGAAGGTTTAAAACGAGAAATAGATGAAGAAATTGGCGAGGTTTCAAATATTAAAAAAACTATTCCGTTAGAAACTTTTATAAGCAGCGACAACCATTTTAGTTTTCATACATATTTGTGCGTAATAGATAATGAGTTTATTCCTAAACTAAATGACGAGCACAATGGATATGCATGGGTAACATTTGGTGCATGGCCCAAACCATTACACAACGGTTTGAACAATACTTTAAGAAGTAAAACCAATCAAAAAAAACTAGACACTGTTATTAAACTTGTGGATATGATTGCTTAAAAGTTTCGTGTAGCCATTCAAAATCATTGATCTTTTTCAACTCGTCGGCATTGCCTTTGTTTTCAGTACCAAATGCACGACCTGCTATTGCACCGGCAATAGTTGCTTCGCCATGCCATTCATCTGCACCTCTAGTACACCATGCATCTAATCTAAACTCGGTTTCTTCATCTTGCTGGCGATCGATAACCTTTGATGCTAACTTTGCACATTCTCTAAATCCACTACGCCATGCACTAAAGTAATCTGTGTTAAACACAGTAGTATTACTCATTTCGTTGACACCTTTAAACTTATCACTGATACTAGTAGTCATATCTGTTGTAGTTTCGTCTAAGTTTCTTGTTAACATAGTAGGTAATAGTTTTACACCACCATACCCGTATACTAGCTTGTTAACCGGGTTTAAACTTCTCCATACATGAACAGTATCTTTGCCGTCGATGTCGTATGCCGGAACATAGTAACTAAAGTCAAACCCGTCAATGATTTCTGCATCGCCGTCAACTACCCAAAACATTTCTGTTTCAACTAGTTCAGCGGCACGTTTATGAGCAGCATGAATACCTTTGATATCCATTACACGTTTGGCTCTTGGATACAAATGAGACAGAGCATCGTAGTTTTCTTCAGCGTTAGGCTCTCCGTTACTAATAAACACAATATCATAAGGTTTAGGCATACTGCCAACTTCGTCATATTCTTTTTTAGTAACAAAAAATCTATAATCAATTTCACGCTGGCTGATATTTAAGTCCTTACTCATTAGTGCAATACCATCGTAATAGTTGTCATTTTTCCAAACATGATTGATCTTACGTTCGTATTGATTATGATGACTAATATAAAAGTTCCAGTTAAAATCTTCATTGGCAAGGAAGGAGTCATTCACCATCCAAAACATACCATAGTTGCATGTTTCTTTAGCTTCTAAATATTCTTCGTAATTATTTACAGTGTATATAGGAAACGGTTTAGGAGTACTGGCTACAATATCGTATTCTTTTTTCTTGATAAGAAATCTATGTTCAATTTCTTTTTCACTAACTAATACATTTTTACTATACAATACAATACCGTCATAGTTTTCATCATTTAGGAAAACATGATTAATGTTTCTATCATATGAGTTTTGATGACTAAAGTACAAATCAAAGTCAAAATCTTTGTCTACATACACGTCACTGGGTACACCCCAGAACATTTCTGTATCTGTATTATACAATGCTTCCGTATAATCTTCGTAGTTGTTGATAGTAAACTTATTATATTTTTTAGGATTACTTGCAACAACTTTATGCTCTTTTTTGTTTACATAAAATCTGTGTTCAAACTCTTTTTCAGATATTTTAGCAGTTTTAGTTAAAAGTGCAATACCGTCATAGTGTTCGCCATTTAAGAAAACATGATTTGTTGATCTGTCAAATGTACTTTGTTCATGAAAGTATTTGCTCCATTTAAAATCATCGCACACTTCTACATCACCGGGTACTAACCAAAACATATCAGTTTGGCAATGATTAAATGCATTAACATATTGTTCATATGTGTCTATGGCAAATGTTTCAAAGTCGTGCGGATTACTTGCAACAATATCGTGATCAATTTTTTCAGTTGGTTCTTTGAGTTCTATTTCTTCTTTGCTTAGTTTAGCATACTTACTAAACAAAAATACGCCATCGTATTTGTTTCCATTTAACCATGCATGATTGATTTTTCTGTCGCTGCTGTGATGACTAATATAATAATCAAACTTAAAATCTTCTTCAATAACAACTTGCTCTGAGTATCCCCAGAACATATCTGTAGTAGTATTTTCTATTGCATACAAATAATCACTGTAGTTTTTAACAGTGTATACATCGTACTTGCGTGGATTACTTGCCATAATCCTAACTTCTTTTTTGTTAGCAAAAAAGCGATGTGTAATTTCACGATCGGTAATATTATAAGACTTTGGACAAAGTACAATACCGTCTAGTGTATCAATGTCTCCATTGCCAAACACATGTGGTATGTCATAACTCCATTCGTCTGGTTTATAACTAAACTTGAAAGTATCTCTTACATCTGTATCGTCGTAAACAATCCAGAACATATCTGTAAAACTTTGTTGCTGTGCTTGTTCATATGTTTCAACCACTTGTAAGTTAAAACCACGAGCTTCTAGTTTTTCTAATACTGTTTTGTCTTTGCCAATATAAAAAATATCAAACTTGTCTTTGCCATTGTACGGATCATAATGTCCAGCAATATAGTTTTCGTGTACAACTTCATATTCTACTGTGTGTGCGTCTATTGGAACAAGTACTACGCTATCAAATGTTTTTACTTTACGGCTTTTATCAAATACATAAGGAAACTTATAAATGCTGTTGTTGCTGGGTTTGTAATACCAAGGAAAACTTGCATACGTTATAATATTTTTATCAACCAACCATACAAACTTAGAGTTTCCTGTATATGTTTCTAATACAGAAAAGTCTGTAGGATTATCAACATACAAAATATCTGCTTTGTTTAAAATATGATTCTTTAAAGAATCTTGTCCAGGAAACATAGTTGTTGTCTGTACATTTAGTCTTTCAAATCTGTCAATAGCTTTCATAGTATATTTGCCTTTGTTCCATAATGTGCAAGTTTGATACCTGCATCTATCCATACTTCGTAACCGTGGTGCATTGCTTGATTACAAAAGTATATATCCTCTCCGCTGAAGGTATCCAGTTGTTTATTATATTCGTGGTCAAACCACGGCTTTGGCAAGTTGTTGTACACATCTGCATTAACCAACATACATCCCATACCTACTGCCCATACCCGGTGTAACCCATTGTTTTCATTGAGTCTTTTTTGTATATCATTAGGATCTGTAAATGCAACAGTTTGATACGGTGAATACCTAGTACTGTATTGGCCTGCTACAATGTCTTTGTTGTGTGACAACAGAGTTTCAAAAACAGATGGCGGAAAGTGCATATCACTGTCAAGCCACAACAAGTGAGAAGCATTGTGTTCTAATGCTTCTTTTGCTAATGCAGTTCTTGATTCAGCAATAACACTGCCGCAAACAATGTGTAATTCAAAATCAATAGAGTTTGCTGTAAGTCTATTTGTTAAATGACAAAGACTACGAGCAAATCCTGTATGGACTTGATCACGTGCAGGAATACAAATACCAAGTTTCATATTATAGCATTGTTGATGGGATTGTTTCTTCGTTTAATTCTTTTTCTGCTGCCTGTGTAAGTGTATTCCAGTTACGTGCAGAATTAGTTGCAACTTTTACAGCTTCTTTAAAATCATCTGCAGGCAAACTTGCCATTGCAAGCATATTTTCAGGCTGTACTTTACCAATAGTCAACAAGTCAACGCCTGCTGTTCGGCCAAGTTTTTGCACCCAATGCATACGTTCGTCGTCTTCTGGAATGTCCATAGCATTGATTGCTTCAAAGACTTCGCTGTAAAGTTCTGCAGGAAGGCCACAGTCTTCGACAGCAGCTTTTTTACGGGCTTTGGTGTATTCATTTACTAAATCGACATTTAGCACTTCGTAGAGTGTTTTCATTATAAATCTCCTATATATTATATTTTAGCTGAGTTTGTGTTGTTTGTCAACCGTTAATCACCAAGAGAAGCACTATCCCAGAAGTAGTATCCACCAAACGAATTACTCATTAAAATAGTATTACCGGCACTAATACCAATATATGTGCCTAATACACTTATAGTATAAGACGAAGTACGAGAGCCACCTGCGGCGGACACAAAGTAGTCACGGATTACACCCATTGATATTGTTAAACCTGTTGCTGGTAATGCCATTACACTTCTTTCCTAAATCTTTCTTTATGCTAACACAGTATTTACACTATGTCAAGTACAGTAGCCGAAAGATCCGGCTACTGTGTTATTATTACTTATCTAAAAGTTTTTGTACCATTGCACGGAGTTCTGCAATCTCTGCTGCTTGTGCTTCTGCTTTGACATCTGCTTCTTTGATTGCTTCAACTAGTAATGGTACTATACGTTCATACTTAACAGTTAGATAATCTTCACCTGATGCACTTTCACCATTGATATAATCAAACGGTGCTGGTACAACTACTTCTGGTAATACTGCTTGAACTTCTTGAGCAAGTAAACCTGCTTCAACAGTGTCATCAACTTCATCTTTAAATCCATGTTCTATTGATTTTTCATTCCAGGTATAAAGTACACCGTTTAGAGCATTTACTTTATCAAGTGCATTTTCAATATTACCACTAACATTTTTCAGTCTTTTATCAGAAGCATATGCTGTAAGTTCACCTCTGAAAGCCCAGTTATTATCGTTGTAACTGTTTCTAGCTGTCCATTCATCAACACCGGCTGATCTTCTCCATAGTGTAATAAGATCAGCACCAGCGCCTGTAGTAGCAGGTGAATTGTCACCATTGTATTCAATGCCGCCACCGTAGTCGTCACTTTGTCCTACAAAGAGTCGTCCAGTACCTTGGCCATCACCACTAACATTTAAGAACGCTGTTCCGGCGTCATCGCATTTAATTTTAAGTGTAGTACTTGTTCCGCCATCAATTCGTTGATCAGCTAAACCAGTACGTATAAACCCAGTACTGTCAATGCCGTCTAGTGTGTTGGCATTATCAGCAGTCAATCCAGTTAATCCACTACCGTTACCAGTAAAGTTGGCAGCAGTTATGTTGCCGGTGATGTTAATACTACCAGCACCACTTAGTGTTCCACTAAAGCTGTCGGCAGCAT
>ERZ887851.1429-NODE-1429-length-20511-cov-12.352806_pt1 | contig 20511 bp, 11 predicted proteins | sample MGYA00521100_ERZ887851 | MGnify/ENA primary metagenome ERZ887851 (study PRJEB32303, sample SAMEA104408602) | aquatic metagenome | biome: Brackish water; feature: Pelagic; material: water | place: Baltic Sea | collected 2014-06-06T16:11:00 | depth 11,444 m ... | reverse complement strand
GTAAAAGTAATCTCTTATAACATTAGATACAATAACCCAAATGACGGTAAAGATATATGGGAAAATAGAAGAACTACAATCGTTGATTTTATTAAAAACGAAAACCCTGATTTTTTAGGTTTACAAGAAGTAAATCATTCGCAATTACTGTTTTTAAATTCGAATTTAATAAATTACTCTTATGTTGGTGTTGGAAGAGATGACGGAAAAACAAAAGGTGAGTACAGTCCAATATTTTACAATAAAAATTTATTTGAATTAATAAAGTCAGATACTTTTTGGCTTTCTTCAACTCCAGACCAAATTTCTGTTGGATGGGATGCTTCTATGGAGAGAATTTGCACCTACGCATTGTTTCAGTCTAAATCAAATAACAAAAATATTTGGGTTTTTAATACTCATTTTGATCATATTGGAGTCAAGGCTAGAGAAAAATCAGCGGATCTTATAATTAATATGATTAGTAAGTTAACTGATTCAGAAGATTATATTGTTCTTACGGGAGATTTTAATTTATCAGATAATTCAAGGCCGATAATAAATCTTCAAAGCAATTTTAATGACACAAATAAATCTTTAAAAAAAACCGATAAATCTTACGGAACATTTAACAGTTTTAAACTAAACTTTGTTTCAAAAAATAGAATAGATTATGTTTTTGAAAAAAACTTTAAACTTATAGATTCACGTCATATTTTAGTTAAAACTCCTGATGGTCGCTGGGCTTCTGATCATAATCCTGTTTTAGCTAAACTTAAATTTTAATTAAATGAACGAACCACTTGCAGAAAGGTTAAGACCAAAAAAACTAGAAGATTACATAAGTCAATCTCATTTAGTTGGAGAAAAAGGAATCTTAACTCAGCACATTAAAAGAGGGTTAATTCCTTCTATTATATTTTGGGGACCACCTGGAATAGGAAAAACTACACTTGCTAATATTATAGCAATTGAATCTGAAAGACCATTTTATACTCTAAGTGCTATAAATTCGGGAGTAAAAGATATTCGTGAAGTAATTAATAAAGCAAAACAGAGTGGGGGATTATTTACAGCAAAAAATCCAATATTATTTATTGACGAAATCCATAGATTTAGTAAATCACAACAAGATTCGTTACTACAAGCAGTAGAAAAAGGCTGGGTTACTTTAATTGGTGCGACTACTGAAAATCCAAGTTTTGAGGTTATCTCGGCCTTATTATCAAGATGTCAAGTTTATACCCTGAATTCATTTAATAAAAACGATTTAGAATCTCTTTTAGAGCGAGCTGTGTTGAAAGACGAAGTATTGTCTAAAAAATCAATTAAACTTAAAGAAACTAATGCTTTATTAAAATTTTCTGGGGGTGATGCTAGAAAACTTCTAAATATCTTTGAATTGATAATAAACGCTCACGAAAGTAAAGAGATAATTATAACAAATGATGTAGTTACTAGCATGATTCAAAATGATACTGTTCATTATGATAAATCTGGTGATCAACATTATGATATTATTTCAGCTTTTATTAAATCGATAAGAGGAAGTGATCCTAATGCTGCGGTGTATTGGTTAGCTAGAATGATTAAGGGCGGGGAAGATGTCAAGTTTATAGCTCGAAGATTGATTATTCTTGCCAGTGAGGATATTGGTAATGCTAATCCTACCGCTTTGGTAATTGCTAATAATACATTTCAAGCTGTTTCTATAATTGGGAACCCTGAATCTAGAATAATTTTAAGTCAATGCGCTACCTATCTTGCATGTTCAGTGAAAAGTAATGCTTCATACAATGCAATAAATAAAGCCCAGCAAAATATAGAAGAAACTGGAAACATGTCTGTCCCGTTAGAAATAAGAAATGCACCAACTAAACTAATGAAAGAGCTAGGGTATGGCGAAAATTATAAATACGCCCACAACTTCAAAAATAATTTTATAAGTCAAGAGTTTTTACCAGAAAAAATTAAAGGGACTAAGTTCTATGAACCAGGAAATAACACAAGAGAAAATATACAAAGGGATTTTTTAAAGAATAATTGGAAAGACAAATATGGTTATTAAAGCTAAATATTGAAAAGTATTTTTTTTAAAAATTATATTAAAAAATGCCCCAATAAATTTAGAGGGGCATTTTTTATGTTATTAAGTAAGCTGATTTTATTATTCAGGAATTCCTGATCCTCCAAATGGAGCCCAGTTAGCGTGAACCATTTTCCACCCGTCTCCTGTTGAAATCCAAACAGCAGAAGCTCTTGTGCTGTAATCTACTTTCTTATTAGTTTCATTGAAAGTGTATGCACCGTTTGCATAAAATCTTAAAACAGCTGTATTCATGTCAGGAGAAAAATCAACTTCAATGTCTCTTAAATCAAAACTGTCCCAAGTGAAATTTCTTTTTGCTAAGAACTCCTCTTCAGTTTGCACGTAAAATTCTGATAAACTTGAATCTCCAGATGTAACCATCATATCTTCAGAAATATATTTTTTCCATTCTTCAAGATTTTGATCTTCAATTGCTTTTTGTACAGTTGTTTGAGCTTCTTTTAAATCTTTAATTAATGTTTCTTTATTTAAGTTTCTCCAATAAGTAACCAGTTTTGGTTGATATGGTGAAGCAAAAGGAGCTGCGTCATATGCTTTTAGTTGATTGTTAAAAGCTTTTTGGTAATCACCTTCCATTACTGCAATTTCAGCTCTTGAGTCTAAAACATTTGGTCCTTCGTGTAATCTAAATGAATAATCCAACGCTTTATATGCAGAGTCATAATCACCTTCTCTAGCAAATGCATATGCTATTGTGTTGTAAGCCCCAGCTGCAAGAGCAGGAAACTTATTTGCAAATGCTTTATTTGCTTCAGTATCTTGTCCAGAGTTTAACCAGCTAATTAATGGACTATTAGGATGGTTTTTTAAAGCTTTTTCAGCAGATTCGTTGAACTTATCATTTGGAGTTGAAAGAAGCGAATACCATGCTTTTTCAACATTAGAAAGAGATTTAACATTGATTTGCTTGAGCTTTTCAGCTCTTGATCCCCAATCTGCATTATTACTTGCAGCAGCAGCAATAACTAAGTTTGCACATTCGCAATCATTATCTACAACTAAAGCAGCTTTAGCCATTCCAATTGCTGTTAAGTGTTCTAAATTTGAAAGCGATGTAATCGCTTCATTTACAATTTCTGAAGCTTTTTTGTTACATGATGTGTCTTCAATCCATTGTTGTGCATTTGCATTTACTAAAAATGCTAATGACATAAGTGTTGTAAGTATAGTTTTTTTCATAAAATATTTTTTTTAAAAATACTTAAAAAAATTTACTCACATACTTTAAGGTATGTTTTTTTTAAAATATTTTCTTTTAATTGATAAAACTGTTATAGACTTTGTGAAATATTCGCACATGTTTTTAAAATTTAATTCATTAGCATTTAGTAGGGATGCAATTGTGTAATTTGTAATTTCACCAAATATTAGAAATTAATTATGGCAAATAGTATAAAAGAACAACAGGATATTTTAGCAAAACTAAATATACATGTGCTCAATCCTATGCAAGAGGAAGCAATTTCTGTTATTAATAATACCACTAATACAATTCTTCTTTCTCCTACAGGAACTGGAAAAACATTAGCTTTTTTACTGCCTATTATTAAAATTTTAGATCCGGATTGTGAAGATGTTCAAGCGCTAATTTTAGTTCCATCTAGAGAACTAGCGATACAAATCGAACAAGTTGTTCGTAGTATGGGTTCTGGTTTTAAAGTAAATGCTGTGTATGGTGGACGTGCAATGTCTAAAGATAAAATTGAAATTAAACATGTCCCATCTATTTTAATTGGAACACCAGGAAGAATAGCGGATCATTTTAGAACTGATCGTTTTTCAAAAAAAAATATAAAAACCTTAATATTAGATGAGTTTGATAAATCATTAGAAGTTGGTTTTGAACAAGAAATGAGTGAAATCATAAATCAGTTGCCTCATTTGAATAAACGAGTTTTGACCTCAGCAACTCAAAATATTGAGATCCCTGGTTTTGTTAGATTAAATAATCCAACTACTGTGAATTATTTAGATCAAAAAGTAGTTGCAAAATTAGAAATTAAAACAGTGAAATTATCTTCTAATAATAAACTACAAGCCTTGTTAGATTTGATAAATTATCTTGGAAATCAACCTGGAATTGTGTTTTGTAACTTGAGAGATAGTATAGATCAAGTAAGTCGTTTTTTAGATAAAAATAAAATAAAACACAGTTGTTTTTCAGGGGGGATGGAACAAAAAGACAGGGAACGTTCATTGATAAAGTTCAGAAACGGAACCAGCCAGGTTTTAATCGCAACTGATTTAGCATCACGAGGAATAGATATTCCAGAACTGAAATTTGTTATTCATTTTGAAATGTCTCGAACTGTTGAAGAATTTACCCATAGAAATGGAAGAGTAGCTAGAGTGAATTCTAAGGGAACTGCATATGTAATGAAATTAGAAAAAAAGGACCTACCTGAGTTTATTAAAAACTCTAAAGTGATTAATATTTCAAAAAATTCAATTAGAAAACCTCAGTTTTGGGAGACATTATTTATATCAGGTGGAAGGAAAGATAAAATCTCGAAAGGTGATATAGCTGGACTCTTTTTTAAGCAAGGTATGATCACAAAAGATCAATTAGGAGTAATTGAATTAAAACGTGATTGTGCTTTTGTAGCTGTGCCTAAGTCAATTTCTGAACAATTAGCACAAAATTTAAACAATACAAGACTAAAAAAGAAAAAAGTTCGAGTGACTGTTTTGGATTAAATTTAATCAATAAATAAAAGTATGAATAATAAAAAAGTTTCCTTCAATTGGGCTTTTAAAGAATTTATTTGGCCCAGAAGAAAAGTAGTTTCTTTTGGATTAGTTTTAATAATTTTTAGAAGTATTTCAGGATTAGTATTACCATATGCTAGCAAATCCCTTATTGATGATGTAATTCCCTCAAAAGATGTTGATTCTCTTATTCTGTTATTAATAATTGTTTGTTCTGCATTATTGTTTCAGTCTATTAGTTCCTTTTCATTAACCCGTATTTTAAGTGTAGAGGCACAGCACTTAATTTCTGTTTTACGTGCAAAAGTTCAAAAAAAATTACTTACTCTTCCAGTAAGTTTTTTTGATAATAATAAATCAGGTGCTTTAGTCTCAAGAGTGATGACAGATGTTGAAGGTGTTCGAAATTTAGTTGGAACTGGGTTAGTTCAACTAATTGGAGGATGTATTAGTGCACTTATTTCATTATTTATATTAATTAATATAAATGCACAAATGACTTTGTTTGTTCTTGTGCCAGTTTCAATTTTCGCCTTAATTGCTTTGAAAGCTTTTGGTTATATACGTCCTATTTTTAGAGTCAGAGGAAAGATTAATGCTGAAGTTACAGGTCGTTTAACTGAAACTTTAAACGGAATTCGTGTAATAAAAGGTTTCAATGCAGAATCACAAGAACATAAGGTCTTTGAAAGCGGAGTAGATGAGTTATTTCAAAATGTAAAAAAAAGTTTAACAGCTACGGCATTTATTACTAGCTCCTCTACTTTTTTACTTGGACTAGCCTCAGCTGGAATTATGGGAATGGGAGGATATTTTATAATGAACAACAGTATGACTTATGGTGAATTCGTATCCTTTACACTTTTTTTAGGCTTTATGATTGCACCAATCGTTCAAATGAGTAATATAGGGAGTCAACTTACCGAAGCTTTTGCCGGTTTAGATAGAACTCAGGAATTAATGAACTTACCTGAGGAGAATGATCCTAAAAATCGCGAAATAGTTCTTGGAAAAATTGAAGGAAACCTTTCATTTAAAAATGTTTCTTTTGCCTATAATGATAAAGTAAATGTGTTACACGATATTTCATTTGAAGCTTCTAAAGGAAGTGTAATTGCTATGGTAGGTTCTTCTGGTTCTGGGAAATCAACTATCGCAGGATTAGTTACAGCATTTTTAAATCCAAATTCAGGACAAGTGTTAATTGATGGAGTAGATTTATCTAAGGTCGATCTTCGTAGCTATAGAAATCAACTAGGTGTCGTGCTTCAAGATGATTTTTTGTATGAAGGAACAATAAGAGAAAATATTCTATTTCCGCGTCCTGATGCAACTCAGAAGGAACTTGAGGAAGCTATACAAGGAGCATACGTTAATGAATTCACTGATCGTTTTAAAAAAGGTATAGATACTCTTATTGGAGAACGTGGTGTTAAATTATCTGGAGGTCAAAGACAAAGAATTTCTATTGCACGAGCGTTATTAGCGAAACCTAAGATTGTTATTCTAGACGAGGCTACATCAAATCTTGATACACAAAGCGAGGCGTTTATTCAAAAAAGTCTTAGTTTATTAATGAGGGATAGAACTACTTTTGTAATCGCTCACCGACTTAGTACAATTCAAAAAGCAGATCAAATTTTAGTAATCGAAAATGGTGATATCGTTGAACGTGGAAAACATAAAGAATTACTTGCTTCAAAAGGAAGATATTACGAATTATATACTTATCAAACTAGAATATAAAAGTTCTTAACTGTTTTTAAACCTTAAAAATAAATGAGTTTAAATCTTGGTTTTTCTCTAATTTTAACTTTTTAGATAATCGATAGCGTTGACTTTGTATTGTACGAATAGAAATTCCAGAAATTTGAGCAATTTCGTTATTACTTTTATTCATTTTTATATAAGCAATTAATCTAAAATCTGTTTTAGATAACCTATAATTTGCATTTAATTTTTTATAAAATTCCGGAAAAACTTCAACAAATTTCTTATCAAATTCTTGATGTAAACTTTCAGAATTTATAATACCTGAAACTTGTTTTTTTATTCTGTCTACTGCCTTTTGGCTATTGGTGTTATTGTTAACTTCTTCTAAAATAGATTTCAAATAATCGTTTCGTTGTAAAATAAAATTAGATTTACTAAATAACTCTCGCTGTTTTAAGCTTAGTTCATTTTCGATTTGTGACTTTTCTAATTTAAAACGTTTACTTCTTTCAGATTGTAATTTAAAGTTTATTCTGAAAATTATTAGAATTATAATTAGTAATGATAGTGTAATTGTAAAGTAGAAAACAGTACTATTTAATCTTTTTTCATTGCTTATAAGTTCTCTTTTTTTATCGTCAAGATCTAAAAGAGTTTGGATATTTTTAATATCACCTTCTGAGTTTTCTAACAAGTTTTTGTTAAAAATTATTGAATCTTTAATGGATAAAAGATTTTTTAAGTCGTTTTCTTGACTATAAACATTTGATATACCTTCAAGATTTTTAATTTTTATTTCCGTAGATAAGTCTAATAGTTCTGAATTTTCTTTTAAAACAAGTTTGGCATCAGAAGTTTTATTAGTTGCTAAGTAGCACTCAGATATTAAAATATTAATACTAGCAAATTGATCTAAAAAAGGTTTTGACAGTTTTTTAATTTTTAACAACTCAATTAATGCTTCATTGAATTTGTTTTGAGTAATTAAATATTTTGAATAGTCAATTATTGAAATAATATAATAAAAATATAATTCTGAAGATTTTAAATACGAAATTTTCTTAGATTCTAATTCAAAAGTTTGATTTATTAGTTTTAAATAGTTTAATGCCTCTTTATTATTATTTATTTGAAAATTTAAAGTCATAAATTGATTGTAGTAATAAATTAAATAAGCATCGCTTATCTGATTAGTTTTAATACGTTCTAAAATTCCATTATAAAATTCAAATGCTCCCCCATAATTTTCAAGCTTAATACTTATCAAAGCTAAGTTGGCTTCAACTCTAATTAATCCCAAACTTTTTTCTATTATGTCAATTTCTTTAGAAACTTCAAAATTTTCTATGGCTTCGAGGTAATAGGTTTTAGCTTTTTCAAGATTATTATATTGAAAATAAACTGCACCAATTGAGTTGAGTATCCATGCGGGGTTTGAATTTTTTAAATTAAGTCTCTCATTATCACTTAATGATTCGTATATATTTAAAGCTTTAAGAAAATATTCAATAGATTCTTTATAAAGTTCATTAAAAAAAAGAGATTGACCAATTAAATAGTTTGAATCGTAAGATTCCCAACTATTTTCATTAAAAGCTTTGTTGTTAATTGCATCAAAACTGAATTGTAATGATTTTTGAGGGCTATAACTTAGGTGATAACGTATAGAATCATTAATATCAGTCAAGTCCTGAGAATGAACAATGTTAAGACAAAAAATAAAACATGTAAATAAAAATTTTTTAATCACTGAAACAACTATTAATATATTACATTACAAATTAGTTTTTTTATTTAAAACTTTGGCTTATAGTGAATTGTATTTTATTCTTTTTTCGAATATGCAGTTAAAATGCAGTATATACTGCAGTTAAATTGCAGTATGTAGTTTTAATAGTTAGTAATGTTTGTTTAATACTTTTATTGAATAACGATTTAATAACAAAATTAAACATGAAAAAATTATTTAAACTTTTTGCCAATTTTATTTTGGTGTTTGCTTTCGGTTTTTCCGTTCAAGCCCAATCTGTTAATGGTACCGTAACTGACGACAATGGTGTTCCATTACCTGGTGCAACTGTTTTAGTCGAGGGAACTCAAAATGGAGTTTCAACTGATTTTGATGGTAATTATTCAATTGACGCTGCAAGTGGTGATAAACTTGTTTTTAGTTATGTTGGATATTCAAGTCAAACAGTCTCTGTAGGTAATTCTGCAACTGTTAATGTTTCATTACAACCCGACAATGCTTTATCTGAAGTTGTTGTAACAGCCTTGGGTATATCTAGAGAAAAAAAATCTTTAGGATATGCAGTTAGTCAAGTTTCTGGAGACAATGTTAGTACCGTAAAGGATCATAATCTAGCTAATTCGTTATCTGGAAAAGTTGCTGGATTACAAATTTCACAATCAGGTTCTTTAGGATCTGGATCGAGAATAACAATTAGAGGAAACAATTCCTTAGGCGGAAACACCCAAGCACTTATTGTAGTTGATGGTATGCCAATTAATTCTTCTGGTGTTAATACAGGAAGTAACGATGATGGTGGAACTCCAAGCTATGAGCCGGATATTACGGGTGGGGGTTTATCTGACATTAATCCGGATGATGTAGAGTCTATTACTGTACTTAAAGGACCTAATGCAGCTGCTTTATATGGTTCCAGAGCTGGAAATGGTGTAATACTTGTAACTACAAAAAAAGGTTCGAGTTCAAATAAACTAGGAGTTACCGTAAAAACAAACCTTTCAATGGATGATACAATGTTTTTACCAGATTTCCAAAATAAATATGGTCAAGGTAGTAATGGAGCTAGTTTTCCATCTCCACGTAAAAACCCTGATGGTAGTATTGCAAACGGTTGGGAACCAACTTCTTGGGGAGGTGCTATGGACGGATCTGCTCAACCATATTATAACGATGAAACTAAATCTTATACAGCTCAGCCTAATAACGTTAAAGATTTTTTTAGACAAGCAACTAGGTCTATTACATCAATTTCTATGGATAAGGGTTCTGAAAGTGGATCTATAAGATTTTCATATACTAATAACTCTTCACAGTCAATACTTGAAAATTCAGATTTAAATAGTCATAACTTCAATTTAAGGGCTGTTGCTAATCTTTCTGATAAACTAACTGTTGACTCAAAGGCAACTTATTTTACTCAGGATATAAAAAACAGAAGAGGAACAGGTGCACAAGGTCTTTTAGCATATGTTTATAATATGCCAAGAAACGTAATGACTAATGATTTAAGAAAATATCAAGTTGATAACCCTTCATCGCCTTTAGAATACCGTACAATACGTTACGCAGACGGTACAACTGGTAATCCGTTTTGGATTTTAAATAATGATGAAATGTCTGAAAGAAGAAATAGATTTTTAGGATTTACAAAAGTTAACTATGAATTTACAGATTGGTTAAGTGCTTTTGTCCGTGTTGGTGCAGATGTAACTAAAGTTAATTATCAAAATATATATAAGCCAGGTCATCATTTTTTCGCAGGTGGTCAAATGCAAGTTTCTGAAACTAATTATGGTGAGTTAAACTCAGAGTTTTTAGTTACAGCTAAGCAAAACCTAGCAGATAAATTGAGTTTAGTTGCTAATATTGGTGGTAATTTATCTAAAAGAACTTCGGAAGGTTTTAGACTTTCTGGTGATAACTTTAAAATTCCTACTAAATATTTTATTGCTAACCTAAATGTGATAAATGCTCCAGAACTAATGCCGCAATCAGTTAAGAAAGTAAATTCATTATATGGTGCATTTAATTTTGCATATGATAACTTTTTGTACTTAGATATTTCTGCTAGAAATGATTGGTCTTCAACTTTAAGTGAAGATAATAGATCATATTTATATAACTCTGCAAGCATTTCTGCAATACTTAATAAGTTCATTGATCCTAGTCAAGAAATTTTCAATTTGATTAAGGTTCGTGCAAGTGTTGCTGAAGTTGGTAACGATACAGATCCTTACCAGCTATATCAAAATTTCAATGTTCCTGGAAAAGGATACCTAGATCTAACAACAGTTAGCTCAGCAAGCATAAAATTAAATCCAAATCTTAAACCAGAAACTGTATCCTCATCTGAATTTGGTTTAGAGTTAAGTATGTTTGACAATAAACTAAGTTTTGATGTCTCAGTATATGATATTACTACTAAAGATTTGATTTTTAATGTTCCTGTTCCTGCTGCAACAGGTTTTCTATTTGCTAAAGAAAATATAGGAGAAGTAAGCAATAAAGGATTAGAAATTGCTATAGGTGCATCCTTGATTAATTCTGAAGATTTTAGTTGGAATACTTCTCTTTTTTATTCAAGTAATGAAAATAAAATTGTTAAGTTGACTGATGGATTAGATAACTTTGTTTACAATCAATCTACCGATACTGCCGGTGGTGTTACAATTAAAGCAGTTGAAGGAGGAAGTATTGGAGATATTTACGGTTTTGTAAATAGTGGTGAAGTGAATGGAGATGGAGTTCCAATGGCGAGTTCTGCAAAAGACACATATTTAGGAAATGTACAACCTGACTGGCTTGGTGGATGGTCAAATACTTTAAAGTATAAAGATTTGTCTATGAGTTTTTTAATTGATGCAAGAATTGGTGGGCAAATTTACTCACAAACTTCATCTGAAATGGATCGTAATGGTGTCTCTGAAAGAAGCTTACAATATCGTGATTCTGGAGTTACTGTTCCTGGTTCCAATCAAAGTATAACTTCTCAAGAGTACTGGACTGCGATGGCAAATATTTCTGAGAATTATGTGTACGATCAAGATAATGTAAGATTAAGAGAGATGTCTCTTGGATATAATCTTCCTAATGTAAGCAAGCTTGGTCTTGATAGTGCTTCTATTCAACTTGTAGGTAGAAACTTGTTTTTCTTTTCTAAAAGTGCTGATGATATTGACCCAGAGTCAATGTTAGGTACAACTTTAGGAACTCAAGGTATATCTCACAATGCTATGCCAACATTAAGAAGTGTTGGTTTAAACCTAATTTTAAACTTTTAATTAATACATAAATAAAATGAAAAATAAATTTTTAATATTTTGTAGTATATTTTTATTTGCTACAGTTCTGTCATGTACAGATGATTTTAATGAAATAAATGAACAACCAGATGCATTGTCTGCGTCTGATGTCAGTGCAAAGTATTTTGTTACTGATTTACAGCAAGGACTTTGGGGAGCCAATACTTTTGGAATGTGGCTTGGAAACATTTTACATGCAGATCTATTTTCTGGACATTCTGCTCAGGGATTTGCTCAAAGTGATTGGAATGGTGATGCTGGATGGGTATACAGTGCTTTTTGGCAAGGGTTTACTTATTCAACTATTGCTAATTTTAACAGTCCGTTAACTTCTTTCACTAATTTAGTTAAAGAAGGTGGTTCTTTAGAAAACGACCAGTTTTATGCTATTGCATTAATTATGAAAGGGAGTTTTTATCAGCAATTCACTGATATGTATGGAATGCTTCCATACTCTGAGGCAAGTGATCCAACTATTACTACACCTAAATATGATGAGCAAATTGATATCTATAGAGGAGTTATTGCTGAACTTGATCAAGCAATTGCATTAATTGGAAGTAATACAAAATCTGGAGAAGGTGTAGAATTATTAGGTGAAAATGATGTGATTTTTGGTGGAGACATGCAGAAGTGGAAGCAACTAGCAAATAGTTTAAAGCTAAGAATGGCACTAAGAGCTCATGGATCACCTGGTGAAAATTTTTCTGCAAACGCAGCATCTGAAGCAATTGCTTCTGGAGTTTTAGGAGATTCTAATGCATTGTTTACTAGAGATACACAAATTAACCAGTGGACTAGTGCTGCATACGGTGATATTTGGGCTACTTGGCCTGGTAGTCGTTGGAATGTTGGAGAGCCAATAATAAATATTTTAAATGACAACAATGATCCTAGATTAAGTTTGATGACTCAACCTAGTAAAGGGGGTGTTATGACTATTTCTAAACCTACAGATTCTAATGGCGTAGCAATGATGGACAGTCATTTAGCTTTTCTAAAAAACACATTAGATAAAGCTGGTGCGACATACACTATGGAAGATACTGGGGCAAATATGGTTGTAACTATGCCTGCAAATACAAATTATGTGGGTTTACCTATGAGGTTAAGTGATAAAATCAAAAGGTATTTTAATAATGATATGTTTGCTATACCAGCTCAAATTATAATTCAAGGTAAAAATGAAGGAAAACCAATTTTTCCTCATATTGTTATGTCAGCGGGTGAAAGTCACCTTATGGTTGCTCAAGCTATTGTTAAAGGTTTAGCATCAGGAGATGCGGCAAGTCACTATCAATTAGGGATTCAACATGCTATGGATCTTTGGGGAGCAGATGCTTCAGCTTACTTAGCTTCTGACATGGGAACACTTAGTGGTTCTAATGAAGAAAAAATTGAAAAGATTGCTACTCAGAGATGGATTGCAAACTATACTAATGGATGGGAAGCGTGGTCTATTGTAAGAAAAACTGGATATCCAAAAACTGCTTACTCAATTGCAGATCCCTCAACAAGTGACATTATTAGTCTAGCTGGAGATTTGAATGGTGAGTATCCTGGACGATTAAGATACGGAGATGTATATGGTTCTAACGGACCTAATACTCAAGAAGCTTTATCTAAACAAGGTCCAGATGTTATGAGCACAAAATTATGGTGGTCAAAATAATTATTAATCGATATTTACAGTTTTTATAGATTAACTGTTTTGTTTAAATCATTTTGTTTGGTTAATATTATTTTTAAAAAAGCCTGTTTTTTTACAGGCTTTTTTTTAAATTCTCTAATAACCTTTCCGACTTTAATTATATATAAAATTTATGCCTAAACATATTTATTATTCAATATTTACTTTTTTAATTCTACTGAGTTTTTCATGTAATAACATTGAAGTAAGAAATGAAAAAAAACTTAATGTTTCTGAAAAAAACCAAAATGAAGTTAAATATTACGGAAAAGATTTTTTTAGAATTGAAGGAACAATAATCTCAGATTCATTGAAAGAAAGTCCTTATGATAGACTTCCTCTTTCTTATAAAGATAGTGTTAGAAAACCTGTTTGGGATTTATCAAAATCATCAGCTGGTTTATCAATTAGGTTTCTATCTAATTCCTCCACTATAAGTGCAAAGTGGGAAGTTTTAAATGACTTTAAAATGAACCATATGGCAGATACAGGTATTAAGGGAATTGACCTTTACTTTAAGAATGAAAATCAATGGCAGTACCTTGCTACTGGTCGTCCTGAAGGTTTTTTTAATGAATATACCCTTGTTCAAAACATGAATAATGAATTAAGAGAGTATAAAATATTTTTACCTCTTTATGATGGCGTTAAAAATATTGAGATTGGGATAGATTCAACTAGTATAATTAAAAAGTCTAAAGAAAACTTAAAGAAACCCATAATTTTTTATGGGACAAGTATTACACAAGGAGGATGCGCCACTAGACCAGGAATGGCACATACTAACATTATTTCTAGAAATCTTGATATTGATGTAGTTAATTTTGGATTTAGTGGTAATGGACGTATGGAGCAGCCTATAGCCGAATTAATTTCGGAAAAAGAGCCATTATTCTATGTTATTGAATGTATGCCGAATATGCTAAGTGCAGAAAACATTATTGAAACTACAATTCCACTTGTAAATACAATAAAGAAAAAAAATCCTAAAACTCCTATCATATTTGTTGATCATTTTGATTACTCTTTTTCAGTGTTAGATAATCAAGTAATGAGAGATACAGATTTAATGAACGAAGCTTTAAAAACCGAATTTAAAAAAATGGCAGATGATGGTTATGAAAATATTTTTTACCTTGAGAGTAAGAATGCGTTAGGCTCCGATTATGAAGGAACAGTTGATGGAGTTCACTTTACAGATCTTGGTTTTATTAGATATGCTGATTTTTTAATGAAAAAGTTTAAAGAACTTAAGTTAATAGATTAAACCTTCTTATATGTTAATACTATTATTATACCGCTCAAACATACTTATCAAAACACCTTTTATCAAAAGGAAACTGATATTATTTGAGTAGCGTATGAAAAAATTAAAAATTACTATCTAGATTTTTCGTTTTAATTAATATTTCTCAAACCCTCATAAACTACAATACTTACAGCATTTGCTAAGTTTAAACTTCTTACATGATTGCTGTATATTGGAATTTTATAAAGTTTATCTGAGTTTTTAGTTATTATATCTTTTGATAAACCAACAGACTCTTTTCCGAAAACAAGAAACATATCATCTTTATAGTTAATAGAACAATAACTCTTTTCTGCAGAGCTTGATAGATAGACCATGTTTTTATCATTATTTATTGACATAAAATCATTTATATTTTCATAAATCTTTACAGAAATATGTTTCCAGTAATCTAGTCCAGCTCTTTTTAATCTAGTGTCATTTATTTCAAATCCAAATGGTTTTACTAAATGTAAAATTGATCCTGATGCTAAGGTAAGACGACCAATATTTCCAGTATTATTAGGTATTTCAGGCTCTATAAGTACAATGTTAAACCCCATTTTATTTTATATTTTTAATTTTAAATTCTAGACTTTAATATAGTTAAAAGTAGTAAAGGGAACGATTCAGGCAGCCAAAAATAAAAACCCTTGTAAATCAATGACTTACAAGGGCTTTTGCGGAGAGACAGGGACTCGAACCCTGGCGACAGTTACCCGTCGACAGTTTAGCAAACTGCTCCATTACCACTCTGGCACCTCTCCAATAGGTCTTTTGGTTTAAAAGAGCGAGCAAATTTAACTTTTAGAATTCAATTCAACAAGATTTAAAATGAAAATTATAAATTCTTTGTTAATTCCTTTATAATTCTGTTTTCGGAAAGAAATTCTTTTCCTATCACCTTTAGTGCTGTATAGGTTGGTACAGCAGCAATCATTCCAACAGCTCCAAATAGTAAACCACCACTAATTATAACAATAAATATTTCAAGGGGATGAGATTTGACACTGTTAGAAAATATAAAAGGTTGACTTAAAAAGTTGTCAATTAATTGACCAATTGCAAATCCAATAGCTACGTATATAGCTTTTGCTAAAATTACTGTGCTAAAATCTTGAGTTATGTGACTAGACATTGTTAGAAGGATCATTAATATTCCACCAATAAATGGTCCAATAAATGGAATTAAGTTTAATAGAGAGCATAAAAATGCGATTACAATTGCATTAGGAGTTCCTATGATTAGTAATAGAATAGTATAAATTATAAAAAGAATAAAAATTTGTAAAATAAGTCCTGCGAAATATCTAGAAAGAAGAACTGAAATTGAGTCAAAAGATTTTTTAAATTTTTTATTTGATTTTTTAGGAATTAAAACAAGCAAGCTGTTTAGGATAAGTTTTGAATCTTTTAAAAAGAAAAAAGAAATAAACATTACTGATAAAATTCCAATTGTTAAGTTTCCTAATGTTTTACCAATAGAATTTAAAATTTCAGGTAAAAAAGTGAAGTCAATATTGTTCAACCAATTAACATTAAAAATTGAATTGTCTAAACTAAAACCATAACTAGATAAGTAATTAGATAATTCAGCGTAAAGAAATAATATGTTTTCTTTAAAAGAATCGACTTCTAGTAAAGAAAGGTTTTTGCCTTGTTCAATAACAAGTGGAACAAATAAGGAAATAATACCAACAACTATCCCAATTAATATCATCATTGAAAGTATGGATGCGGTAGTGTTTTTAATTTTTAATTTTTCAGTAAAAAATCTTACGAATGGTCGCCCTACAAGTGAAACTATAGCTGCAATAACTATATAAGAAATTAATATTTGAATTTCATTTAATAAAAATAAACCAAGCGCTATAGCTAATAATATTAAAACTGCTCTAATGATTCCTTTAGATATTTCCTTATAATTCATAACGCTAATATATTACATATTGACAATTGAAACCGTGTGAGTAGCAATTATTGCCGCAGTTTCAGCTCGAAATCTAGATTCGCCCAGAGATACGGGTTTAAATTTAAGATCAATCGCTTTATCTACTTCATTTTTAGTAAAATCCCCCTCGGGACCAATTAGTATAATTGAATTCGACTTTGGCTTCAAAGTATTTAATAGTAAATCTTTATTTGTATCGTTGCAGTGAGCAATAAACAATTCCTCTTTAAAATCATTTTGATAAAACTCCTTTAAAGTTACAACTGGATTTAATTTTGGTAAATGAGATTTTAAAGATTGCTTCATTGCAGAAACTAATACTTTTTGCAACCTATTTTCATTTAAAAATTTTCTTTCACTTCTCTCACATATAATTGGAGTGATTTCAGAAATTCCAATTTCACTAGCTTTTTCTAAAAACCATTCAAACCTATCATTTGATTTTAGAATAGATATAGCAATGTGTAATTTATAGTTTAACTTGTCTTGAGCCTTAAAGCTCTCAATGCTTACCTCACAATTATTTTTTGAAATTGATGTAATTTTCGCATCGAAAAACAAGTTTTTACCATTTGTGATGGAAATAACATCTCCAACCTCTTTTCTTAAGACTTTAAAAATATGTTTGCTTTCTTCTTTTGAAAATTCAGAACTTTTTGATTCTTTATTAAGATTTGGTAAATAAAATAATTGCATAATTAAAATTTAAAACGAGCTTGTGCACTTTTTTCGATTGATGAAAAATCATTGTTTTTGTATTTTAGATATCCCACCATTGCGATCATAGCTGCATTATCTGTGGTGTATTCAAACTTTGGAAAATATGATTTATAGTTTTCAATATTTTCATTTTGTTTAAATTTTTCAATTATTCCACTATTACAAGAAACACCTCCACCAAAAACAACTCTATTAATTCCAGTCTGTTTAATAGCTAAAATTATTTTTTCATATAAAATTTCTACTATCGTTAATTGAAGTGAAGCACATAGGTTTTCAAGTTCAGTTGATATAAAATTGTCATTATTGTTTTTTTCTTTTTGAATGTAACGCATAAATCCAGTCTTAAGCCCACTAAAGCTGTAATTTAAACCACCAACTCTAGGTTTAGTAAATTTGAATTTGTTAGGATTTCCAACTTTGGAATGTTTATCTATATGCGGCCCAGCAGGATAGGGTAGACCTAGCATTTTTCCACATTTGTCAAAAGTTTCACCAATAGCATCATCTAGAGTTTCACCAATAATTTCCATATCAAAATAATTTTTTACAAAAACTATTTGAGTATGTCCCCCTGAAATTGTCACTCCAATAAATGGAAAAGTAGTTTTTTCATCTCCACAATCTTCAATAAAATGTGCCAGAAGATGAGCTTGCATATGATTCACCTCTATTAATGGGACATTTAAACCCATAGAAAGAGATTTTGAAAATGAAGACCCAACAAGAAGAGATCCTAATAATCCAGGTCCTCTTGTGTATGCAATAGCATTTAATTGATTTTTGTCGATATTTGCATTAAGAATTGCCTGATTTACTACAGGAATAATATTTTGTTGATGAGCTCTTGAAGCAAGCTCAGGAACTACACCACCAAATGATTTGTGTATTTCTTGATTTGCTATAAGATTTGATAATACTTTTCCATCGCACAGTACTGATGCAGAAGTATCATCACATGAAGATTCAATTCCAAGTATATAAGTAGGCACTATAATTGTTTGTTACAAAGATATATAATATAAAAAGTATCAAAAAGTTTTTAAAAAAATATAAATCATCTTTACTACTAATCATCTTTTTGTTGATTACATCTTTTATATTATTAATTACTAATTCAAAATTTCAAACTACACTTGCTAACAAATTAGCTGATGAAATTAATATTGAGTTTGGTACTGAAATAGCAATTAATAAAGCAACTTTAAGTTACAATGGTAAGGTGGATTTACGAGATTTTCTTATTAGAGATCACAAAAATGACACTCTTGTGTTTTTTAAAAATCTTTATCTATCTCCCATTAGTCTTGGTAAATTAGTTTCAAAAGAATTAAACTTTAGTTCAATCACATTTGACGGGTTAGATTTAAAAATTTCTACTTATTTGAACGAAGACCAGAACAGTTTAGAAATATTTCTTAAAAAACTAAATAAAAAAAATCAAGAATCACTTGAAAAATTAAATAATGCAGGTTTTGTTTCTAATGTTTTTGCAAAAAATTCATCGATTAAAATTATAAATTACAATACAAAAAACAGTAGTTTGAAAATTTCAAATATTGATTTTTCATTAATAGATTTTGAATTTTTTGATCAAGATTTCAACTTTATAATTGACGACTTGAAATTAAACTTTGATAATAGAATTACATTATCTAGTCTTAAGGGAAAAGTAAATAAAAAAGATTCGATTTTATTTTTAGAAAACTCAAAATTATCTTTTGGAAAATCTCAAGTAAATGGAACTCTAAAATTAGATTATTCTAACATTATTAGTTCTGATATATACTCTATTGATTTTATTAATTCAACTTATATAAATCTAGAATTAAATGATTCTGAAATTTCTTCAAATGATTTAGGTAAAATGTTAACTAATCTTAAAACTACCTACGATGAAACTTGGTTAATTAACTCTAGTGTTAATGGTTATTTAAACGATTTATTTATCGATAATTTATTGTTAATTAATAAAAACAACACAATTAAATTAAACTCAAATATTAAAAATCTTTTTCAAGATAATTATTCATTAACATTTAACGTTCTGAACTTTGATATTAATTCTAGAGAAATAGATAAGATTTTTCCTGATTTTTTTGGAACAGTGCTCCCCTCATCATTAAAAACTTTTGGAAGATTTAAGATGGATGGTTTTGTAGATTTTAAATCAGATTATTTAAGTTCGAAATTTAATTTAAAGATCAATCAAGGTTTGATTAAATCAGATCTTGAAATTTTTAATTTTTCTAATATTGATAATGCTTCATACGATGGAACAATTTCTGGGTACGATTTAGATTTGTCAAGTTTTATTAATATGAAAAATATTAATAAATCTAATTTTAAATTTCAAATTAAGGGTAAAGGATTTACCAAGGAATTTCTAAACTCAACTGTCAGTGGTAAAGTTTTTGATTTAGAATTTAACGATTATAAATTATTAAATACGGATATCATTGGAAATATTAAAGATCAAATTTTTGACGGAAGTATGGAGGTTAATGATGATAACTTATCGTTAAACTTTGATGGACTTATTGATTTTTCTAAAGATTTAATTGACTTTGACTTCGATCTTTCTTTATTTAAAGCTGATTTGAATAAACTAAATTTTGATATTGATTCTGAAATTAGTGGATTAGCAAATGTCAAATTAAGAGGATCTGAAATCGAAAATATTATTGGAGATTTAACTTTAAATAACGTAATATTTAAATCTCAAGGCCAATCAACAGTATTTGAGAATTTTAACGCACAACTTCGTTATAATGAAGATGTTAGAATAGTAAATATAAATTCAGTCGATGCTTTTAGTGGGGTTTTTATTGGAGAGTATGATTTTTTTAATTTAAAATATACATTTCTAAATAGTTTTGGTTTTGATTATAAAAATTTTGTTCCTGAAATTGAAACTGATTTTCAAAATATTTCATTTAATATAAACTTTAAACCTAAGTTTTTGTATTTATTTAATAAATCTGTTGAAATTGACGAAAACACTTTTCTTTCTGGTGTCTTTAAGTCAAATGGAGACTATGAATTAAGTTTAAAATCTGATTTATTTAAATACAGTGATTTATCTATTTCCGATGTAGATTTAAGAGTTAACAATCAAAATGGAAGAATTAATATTAAAAACATTAATTCTGATTTAATTAAGGGTAAAGATCTTGTGTTAGAATCAAGTTTTATAAATGACACTATTTTTGTGAAATCTAATTATACAACTTCCTTAAATAATTTAAATAAGCTAAATTTTTATCACACTATTAATGCAGAAAATAATTCAGTTTTTG
>ERZ887851.1423-NODE-1423-length-20554-cov-9.180643_pt1 | contig 20554 bp, 15 predicted proteins | sample MGYA00521100_ERZ887851 | MGnify/ENA primary metagenome ERZ887851 (study PRJEB32303, sample SAMEA104408602) | aquatic metagenome | biome: Brackish water; feature: Pelagic; material: water | place: Baltic Sea | collected 2014-06-06T16:11:00 | depth 11,444 m ... | reverse complement strand
CCGATGACGTGCTGGCGGTCATTGTCAACCTGTTTGGGGACCGCCAAGCCCCCTACCCGGGCCAGCTCTCCCACACGCTGCAGTGCCCGGCCCGCTTCCAGCCCCAAGACCTGCCCCACGACGGCGAGGTGCTCGCCCGGCTCAGCCTCTACGCCAACGACCGGCTCGCTTATGGTGGGTGCAGCGAAGACCTGCTGCGGTACCACGCAACGGTGGCGATGGTCTACGATGCCGATGCCCAGCGGCTGTTCCAGGTCGAAGCCTTTGCGGCCCTCGGCACGGAGCTGGCCGACACCGACGCCGCAGCCCGGGGAGCATCCCTGGTGGACGGCTTTGCACTGCGCCCAGGGGGCTCCTGATGGCCCGCCGGCGGTCGAAGAAGGGCTGGACCGGTCCTGTGCTCGTGGGCCTCAATGTGGCCGTGGTGGTGGGCATTGGGGCCTTGTTGTGGGAGCGAGCCCAGACGCCGGTCGACGTGCTCCGTGCATCCACAGTGGTCGACGAGGGCCCGGCACCCGTGGACTGGGACGGCCGCTTCGCGGAGGGGGCCGACGCTGACCCCACGTGTGCCGGATGCAACGTGGTGATGGTCTCTCTCGACATCTTTCGGCCCGATCACATGCCGTGCTTCGGCTACCCGAAGAACACAGCGCCCAACATCTGCGCGATGGTCGACCACGGCGTCGTCTTCGACAATTTCATCGTGCACGCCTATCAGACCCCCGTGAGCCAGATGACCCTGTTCACGGGTCGCTATGCCTCATCGAGCGGCTTTGTCTCGTTCGCTTCGCTGCTGTCTGAGGACGTGCCCTACCTGCCCGAACAGCTCCACAATGCCGGCTACCAGACCATTGCCATGGGGTCGTCGTTCGAGGTGATGACCGACATGTCGGCGTCGGAGTCCGCCCGGCGGCGCTTCTCGAAGAAGGGGCTGAACCCCGGCTTGTCCTTTGGTCGGGGCTTCGACCGATTTGTGTTTACCGGCAACCGCAACCTGCCCACCGACAGCATTGGCTGGCTGCAGAGCCCGGCCAACACACAGCGGCCCTTCTTCTTGTGGATGATTCTGGGCACCCTGCACTGGCCGTACGGGTCCCACAGCGATCCCGCCGTGCGCGAGATGTTCGATGAGCCCGGCTATGACGGTGTGCTGGCCCGGGAGCGCTCGCTGAACTTCGACGTGGTGTCCCGCATCTATGGTGACCGGCTCTACGACAAGAAGGGGGGCCGGTCGGTGCCCTTTGGCCCCGAAGACGGCGCCCACATCAACGCCCGCTACGACGTGGGGCTGTGGACCGTGGACCAGTTTGTGGGGGAGCTGCTGGCGTCGGTGCCCCCCGATGTGATGAAGAACACGGTGTTCATCCTGCACGGGGTGCACGGCGAAGACCTGGGCGAGCACGGCTACTTCGGCCACTACGACGTCTTTGACACCGAGGTCCGCAGCACCCTCATCGTGCTCAATCCGAGGCACGCCGCCAAGGGGGTGCGCATCGCCGAGCAGATGGAGGGGGTCGATCTGGCGCCCACCCTGCTCGATGTGTTGGATCTGTCACCGATGCCCAACACCGACGGCCAGAGCCTCAAGTCTGTGCTGCAAGCGGGCAAGGGGGACCCGGACCGGGTGGCCTTCTTTGAGCGCATTCCCCTGTGGGAGGACATCTTCCGCCACAAGGGGGGCATGCCCAAGGCCTTCGTTGACACGGTCACCGCCCTGTTGGACGCCGAGGTGGTCGGTGACACGGGGCTGCGCACCTCACGCTGGAAGCTGCTGCACCGAAAGGCCCGCGCCATCGAAGAACAGGTGAGCTGGTACGGCTGGCTCAGCGGCACCCCGGTGCGACGTGCAGAGTGGGAGCTCTACGACTTGTCCAAGGACCCCACCGAACAACACAACGTGGCGGCCGCCCACCCTGAGGTGCTCCAGGGCCTGCAAGCCACGCTGTTGCAGTGGGAAGACTCGCTGCCCGAGACCAAGCGAGAGTGGGCGCCAATAGACTCTTCAGGGGGCTGACCCTTCAAGGAGCGGACGGCAAGGCCAGCACCGTGTCGGCGACATGCTCGGCCAGCACCCGGGCCCCCTCGACGGTGTAGTGGGTGAAGGACTGGGGGTAGGTCGGCTTGAAGAAGTAGCCCTCGGGATCGGCATCGAAGACGTGCTCATTGTCGATGAACACGACGCCGGGTGCCTCGGGCGCGTACAGGTGTACCGGTGCCAGCGCAAACGACGGATACTGCATCACAATGAGCTGGATGCCGTTGGACTGGGCGATGTTGTAGAGCGCTTGGTGGTTGGTCTGGAGCGACGGGGTGGCGGCGACGGCCTGGGCGAGCACCTCGGGCTCTCGCTCGGGATGGCCGGTGAGGCGGAACAGCTTGGCCAGCTCGAAGTACTCGGCCACGCGGCCTTCTTTGGCGATGAGCGACCAGCGCAGGGCCTCTTCTTTGTCGGTCTGGCCCGTCTGGCGGTAGACCTCGCTGAGCAACCACATGTTGACGTGGCGGCCGGGATCGAGCGCCAGTGCCTCGACAAAGCGCGCCTCGGCGGTGTCCCAGTCCTTCAACCCCAGGCGGGCGCGGCCCCGGGCCGACGCAGTGAGCAAGGCAACGGAGGGCACCACCGCAAAGTACGGCTGGGGCACCTCGGGCACCGGTCCGTCCAACAGCTCGAGAACTTCGTCCCAGTGACCATTCACGAGAAGCAGCTCCGCCCGCTCCAACCGGATGTAGGCACCGACGAGCGCCGGCTCCAGCGTCCCGCTGAGGTTGTCGGCTGCCGTGTCGAGCACGGACGCGGCTTGCTCGGGATGGCCCTGGAGTGCGAGGAAGTGGGCGAGACGCACGGCGTACAGCCCTTCTTCGGGGTGGGCGGCGACGGCTTTGGCCAGCAGCGCGGTGGCGTCATCATCCCGGCCGGCCGTGGCGAGCACCTCGCCGAGCAAGCTGTATCCCTGGTCATGCTCGGCAATGGCGTCGCGCAGCAGGTCTTCGGCCCGACTGAGCTGGCCGATGTGGAGCTGATAGGCGGCGGCCTGGACCCGGCTGAGGGCATCGGGGTTGTGGGCGATGCGCAGCTCTTGGATCTGGTTGGGCGACCGCATGTACCGGGCTTGCGCAATCTCGGGCAGCTCCTCGAAGCGTTTGATATCCAATGGCACGGCATTGCGCTCCAGCTCAGCATCTTCGATGAGCCATGTGAGCAGCTTGACGGTGTTGAGGGACAGCATCCAGCCGGGCAGTGGCAGTGCGAAGGGGGTCCACTCGGTGGGCGTGTCCTTGATGCCCATCATCGCAATGATGACGTGGGGTTGAAGCGAGGGCAGGGTCTGGTCGAGCAGCTCGAGGCTGGATCCGCTGGTGCCGCCCATGATGCCGTTGTTGAGCACCGTGTAGCGAATGTCCTGCTGCCGCTCGTTGAGGATGCGCTCGAGCTGGGCGGGGTAGGCCGTCCGCGGCACGAGCATGGTGCCCCGCTCATCCCCGGCGACGGCGGTGGTGGACTCTCCGATGCAGAGAATGCGCAGCTCAGGGCGGCCATCGGGAGAGCCTTCCCCGCGCTGGATGGACGCGAGGTTGCGCTGGAGCTGGACGTGCACGAACGCGCGAGTGCCGATGGAGAGCAAGAGCTCGGCGAGCACAAAGGTCGCCAACATGCCCAGTCCTGCCGAGGCCAGCCGTCTGCTCGTCTTCCGGAGGCGGCGCCGGGTCGCGCGGTCCATGGGGCCTCGTGGAGTCTCTTGCGAGTGTGGAGCATACCGGATGGCCGAGGACCGACGGGGTCGCACTGTGTAGACTGCGCCCGCTCGGGGCACCTTGGCGTGGGTGCATGGCGGGTGAGCACAGGAGGGGCCGATGCGGCGATTGATTCGGGGTCTCTTCGCCTTTGAAGCGCTGATCACGCTCGGCACCGGCGTGATGGGGATGCTGAACCCGACGGCCTTTGCGGCACAGTTTGTCGTCGAGCCGCCCACCGGTGCTGGCCTGGACTTCGTGCGGTGGCTGATGGCCACGTACTTTGTGATTGCCACGCTGGAGCTGGGCTTGCTGTGGCGAGGCACCCGGGAGGCCTGGGTGCTGGCGCTGGTGCCCATCTTGCTGGGGGATGCGCTGCATGTGTTGGGTCATGCAACAATGCTGAGCCATGGCGGCTTGGTGGGGATGCCGACCTGGGCCAGCTTCGGGTTCACGGCGGTCTTTGCGACGGCCCGCATCCTGGTGCTGCGCAAGCCGGAGCTGGTGGTGTCGTGACCTTGACGCAGGCGACGGCGTGGCTGACGGAGCTGGAGGCCCGGGCCGAGGCGGTGATGGGCGACCCCGGATGGGTGGTGGCGACCGACGACAATGGTCTAAAGATCAGCGCTTCTGAACGGGTCCCATCCCCGCGGTGACCACGTGCGGGGCTCGGTGGTGTTGGGGACCTCCCTGGAGACCGCGGCCGACCGGCTGTTGCTCGACCAGGACGCCCATGTGGCGTGGGACGACACGCTGGACCGCTGGGTGTCCCACGGTGAGCTGGAGGCCGATGGTGTGGTGCACCGGGTGCTGCAGATTCCCGTGTTCACCGGCGCCCACCCCATCATCCAGAACCGCGAGCTGCTCTACCATGAGGCGATTGTGAAGACCCCCAGCTCGGTGACCACGCTGGGGGCCTCGCGGGACCTGCCCGGCATCGCCGTGTTGCAGGGCTGTCGGCGGGCCTGGCTGGGGCTCTCGGTGCGCACAGTGGCACTCGTGAAGCCGGGCCAAGTTCGCTACTCTGCCCTGTGGCAGACCGATCTCGGTGGTTGGCTGCCCCGTCGCGCCGTCACCCGTGGCCAGGTCAAGGCGATGCGGGCGGAGCACCAGAAGTTCCGGGGCTGGTGGCCCGTGGCGGACTGAGCCCCTGTGGTGGACTGAGCCGGGGTCGACCGACAGGATATGGCCCCCCCATGCGACCCCGCACCCGAAGGCGAGTCCGAAAGTTGACGACAGTGCTGATGGGCACTGTGTTCTCGCTGGTGTTGCTCGAAGGGATGCTGTCGCTGCTGTACCGCGGCTTTGTGCGGTACCAGGAGCAGCAAAACCGCGCGGCCGTGCAGGGTGGCGACGATGAGGTGCGCGTCCTGTGCATCGGCGAGTCCACGACCGCGGTGGCCGGCGACGAGACCGGGCGGCTGCTGGTCCCCCACACGTCCTACCCCATGCAGCTTCAGCGCATCCTCAACGCGCGCCAGTCGGACGTGCGCTTTCGGGTCATCAACAGCGGGATGATGGGCGGCACGACCGAGGGGGTGATGGCGATGCTGGGGCCGGCCATGGAGGCGTACCAACCCCACATCATCATCGCGATGATGGGCATCAAGGACACCGCCGACTTGCTCCAGCCGGGCTTGGAGTGGCTGCCCGATGGGGTGCGGGCCCTGCGCACGGTGCAGCTCATCACGTGGGCCACCGAAGCGGTGCGCCTGCGCCGGGAAGCGACGGGTGCCACGGTGCTCAATGCCGATGACATCACCGATCTGCCCGATGGACTGCGCCCGGGACACAACCAGCTCTCCAAGTTCGTCAAGGAGACCCGCATGGTGGGTCCCGACGCCGACATTGCCGCCGATGGGGACCTTCAGGTGGCCACCCACCTGTGGTTCACCGACCGCCACGCTGCGGCCGTGGATCGCTTGCAGCGCATCATTACAGAGCACGGCGTGGGGGCCAACCTGCTGGCGCGGGTGCTGGTCACGAACCGCCAAGCCGACGAGGCTGAACGGGTGATGCGCCGGGCCATCGCGGCGGTGCCCGAGGAGGGCATGTACCGGGTGGAGCTGGCGGCGGTGTTGGTGGACCAGGGCCGCTTGGATGATGCCGACGCGGTTCTGGCAGAGGCCCGCGCCGAGCTCGACGGGTTCTGGCGGCCGGCGCTGGTGGGGGAGTACATCACCCTCGGGCAGGCCCAGGTGGCCCAGGAGCGCGGCCAACACGACGAGGCCATCAGCATTCTCGACGAGATGGTCCCGAGCTTCGAGCGAGATCAGGCCAACAAGGCGTACTTCCCCCAGGCCGGTGCCCTGCGGGCCATCGCGCTGGGCGAGAGCTTCGCTGCCGTGGGCGAGCTCGACAAAGCCGAAGAACAGCTCACCCTGGCCCTGCGCCAGCGTCCGGGGGCCCATGCCACGATGTGGTTGCTCGGTAAGGTCTACCGGGCCCAGGGCCGCTTCTCCGACGAGAAGGCCCTGCGCCGCAAGCTGATCGCCAAGCGGCAGCGGATGGCGGAGTACTATGAGCTGGCGAAGCTGTTTCGCCTGAACGGCGATGAGGCGCGCATCTCGGACCTGTTCGACGAGGGGCTGGCGCAGATCCCCTCCATCGGTGCGAACCACCGCCGGCTGTATGCGGCCGCCGAGCGGGCCGGGGTGCAGCTCATTGTGATGCAGTACCCGTCATTCTCGCTGGAGCTGCTCCACAAGTATGCGCCCGAGGCCGACGGGGTGGTGTTCATCGACAACGAGCACATCTTCGACGCCGATCCCGACCGCTACTTCTTCGAGCCCCGCTTCCCCAACAGCTTCTCGCACTACACCGTCGAGGGTGCGGCGCTGCTGGCCGAGCATGTGGCCGACACCGTGCTTGAGGTCACCGCCGCACAGTTCCCCGTGGCCCTCCCGCCGGACGCTTCGCAGCCCAGGCGATAGGCGGAGAAGCGTGTCCCCGTGCGCCACCCAGGGAGCCCCCCATCGGCTGGATTCCGCTGCGCGCCTGCCTGGTGGACGTGAAGGCCCGGACGGCCCGGTGGCCGGACCACGAGCAGAGCTTGTCTCGGCTGGAGACGGAGCTGCTGGTCTATCTGGCGGCCCGTCCCGGTCAGCCGGTCACCCGAGATGCCCTGTTGATGGACGTCTGGGGCTATCCAAGCCCGGTGGTGACCCGCGCGGTGGACAACACCATGGGCCGGTTGCGGTCGCGGGTGGAGCGGGAGGCCCAAGCGCCGGACCACCTCTTGTCGCTGCGGGGGGTTGGCTACACGTTTGTGCCCTTGCCTGCGCCACCCCCGGCCCAGCGGCGGGCGAGCTTCCATGGGCGCCAGGACGCGCTGGAGGCGGTCGACCGGGCCTTTGCCGAGGGCCAGCGGCTGGTCACCCTTCGTGGTCCCGGGGGCATCGGCAAGACCCGCATCGCGGCGGAGTGGGCGGCCCCCCGGGGGGTGCGGGTCGTGCCCCTCAAGAATGCCAATGCAGTCGACGATCTGGTCCGTATGGTGGCCGATGCGGTGGGCATTGGGCTGCCGCCGGGCCTCGGGGTGGACGGCAGCCTGCAGCGGCTGGGCCTCGGGCTGGCAGCCCGGGCGCCCGAGGTGATGGTGCTCGACGAGCTGGAGACCCTGGTGCCGTCGGCGACGGACTGCATCGCCCGGTTGATGGCGGCCGCGCCGGGGCTTCGCTTGCTGTGCACCAGCCGGGTGCAGCTCGGCATGCCCGATGAGTGGGTCATTGCCGTGGGTGCGCTGTCACCGGTGGCGGCCCGGGAGATGCTGCAGGCGCGGATGCAGAGCGCGGGAAGCACGGACTTGGTCGACGCGGCAGCGCTGGACCGGATGGTGGACCAAGTTGACCGGTTGCCCCTGGCCATCGAGCTTGTGGCCCCCCGGCTGGCGGCGCTCGGTCCCCAAGCCGACGCCGGTGACCTGCTGTCGCTGGACGGGGTGCACGCCCGCTCCTGGGCACTGCTGGACCAGTCCCACCAAGACACCCTGCTGCAGTGTGCGCTGTTCGAGGGTCCCTTCACGGTGGCCGATCTGGCGGTGGTGGCCGAGGACCGACCGGCCGAGGAGTTGCTCGACTCCTTGACCACCCTGGTGCAGGCGTCCTTGGTGCACCCCACGGGCACGTTCCCGACCCGCGGGGGGGCCTCCGGCGAGCTGAGTGTGTTGTGGACCACCCGCACGTGGCTGCTGGCCCGCACCGAGCCCCGGATGCAGCGGTGGAGACTGCGGGCGGCGCACCACCTGCTAAACCTCGCAAACGACCACAGGAACGGCATCTTCGGGCCTGATGGCGCGGCGTGTTGCCATGCCCTGGCCCGCATAGGACCGACCTTGCGGCGCACGGCGGTCCAGGTGGCCCCCCAGGACCCGGTGCTTGCTGTGAAGCTGCTGCTGGTGCAGGGTCCGGCCTTGCTCAGACAAGGGCCGCTGGAGCCCGAGCTGCTCGACCGCGCCCTGCGCCTCGCACCGGCCGACAATGCCGTGTTGGTGGCCCAGATCCGCTGCTTGCGGGGTGCGCTGGCCCACCTCGGCGGCCGGCTCGCAGAGGCGTGCACCGAGCACCGGCTGGGCCTCGATGCGCAAGACGACGCCCAAGACGCCGTGACAGCGGAGCTTCAAGTGCGCTTGGGCTACGGACAGGCCTTCGGGGGAGAGCTCGCCGAGGGGCTGGCGCTGTGTGTGCAGGGACAGGAGCTCGCCGCCTCACTGGGCTGTCAAGACATCGCCGCCATGGGCCTTCTGCGCATCGGTGCCATCCACCATGTGCAAGGGGCGGCCCTCCAAGCCCGCCGGGCGCTGCGGGCGGCGCTGGTGCTTCACCAAGAGGCCGGCGACGCGCAGGGAGAGGCCCGCACCCTCGGCAACCTCGCCCTCTTTGACCTGGAGCGGGGCATCTATGGACGAGCCCGCAGCGCCCTGGAGCGGGCCCTCGAGAGCGCCCGGCGCCATGGTGCCACACTCACCATTCCCCAGCTCCGCATCAACCTGGGCGGTCTGGCGCACCTCATGGGGGACCTGTCCCGGGCACAGCGGGAGCTGAGCTTGGCCCGCAGGCTGGCGGCAGAGCTCGGAGACTCCCTGGTGGTGGCCATTGCGGACTGTTCGCTCGGTGTGCTGTGGGTGCAGCAGGGCGACCTGTCGGCGGCCCGGCGGGAGCTGTCCCGGGCCCGGCTGGTGTTCACACGGGCGGGCCACGCTGTGTATGCGGCCTTGTGTTGGGAGTGGCTTGCGTTGATTGAAGCAGAGGAAGGCGACGGGGAGGCCGCACAAGAGGCCCTCTGCGAAGCCGAAGCCGCGCTGCCGGAGCCCCCGGGCGACTTTGCCTGCATCCGGGCGGCCGTGGTCACAGAGCTTCAGCGCACCGTTTCAACTGGCGAGTATGTCCCACCAGAAGCGCTTCAGGAAGCCGCCCAGCGGTCGAGCAGCGCCTGGCTGGCCATCGTGGTGCTGGGCGCCCGGGCGGAGAGAGTGGCCGCCTCACAGTAGGTCCGCACCGGGCTTGGAAGGTCTGTCCCAGGGACTTGCGACACGGTTGCGACGGAAACCCAAGGAGACGCGCCCTACGGTGCAGGGGTGAGGACGTCGTGCGGCGGTCCTGCAGTCCAACCTACCGGAGGCTCCCATGTCGGGTCGCGTGCTTGTGTTGTCGTGTGTGGTGTCGCTCTTTGCGCTGTCGGCGTGCACCGACAAGGGTGGAGAAGACACGGCCGTGGAGATTGGTGGGGGCAGCGGCGGTGACGGCGGGACAGGGGAAGACGGCGGTGCCGACGGGAGTGACGGCGGCACGGACGGCGCTGATGGGGGGGACACGGGACTCAGCCCCGCCCAGCAGTTCCTCCATGACTATGGCTACCGGGGCTGCGATCTGTACCGCGAGTGCTCGCCGCCCGAGGCGCTGGAGTACTACACCTACGAGCAGTGCACCGGCCAGATTGACCAAGCGGTCGCCGCCTACATTGACGGCGTCTGCACCTTCGACGCATCGGCTGCGGAGACCTGCATGGGCTGGATCAACGCGGTCGACTGCGATGGCTACAGCAGCGACGCGCCCGAGGCGTGCTCCACGGCCTTCGTCTGCCCAGAGTGAGGCCCGCCGGGGTGTCAGCATGGTGCCCTGACGCTGTCAGCCATGGGGTGTCAGCCAGGTTCTGACGGGTCAAGGCGCCCTATCAGTGCGGGCGGTGACCTGACACCCGAGCCAGGATGTCGGACCACAGCCCAGACAGTGTGAAGCGCACCAACCACACCGCCTCCATGGTGATCTTGAGGCCCATCGCACCATGGGGTACCAGCGCGATGTGGCGGTGGTAGAGCTGCTGGTTGGGGGTGTCAACGCCGAAGCCTGGCAGTGCCGCAGTGCGGTCCAGGTTGCTGACCGCCCGGGCCAGAACATCGGTGGCCTCGGCGCTCAGGCGCAGGGGCACCGGTGTCCGCAGCTGCACCAGCTCCAGCACCCCCCCATCATCGAGATCTGCGGGCACCTCGACCACCTCCAGCGTGGTGTGCTGGGGGGCCCCGTCAATCTCGAGCACCACCGCCACACGGCGCTCGGTCCGGGCCGGCGTGGGCTCGACGACCCGTGCCACCAGACCGTCGGCATTCAGCGCCGCTGCGAGTGCGTCCATGTCCATCGTGGGGTTCCCGTTGGGGTGTGTGCGTGGGGTGAGCGGCCGACCCAACTCAAGGCGCGGCGTCTGCCACCCAGCGGCCGAGCTGGGCCCCGTCCAGCGGTCCAAAGTGGCCCACAAAGACCTGGGTGTCGGGGGTCGCTGTGGCCTCGAGCAGCGTGCGGATGTCGGCGTCATTGTCGGGCACGTCACACATGTAGAAGTGGCGGTGGGGCCGGTGTCCCACGATGCGGCCCCGGACGAGATCGCCCACCACCAAGGCATCGCCGGCGTACAGCACGAGACTGCCCGGCGTGTGGCCTGCGACATTGTGCACGAGCATGTCGAAGCCGAAGTCCCCCAGGTGCGCGGTGCCGTCTCTGCTGACGAGGCGGTCGGGCTGGGTGCCGGGCCAGGTCTCGTTCTGGTCGGTGTCCAGGCGACTCTGGGCGATGCGGCCGATGGGACACAGCGGCTCGTTTTGCCCCAGGCTGAGGGGCCCCACGTCTGCCGCACCCGCCATGATGGGGGTGCCGTAGCGGGTCTTGAACCACATGGCGCCACCTGCGTGATCGGCGTGGGCATGGGTGATCACGATGAGCTTGAGGTCAGCGGGATCGACGCCTGCCCGACGGAGCTGGGCGTCGAGAGCTGGCGCATCTCGCTCCAGTCCGGCGTCCACCAACAGCATGCCAGCCGCCGTCTGGACCACATGCACGTTGTTGTGGTTTCGGCGCACTGTGGTGACCGTGACCTTGTCCAGGTGGGTCACCCGCTGGCCGTGGGCACAACCGGCGAGCAGGCCGACCACAGCAGCAAAACACAGTCGCATCACGGGGACTCGGGGATGGTGGGGCTTGGTGTGCTGCGGCGTGCGGCGATGGCGGCGCGCAGACCGGGCTCCTTGAGGGCCATCACGACGAGGGCCTTGAGCTGCAGCGTGTCGAGGTAGAGGTGGGGAGGTGCCCGCATGTGCTCGGTGGACCAGAGCCCGCCGATGTCCATGTGGTGCTCGTCGTCGTCCCGAAAGGTCGTGTTGATGCCGCGGAAGTCACCGCCATCCCAGGAGATGCCGGTGAGGTCGCCGTAGTCGCCCGGGTTGAGCAGCGGCCCCAGCCGGCGGCGCAAGAAGAAGCGACACTGGGCGAGATCATGCTGTTGCTGGGGACTCAGGGTGGTGACCCAGGCGCCGACGTGGTCCATCAGCACGGTCGTGCGGGCGAGCTCGGCAGCCCGGGGGTCCTCGTCGCCGTACAGCGTGGCCCGGGCGGCCTGCAGCTCGGTGGCGAAGGCGGCGAGTTCGGCCTCGGTGGGGGTCGCGCCGGCGGACCAAGCCTCGGCAATGCGCTGGTAGATGGGCCCCAGAATGGTGAGCTCGCGCAGGTCTTGGTCGACCCGTTGGGCTTGTTGGTCCTCGCGGGCAGCATCGAGCCGGTCGAGCAGTCGCACGAGTGCGTCAAGCTGGACCTCGGAGAAGTCCATGACGCCGAGCCACACGAGCATCCGGGCGTGTTGGCCCATGTCCGCTGCCTGGGGCCCCAGCTCACCGGCAAAGAGCAACTGGTAGAGCTTCTCACCCTCGGGCCCCTGGGCAGGCGGTGGTGTGGGGCCCTCCAGCGCGACCGCCTCAAGAGTGGGCGCCCGCTGAAAGTCGGTGCTGTCGACCTTGCAGGCCAGGCTGGCCACACAGGCGAGCCAAGCCGCCGAACGGACGCGGGGCGGTCGCATGGGCCTCCAGGGACATGGGCCGGCGGGAATCCTACCTGATCCCCCATCTCCAGAACATGGTCGCAGTCCTGGCCCCGTTGCACCGTGCTGGGGGGCCGCCGTGCGGTAGCATGGCCCATCCCGCTGGCGAGACTCCTTGGCGCAGCCCCTTCCGTACCGCTCCCATCTGGTCGCCCTTGCGGTGTTTGTGGGCCTCACGCTGGTCCTCGTCGCGCCGGTTCTGGGGGCCCCCCACCAGCTTGCGCTTGGCCATCCGGCCAACGACGTCTGGAACCATGTCTGGGGCTACTGGTGGTTCGCCGACCGCCTCGCCGCCGGTGAGATTCCACTTCAGACGAAGCTTCTGGGCTGGCCCGAGGGCGGGCGCTTGTGGTTCATTGACGCATTTGGCGCCGTGCTCACCCTGCCGCTGCAGAGCCTGTGGGGTCCGGTTGCTGCCTACAACGTGGACATCGCCCTTCAGCTTGTGGTCTGTGGGCTCGGCGCCTATGCCCTGGCGCTCGCGTTGACGGGGTCTTGGCACGGTGCAGTGGCCGCTGGCGCGGTCTTTCTCACGTCCCCCCACCTGCTCGGCCAGATCTACAATGGCATCTCCGAGACGATGGCCGCCGGGTGGATGGCGCTGGCCCTCACCGCGGTGGTGTGGGCCCTGCAACGGCCCTCCTGGAAGAAGGCCGCGCTGGCCGGCGCTGCCCTGGGCATCGGTGCCATCGCCAACTGGTACTACGGCCTGTTCGGGGCCCTCATCGCCGGGGTGTTGCTGCTCACGACCCTCTGGCGACACCGCGATGCCCCCCCTGCCGCACGTCGCCAGACTGCCGTGCTTATCAGTGTTGCCACCGTCGCCTTGTTCTTGGTCGTGGCCGGTCCGTTCTGGTTGTTCTCCCAGTCGATGAAGGGCACCGGCGCCCTGGTCACCCGCAACGAGCAGTTTGTGTGGATGACCCTGATTCTGCACAACATGACCGATCTGGTCTCGATGTTTCGGCCGGGTAGGAACTACTCGCCAGATCTCAAAGCGGTCTTCAACGAAGACCTCATCGTGGTGGTCTATCTGGGCCACGCACTGCTCTGGCCGGCCCTCGCGGCCCCCCTCCTCGCCAGCCCCCGGCAGCGCCGTCGCATCTGGACATGGGTCGCTGTGTTCGCTGGGTTCTTTGTGTTGGCCCTGGGCCCGTTTCTCTACATCAACGGCCGCTATGTCGCCTGGGGAGACCGCTGGGTTGGGTTGCCGTTCTTGGCGTTGTTTCGTGGGGTGCCCATGGGCAGCAGCGTCAGCCACGCCTACCGCTTTGTGGTGGGGGCCGGCCTCGCGCTGAGCATCCTGTTGGCCTTCACTGTGCGGGCTCTCGGCCAGCGGGGCCACCGGCTGTGGCTGGTCGCGGTGGGGCTCACGACGCTGCGGGTGGTCGAGAGCTTGTTTGCGTCCCCGGCGGTCTTTCCGCTGCCGACCACGAAGGTCGAGGTGCACAGCATCTACGCCCACTTGGATGGCGGCGCAGTCTGGGACCTGCCGGTGGGCATCCCGGTGCTGGCCCGCTCCCGGTACGCCGCCGCCCAGATGCTTCACGGTCAGCCCATTCCCTACTCTCTCAATGACCCGACGCCGCCGTACCTATACCGCAACCGGCTGGGCCAGTACATCATGGAGCTTGAGCGGTCCCGCATCGCCCAGGTGCCGCTGGAGCTGCCCACAAAGGACCTGGTCCTCGCTCGGGAGCAACTCATCGAAGAGGGCTTGCGTTGGGTTGTGTTGCACAAGACACCGCTGCCCCCCGCTCAGTTTGCCAAGATAGCGGGCTTTCTCGACTTGGTGGCGACCCCTGTGTTTGCCGATGAGGAGCTGCGACTCTACCGGCTGGATCCACTGCCCGGTGGAGGGGACGCCGGGGCCCCCATGCCGTAGAGAATGGCGGTGACCGGGGCACTGCCGTAGCGACCGGCCGCAAGTCCCCCCTCCGCGGTGAGGTGACCGGGGTCGTGGGGGAGCACCAGATGGCCGCCGTCCGGGCCACAACACCGTCGAAGGTCCACAATGGAAATGCCCCCAGCATCGGCATAGTCGTTGGCCCAGGCCTCCCCATCCCGGTGCATGGGCACGGCGGACTCCAGGTCGCTGATGAAGGGCATGTGGCCCAGCGCAAAGGCCCCATCCCACGTGGCCAGGGTGCTCCTGATCTCGGCGACGGCGGCGGCCCGCTCGGTGTTGTCGACCCGCGCCACCCGCAGCTCACCCGGTGGCTGGTCTGGCCTCAAGAAGGGCTGGGCGCTGAGGGGCACGAGCCACTGGCGGCCGAGCTGGTACAGCCGGGAGTGTTGGGCGAGCAGCACCCGCAGGGTCGCCAGTGGCCCCCGTGCGCCGTGGAGGTGCTCCGCATCGGACACCAGCACAGCGTTGTGGTCGTGCATCGCCAAGAAGAGCACCGTCAGATCGGGCCGGTAGTGCTGGACGATGTCCCCGAAGAAGCGGGCGCTCTGCACGGTGGAGTAGCCGGGCTGGGCGGCGTTGATGACCTCCACCGGGCCCCCTAGCTGGGCCTCGAGTGCCTCCTGAAGACCGTCTGCCACGGTGCCGCCGTCATCCACCCCCCAGCCAAAGACAATCGAGTCGCCGAGCAAGGCCACCCGCCAGACCCCGGGGGTGCGCTGCCGAGGCCACGCCGTGCGCATGCCGTCGGCATTGGTGCTCAACACAAAGCTCGCGCCCTCTCGAGAGCGCACGGTCTGGGCGTGTTGTTCGGGCAACATCCGCCAGCCGCCGAGCAGATCGGCCTGGTACGCCGGCTGCACCCCCGCGAGGCGCAGGCCCCCCTCGGCAGTGACGACAATGGCCGCTGCGAGGACAAGACCGAGGCCCAGCGCAAGGGAGCGCTGCCGTCGTTGGTGGCGGCGACGGCGGGGCCTCACCATCGGCGCAGGGGTGCGTGAGCGTGCATGGGCTGAGTCTACCAAGGTGGGGCCCACCGCCACCGGACCACCCCCCGCGGTACACTCGTGCCCGTGGGTCCACGCCGCAAACACCGCCAGTCCTTCGGCCTGTCCCAGGGGCTGTTTGTCGTCGTGGGGATGCTGGGGCTCGGCATCATCGGCGTCGGTGTGTGGCGCTTCACGGCACCGGTGCCCGCCGCGGCCCTCTCGTCGGACCGACCGTCCCCACCCCCCGGGCCAAGCTCCGGTGTGGTGGACTTGGCCAGCCCTGCCCCCGATGCCACCGGAGTGGCGGCCACCACGGCGTTGTGCCCCGGCTGCGACATCCTGCTCATCACCGCATGCTCGCTGCGCAAGGACCACATCGGCGCGTATGGCCTCTTTCCCGCGCTGACCCCCGCGGCCGACGAGCTTGCCGACGGTGGCGTGCGCTTCGACCGGGCCTTCGCCGCGTCCAACTTCACCCTCGCCAGCCTCACCGCCGTGCTCACCGGTCGCTTCGGCAGCTCGTCGGGGGTCACGGGCTGGGACAAGGGCCTGGGGGACGGGGTGCCCACCCTGGCCGAGGTCTTGGGCATCTATGGCTACCGGACCGGCGCCTTCACCGTGGACGCACCCTCCGGCTTTCGGCCCGACTACGGGTTGCACCGCGGCTTTCAGTTGATGAAGGTCATTCCCACGCCTCGGGACACCCCTGATGGACGCTGGCGAGGCGGGCCCATTGGACCGGGGGGGGCCTCGGCTGAACCCGTGGTGCAGTGGCTCGAAGACAGCACCAAGACGCCGCAACAGTCACTGTTCACGATGTTCCACACCCGCACCGCGCACTTCCCCTTCGTCATCGAGGAAGACACAAGTGACCCCACGGGCATCTCCCAGGGCCTGTGGGAGGCGGGTCGCACGCCGGTGGCCCCTCCCTCCGGCGGCGCAATGCCCGGCATGGCAGGGGGCACGGCCCAGCAAGGGGTGGTGGAGCTCGCGGGTGTGGATCCCCTCCAGACCACGCTTCAGGCGGGTGGTCCCGCCGCCGAGGCGATGTGGCGCCAGCGCTACCAGGAGGCCGTGGGTCGGATGGACATCGACCTGCGCCGGGTGCTCGATGCGCTGGAGGCCGCCGGGCGTGCAGACCGCACCATTGTTGTGTTGGTGGGCGATCACGGCGAGTCGCTCAACGACCACGGCGAGATGCTCCACGGCGACGCCTACTACACCAGCGTGTCCAATGTGCCCCTGTTGATGAAGGTTCCCGGCCTGTCCGGGGGGCCGGCGGTCCAAGGCGCCCTCGTCAGCCACGTCGACATCTTGCCCACGCTGCTCGAGCTCATCGGGGCCACCGCGCCGGCCGACATCGACGGCGTGAGCATGGTGCCGTTGCTCACCGGCCAAGCGACGGCCATCCGCAGCACCACCCTGGTGGAGGGGGGGGTGGCCAAGCAGAACAGCGACGTGCTCAGAGGGGCCGTCATCACCGACCGCTGGGCCCTTCTCCGCCAACAGCGAGGGTGCGGTGCGCCGCCCAAGCCTGGCCCCGGTGGACGCTGGGAGCCCATGGACTGCTTGTTTGACCTCAACGTCGACATGGCGCAGGAGCACAACGTCGCCGCCGCCCACCCCGACGTGGTCCAGGAGCTGCTCGGGCGCTGGTCGGCCTTCCGCAGTGCCCGCCAGTCCAGCGCCCGCCAGTTCGACCTCGATCCCGCCTTCGTCGAGGAGCTCCAGCGCACCGGCTACGACCTGCACAAAGACCCTGTCGAGCCGGGCCCGCAGTGAGGCGCCGCAGGGGCCCATCCACCGCGCCCATCCTGGCCGTCTTTGCTCTGATGGGCGCCATCTTGGGGCTGGCCCTCAGCGTGCTCGCCGGCGGCCGCCTCCAGACCCCGGGCACCCTGCAACCCCAGCACTGGCGCACCATCTCGCCCGCCCTCGACGAGACGGTCACCAACCCCCTGCTCGGTCGGGGCTCCCAGCTGGTCGACGGGGCCCTGGTCATCCGAGAGCACGCCTTCCACGCCTCTGATGTCTTGGTGCCGCAGCTTCAGGGCATCCCTGCCCGGGTGGAGCTCGAGGTCGAAGCGGCCTCAGGGCCCGTGACCCTGGTGCTGTCGACGGGACCCCAGGCGCCGCGGGTGATGCTGACGCTCACGGCCGACCGGTTCAGCTTGGACGGAGTGCGCGCGGAGAGCTGGCAGGAGCGGGGCACTCTGGGGCCCTGGGTGGTGCGCAGCGACCCCGCCGGGACCGTCCTGGTGACCGGGAGCGGGGACGCGCTGTTGGTCGCCCACGGACTCACGGGCGTGGAGCTGACCACGAACGGCGAAGAGGCCAGGGTCGGGTCTATTGTTGTCTATGACGCCGATGAACAGGTCATCTTCGTGGATGACTTTGAGGGGGACGGGGCCTCCCCCTGGGTGGCCGTCGCCGGTGCGCTGCTGGGCGCGCTGTGGGGGCTCGCCTTCGCGGGGGCCGTGCTCGGGGGTGGGGGCATCGTGCTGCCCTTGGTCCTGGCCGCCTTGCCCCTCGTGGTGCTGCCGCTGCCCGAGTCGTGGTGGCTGCAGGGTGTCGAGCGGCTGTACCTGAGCCGCACGCCCTACTGGCACCTCGCCCGCGCCGGCTTGGTGCTCAGCCTGCTGCCCCTCGGCGGGCTGGCCCTGCTGCGCAGTGGGGTGCTGAAGCCGCGGCGGGGGGAGCTTGCCGGGGCCTGGATGCTGTGGGCGGGGACGGGCGTGGTGGTGACGGGGCTTGCATGCCGAGATCTCGACGGGGCTGCACTGGTCATGGGCATTGTGGGTGGGATCTTTGTGGTGGCCCCCGCCATGTTGGCCCACGTCAGCCAGCTGCACCCGGTCCGGATGCTGGCGGTGGATCTGCCGGGGCTGCTGGCACTGGCAGCCCTGGGCTGGCCGGGGGGCCTCGTGGTGCTCCTCGGCTGGCGCTTGTTGGTGCTCACCGCGAGCGCCCGCCACCTGCTGGACCACTCCCCCAAGGCGGGCTCAAACGCCGTGTTGGTGGTCGTTGTCATGCTGTTCCCCGCCGCCGAGATGGCCGTGCGCGGGACCTACCTGGGCGAGGCCTGGCGCATGGACCGGCTCACAGGAGAAGGGGCCTCCGATGCCGACTGGCGGGAGGCCGAGGCCTTCTGGAGCGCGTCCTGCGGACCGACCGACGCCACCCGCACGGTCTCGGTGGCCTGGGCCGGCGGCTCGTCCACCGGCGGGGCCTACCAGTTCCACAATGACCCCACTGCCTTCTTTCCCGCACAGGCCCACCAGGTGCTCTGCACGAGCCTGCCTCCGGACACCCGCCTCGTCAGCCACAACCACGGCGACGGGGGACGGGACACCTTCACCATCTCCCGCAGCATCTCCCGCTTGCTGGAGCGGTCCGATCCCGACGTGCTGGTGCTGTATGTCGGGGTCAACGACGTGATGACGTCCGGCGGTGCGCTGTCCCGCAAAGACCGGGCGGCCCGGGTTGCGACCTGGACGGCGGGCCCCGTGCGCCAAGTGGCGAGCCAGTCCCGGGTGTTGACGGGGCTGAGCTTGCTGGTGCGACAGCCTCGCGAGAAGAGCGACAATGGCGTGCCGGAGGTCTCTTTGGATGAGGCTGAGGAGAACTTGAGAGCGGTGGCGAGCGCCACAGAAGGTCGCCAAGTGCTCCTGCTGACCGAGCTGCTGCGGAGTGACTTTGGCAGCGGGCTGGCAGCCTACGCCGGGATGGAGCGACGGGTGGCCCAGGACCACGACCACGTGCACTGGTTCGACCTTGCCGGCGCCATCGAGCCCCCTGAGGACGGCGGCTTGATGGCGGACCGCAACCACCTGAGCCGGTCGGGGGCCCAGGTGGTGGGAGAGCGGCTGGCGCCGGAGGTGGCCCGGCTGGCGGGGTGGTGAGGCGTGTGCACGGTGCCTTTGTCCCGTGCCGTGGAGCGGTAGCAGTGGGATAGGATCTAAACCACTATTAGAGAGTCCGTCCAAGGGGTCTCGGACCATGGCACACACCGTTGAGCAGATCTGGCATCCGAACTTCCACGCCATGGGGCCTCGACGAGCCCGAAGGGGGGGCCGATACCTGGCCTTCGTCCCCGACCTGCTGGTGGACCATCCCTTCCACCTCGACGCCCGCATCGTTGCAGACCTCTCGGACGCCGAGCGCGCCATCATCGAGCTGGACCGCCAGGCCGTGCCGCCCAGTCCAGACGACGGTCCGGCCGTGCTGCCCCACCGTCTCGACGTGCTGGCCCGGGTGCTGCTGCGGGCAGAAGCGGTGGGCTCATCCCAGATTGAGGGGCTGGTCGTCAGTCCCCAGCGGCTGGAGCGGCTGCGCTTCAGTGCAGATCCAGACCGAAGTGGCGGGGCTGGGGAAGTCCTCGGCAACATTGAAGCGCTCCAGGAGGCTCTGGAGCTGGCCACGGTGCCCGGTCCCTTCACGGTCGAGCAGCTCTGCCAAGTCCACCACACCTTGCTTCAGCGCGGTGGTCTCGCACACCTGGGGGGTCTGGTGCGACAAGAACAGAACTGGATCGGTGGGCTGACCCCGGTGCAAGCCGCCTTTGTGCCGCCACCGCCCACAGAGGTGCCCAGGCTCCTGCACGACCTCTGCGCGTATGTCTCCAATGATGCCCACTCCCCGTTGATGCAAGCCGCCCTTGCCCACGCTCAGTTCGAGACCGTCCACCCCTTCGCGGACGGCAACGGCCGGACAGGGCGCGCACTGCTCCAGCTGGTGTTGCGACGGCGAGGGCTCTGTCACCACTTCGTGCCCCCCATCAGCCTCGTGCTCGCCACCTGGTCCGACCCGTACATCGAGGCACTCATGGGCACCCGAACCACCGATCCCGCCGCACTGGCAGCAGGGTGGTCGAGCTGGGTGGAGCTGGTGGCCGCCGCGGCCCAAGCGGCGTGCCGGCACACCCGTCGGTATGGCCTCGCGCTGGACGAGCTCCGGGAAGAGTGGCGGGCAAGAGTCTCCACAACCCATGGCCACCTGCGGTCCGATGCCGCGGTGTGGCGGCTTCTCGACCACTTGCCGGCCATTCCGATGTTGGACGCCACGCTCGCCCGTCAAGTCACCGGCCGCTCGCAACGACCCGTGGACCAAGCCCTGGCGCAGCTCGTTGAGGCTGGCGTCATCAAGCAGGTGCGCAGCGGTCAGAGGTACCGGGTCTATGAGACCCCCGACGTGTTTCGACTCATCACGACCACCGAGCGGGCCCTGGCCTCTCCCCGTGGAGACACCCAGCAGGCGCCACCGAACCGGCCTGTGCCCATCCTGATGCCAGAGTGACGCTGAGGGGGGGCTGACATTGGTGGTGCGTTGGCGTTTACCGATAAGAATCGGAATTCACCGCAACAACGCGTGATGCGCGTGGGCAGGAGCGCGAATTGTCAAGGCCCGCCCAAAGTCCCCCACACCAGCCTGGGCCAAAGTCCCCACGCCCACCTGGGCCCTGCCCGCTTCCGGCACTTCGCGCCGATGCCCAAAACCACTTGCTTTCGGACAGGGTTCTGGACCATACTTTTGGACCCCATCTGAGCCCGTCCACAGCACCCACCCTTTT
>ERZ887851.1420-NODE-1420-length-20601-cov-57.288183_pt1 | contig 20601 bp, 18 predicted proteins | sample MGYA00521100_ERZ887851 | MGnify/ENA primary metagenome ERZ887851 (study PRJEB32303, sample SAMEA104408602) | aquatic metagenome | biome: Brackish water; feature: Pelagic; material: water | place: Baltic Sea | collected 2014-06-06T16:11:00 | depth 11,444 m ... | reverse complement strand
TCACCTTGAAAACCTTGGTGGCCTTGATCACCTTGATCACCCTTAGTTCCAGTTATACCTTGGAAACCTTGATCTCCTTGATCACCTTTTAAACCCTTATCTCCTTGATCACCTTGAAAACCTTGGTGGCCTTGATCACCTTGATCACCCTTAGTTCCAGTTACACCTTGGAAACCTTGATCTCCTTTGTCACCTTTAAGACCATCTATACCTTGATCTCCTTGATCACCTTTAGCTCCGGTTATACCCTGGAAACCTTGGAAACCTTGATCACCTTTAAGACCAGTTTCACCTTGAATACCTTGATCACCTTGATCGCCTTTAAGACCAGTTGTACCCTGGAAACCTTGATCTCCTTTGTCACCTTTAAGACCGGTTGTACCCTGGAAACCTTGATCTCCTTTAAGACCAGTTTCACCTTGAATACCTTGATCTCCTTGATCACCTTTAAGACCAGTTGTACCCTGGAAACCTTGATCTCCTTTGTCACCTTTAAGACCGGTTGTACCCTGGAAACCTTGATCTCCTTTAGGACCAATTGGTCCGTCAAAGCCCTGTGCTCCAGTTTCACCTTGTACTCCATCGGCACCTTGCCAACCTTGATCACCTGCAAAACCTTGGAAACCTTGTGGTCCAGTTAAATCATGTTGCGGAATCCATGTATTGCCATCCCATGACCATATTTGTCCATTCACTGAATAATATAATTGGTTAAGGTATTCTCCTGTGTAATTAGTATTAGGATCAGTATCAGTTCCATTTAAAGGACCGTTATTACCCTGATCACCATCTATACCTTGATCACCTTGATCACCTTTAAGACCATCTATACCCTGATCACCTTGATCACCTTTAAGACCATCTATACCTTGATCTCCTTGATCACCTTTAAGACCATCTATACCTTGATCACCTTGATCACCTTTAGTTCCAATTATACCTTGATCACCTTGATCGCCTTTAAGACCGGTTTCACCTTGAATACCTTGATCTCCTTGATCACCTTTAAGACCAGTTTCACCTTGAATACCTTGATCTCCTTGATCTCCTTGAACACCATCAATACCTTGATCTCCTTGATCACCTTTAGCACCAACTTCACCTTGATCTCCTTGAACACCGTCAATACCTTGATCTCCTTGATCTCCTTGAACACCGTCAATACCTTGGAAACCTTGAGGACCTTGAGGTCCTGATGCTTCAGAAATAACTTTAATAATACCTTGCATCGGCAATGGATGAGCAATACAATAATAATAATACTCGTCTGGAGCATCATGTGGAATTGTAAATAAAACTTGTCCGTCCGGGCCGGCCGCACCGTTATCTATTATAGACCCAACAGCTGGATCGTCAATCGTCGCCTGTGTCTTAGTAATCTGGAACGGATGTCCAGTAGAATTATTATCAAATACATAAGATTCACCACGAGTTACATAAAGAGTTGGATTAACATTGTTTCCACTTTCATACATATCAGCATCACCAATATGGTAACCTGATGTTGATGAAGTATCTTTAATATCAAATACGTGTTTTGTAGAAATAGTTTCTGTAAATGTAGCACCGTCTGACATAGTTAATGTCAATTCACCTGTACTAGAATCATAAGAAGTAGAATCTAATTTTACATCACCTCCAGTAATTTCTATCCAACAGTCTGCGGCAACGCCAGAACCTGTTTGAGTTAATGCAGGTGGTGGAAATGGAGGACCACTTCCTGTACCATACGTTATAGTGGCCATAGGATCTACAAGAATAGCTTTATCAGCTTCTGAAAGAGCTTGCCAATCTGTCATTTGTAAAGAACCACCGTTACCCCAATATCCTTTAGGTATTAATCTATACGTTTTATCTTCTTCTATTACGTAAACCGTTTGTCCTATTCTTCTTCTACCAGTTGACCAGCCTCCGTCACCATTTTGAGAAAAACCAGCATAGACTGAACCGTTGTCCACTGCAATTGGAATTTCATAAAGATCGGTTAATGTAGGTACTTCAGTGTGACCACCTATTAGGTAGAATGAATGAAGAATACCCTTAGATAAATTATTACCATCAGGACCAACATAGTTAGTAAATCCGGTATTACCTACTGGTGTCGTATAATTTGTTGCCATTATTTAAAAATTACTTTTTTTCTTATTTCTATATATTTAAATTCTATTTGAATCCATATTGATCGGCTGATGAACCAGTACCTGATACTAATTTGTATAGCCAATAGCTTTCACCGTTATATGTAAACGCTCTTCTAGCATTTGCGTATGATGTTAATCCATTACATTGGAATTGGAATACTCCATCTGTTACAAGATTTTCAGTAAATGATGAGTTATTAGGAACAGCTAAATAGTAATAGTTTTGTCCAGATGAAGCGTTATGTGTCCATGTTTGTCCACAATTATTTCCTGTAATAGGACCTGCAAATTCAAAGGTTCCAACATCTGGCATTGTTACACCTGAAGAATATGTCGTTCCATTTCCATTATCTATCATATCTAACATGATAGCATTAATATCCTGTGTACCTGCTCCAGCAGATGTATACCATGTAGCTGTTGTTGACATTAAGTCTCCATAAGGAGCTACATTTCCACCACCTGCATGGATATGATAGAATGTTTCTTCGTTTAATACTTGTTGTGTTGATGTCATAGGCGTATTGTATGTTCTTCCACATCCGGTTAATCCAGTGTTATCATATATTTTATATGTATAATCTCCAGAAGGAATGTCGTATATGTAATTGTTTCCTGATGTAGCATTGTTAATAGTTCCAAATACGTTACCATTGCTGTCTATTAATTCAACAGTGTATGGGCCACCATATCCGGTATTTCCAGCACTACCAATATTCCAAACTTTAAAGTCATCTGTATCGTATGTGCCCGTTGGATTTCCAGACGGTGTGTTGTTAAAGTTGCCAATAACTCCGCTTGATGTCAACGATGGAACTGCAGTGAAATTAAAGCTATTCATTACGTAATAACATTGTGTTGAAATTTCTGTAATCGTAATAGGAGCTTGAACATGTGTAGTCATATCACTATTAGAGTATGTAAATACTCCTGTAGTGTTTGTTGTAGGTGCGTCAGCCGTAGTATCTGTGAAAGTATAAAGACCAGCGCTATTTGAATTACCATTGTTAGCAACAGACACCTCTGTTCTTACTGAGGCTCCGTCTGCATCTCTCCAACATCCTTCTATTTTGTGGGATTGAACCACAGGAGAATTAGGAGCTGATAGAGTTACTGTATCTGTAAATGCTATACAACCATTAGTATCTTGTGCTACAATTCCGTAAACACCTGCAGTTAGTCCAGTGAATTTATATGTACCTGATCCCGGTGATGTTTCAGTAAGCGTATACCAGTTATTACCACCGTCATATGAAAATTCATATGTTCCTGTTCCACCAGTGACAGTCATTGCTATTTGTCCGCCTGTTGCACCAGCTCCTTGACATGCTGTAGGTCCAGAAGTGCTTCCACTATCAATTGATCCGCTTAATGCAATAGGATTCGTAACTTGTCCTATTCCTTCTTCTACATCACAATTTCCTTCAGTTGAATTAGTATCAACTATTCTATATGCTTTAATGTAAATATCTCCATCTGAAATTCCAACAGGACCTACTGCACCTGTATAATCATATACAGTTCCAGGGTACGTTGAACCTCCATCGGTTGATACTTTATATTTGTATGTGTTATTTGTAGTACCTCCTGGTAAACCACCTGTTATGGTGAAAGAATATGTACTTCCACCTGAGGTTGCACAATTTGGATTACTAACACTTCCATTTACAATTAGTTCTGAAACAGTTCTCGTGTCTGCTACAACTACATTACTTTGACACCCATTATTTGCAAAATCAATATCTTGTGCGAGTATAGCAGTACTAGCTGATACTGTCTGTGGAAGCGTAAACTGTAATAAACTTCCATCCCATGTGGTGATTAGTGAATTAGGCGCTGTCATTAATTTATAAGTAGTATTAGTTCCACCTGTCGCAGATGCCTCATAAGTCCATACGTCGCTTGGGCATTCTGGTTGAGAAACTAGATTAACTGTTAACACTATATCTTCGGATGTTGAATAACTTACAGGACCGTGAGTTATTATACAATCATCAGATTCGATTTCTAAATTAAATGTTCCACTAGTAAGATCAAGCTGAGGTATAAAGTTATCTAATTGTTCAAATTGTGCCGAAGTATAATCCGCTTGATACACGTTAGGTGTTCCTGTTGCGGTTATAGTCGCAAAAAATTGTAATGAAGATGTTGGGGATGTGAACAGAAGCTTAACTTTCTGATTACTTACCGATTGCGTAATGTTAGATCCTGAGAATGTCATTGTATAACTAGGATAAGAAGAACATGTTCCGTCTGTCATCGTACTTGTAATAACTTGGATTTCATCAGCTTCAACAACCACTACTGGATTAGAAGACCATTCAAGCGTTTCACCTGTACTATAATCTCGTAAGAAAATATCATAATCTGCTGCTGCTAAATTGTCGAAAGATGTAATATCTTGAGTCCATGTGTTTCCACCGTCGTTAGACCATTCATACGTTGAACCAAATCCACCAGATGCAGTGAAAGATATTATTCCATCAGTTTCACCATAACATGTCGGTGTCGAAGTTACACTATCAATCGATATATTATCAAATGTCGTTGTAACAGTTAATATAGATTGTTTCTGACATCCATTAGCATCAGTTATCTCAATATTATAAATACCTGCTCCTGTGATTGTTGTAAATGTTCCAGAAGGTACTCCCGGAGCTTCATCTTGTAAATTAGTTAATAATTCATTTGTTTCAATACATTTTGCTGTATACGCTGGTGTTCCTCCATCTATAAATATTTGTATACTTGCATCGTCGGCACCAGGATATGTCTCAGCTCCGTTATAGCTGACACCGATAGGATCAGGTTGTGTTTCTGTGTGAGCAACTGATATTTCAGTACCAGTTACTGCATCTTTTACCCAATAGTATTTTAAGCCTGCACCTGCACTCCATGTGTATGTAGTGTCTTGTGTCGTTGCATTCCAATTTGTAGGGGGTGTTGCATCAAGAGTTGGAGTTGCAGCATATTGATAATCTCCAGAACCATCAGAAGTTGTCATTACCATATCTGCTGCTCCGCCGTGACAAAGTATTGTTCCAGGATTAATTGTAGCATTTATTTGTGGAGTTCCACCTGTAATAGTAAATGAGCCGCTTATTGGACAACTATTTGCATCACCTCCGAGAATTGTATATGCACCAGGAGCTAAATTAGAGAAGACAAACTGAGTTTGTCCACCTGTTCCATTAAGAGTTGTACCATTTCCGTTAGCATCATTAACCTGTACTCCATACTCCGGAATTCCACCTGAAACTGTTATTGTAATAGATCCGTCATTCTCACCTTGTATAGATTCATTTATTGTTATGAATGAATTAGTGACCAATCCTGGTTCAGTTAAGGTAATCGAGCCATATACTGGATTTCCAGAATATGTCTGCTGATCTTCTACTGCAATTGAATATGAACCTGCACTTAAGCCAGAGAAAGTGTATGTATTTTGAGTAAGATAACCTGTCCATGTAGTTCCACCGTCATTTGAGAATCTAAATGTTCCACTACCATTAGATACAGTAGTTATTACATCAGTAGTTCCACCGAAACATGCTATATTTCCACTAGTAGCACTTGAAATAGTTAATGGAACATCACTAGAACCAATCGTTGAAAGTATTTTATCACTTTCACACCCATTGTCATCCGTTATAATTATATAATAGTTTCCGGCTGTTAGGCCAGAGAATACGTATGGTGTATTTTGAACTGGCGATGAAATAGATCCTATCTGAACGTTAGTAGGCGCATCATATAATTCAACCGTTGCATAAGTACTTGAACCTCCAATGATGTTTTCAAAATTAACAGCACCATCATTTGAACCCGTAACTGATTCATCAGTAGAAGGTAGTATTGTAGCTGTAATAGGATCTGGGTGAGATAATGTATGTGATATAGAATCTGTTTGTGCTATATCATCAGCATCTCTTACATAGAAAATATGTGTAGTTCCACCACTGTATGGACCGTTGTATGTATGTGTATATGGATCTCCACTGAATGTAGATGTCCATGTCATATTGTCTTCTGAGAATTGATAATTACCACTTCCACCACTTGCAGTTATCGTAACTGTTCCGTTTCCACCATTACATGTAATTTGAGAATTAGAAGAACTATCGAATGAAACTTGTGCCTGGCATGGAGGCAGTGCGAACGAATGTTGAATAGAACATCCATTAGTATCTGTGATTAGAAGCACATAATCTCCATGTGGTGCATCAAATTGAACCATTTCACCATTAGCTATACTGACTTGAGTGTCTACTAAATTAGCTGGATCAATTGAGTTAGAATAAAATTCATAAGTATAAGTAGGAGTTCCTCCAGTTGCGCTATATTGTATAAAGCTATTATTAGGACAACCTACCGTGGCTATAACGATTTCATTTCCGATCAGTTCATCAGGTTCATTAACTTGAATTGGACCTTCTGTGATAAAACATCCAGTATCGTTATCCGTATATACTACAGTGTATCTTCCAGGTGGTATATTATTTAAGCTTGGAGTTGTTGCTGTAAATGTTGGATCACTCTCTGATGACCATAGGTATGATACTGAACTTGTAACCGGTCCATTATAATCCATTGCAATTCCTCCATCAATTCCTCCATAACATGTTACGTCTATTATTTGAAGAACTGTTGCTGTTAAAGGAACAGCATCCGCTAAAGTAAATGTATATGTTAAAGAATTACATAAATTAGCAGTAGGGTCATTTGGATCATTTTGTATACTTATAATATAATCTCCACCATCTAATCCAGTGAAAGATCCACTACTTTGATATGTGCCGGCAGCCGATCCTACCAATGCTAATTGATATTCTTCACCTGTTGTATTTGTTACGTCAATTTCTATACTTCCATCCGCTCCACATGAAGGGTCTATTTGTGATATTAAATTAACCGCTTGAATTACTTCTGTAATTTCAGTTTGACGCTGTAGCGTACATTGTGTTGCACTATCTTTTATTTCAAAAACATAAGTACCCGCGCTAGATATTGTTAATAACCCACTACCAATAGGAGCAGGGCCTTGTGCAAGTGTATTAGTAGGATCAGTAACATCATAGATAGTAATAGGACCTGTAGCACCTGAATAACTATAACTAATATTGGTATTTCCACCACATGATATCTCTCCCGTAGCAGCTACATTAAATTCTAAATTATTTTGAGTTTGGCCTATTGTAACAATTTCTGTTTTATCACATCCTCCCGGATCATTGTCTGTAATTGTAACACTATAAGTTCCGGCGTCTAGGTTCTCTATATTTATATCTGGCTGATTTCCTGTTTGAGAACCAGGGTTATTTCCATTTACATCAACCCATGTAACGGTATAATCTAAAGATGCATTTTGACCACCTATTAAGATGCCATTGATAATTAAACTACCATCACCTCCCGTTCCACATATAGAATCATCGGTTGCGCTTACGCTAAAGTCAACTGAATTAGCTGGGTCAACTATTACCGTTCGAGGATCACTTGAACATGCAGCAATCCATACTCCTGGTGAATTTTCATAAACTCTTCTTATTCTACAAATATACTCACCTTCAGGAAGCCCAGTGTATTCGTATGATGTTGATATACTAGTTTCATGAAAAGGGGTTGGAAAAGCAGGCGCCCAATTCGTACCATCATCAACACTAAATTGCCAATATTCATCACCTGTCCAGTGCAGAACATCAGGTCCACCTGTTAAATCAGAAAATATAATTGATCCTTGATTATTTCCATTGCAACTTGCAGCAACACCTAATACATCAAATGTAAAGCCATTATCAGCATCTCCATACGGATCAGGATCATAAAACGTGACTCCACCTGGTGTTTCGTAAATATATCCTGTAGCATCTTTCACTGCTGGATAAATTGTAACATTATTTCCACCTCCAGGATTAGGTACCTCAAACTCAGTAGTGGCTACCCATGTATATCCAGTCGTATTAGGATCTGTTATGCTATATTCGTAAGGCGCTGTTGCACCTGTTACATTTTCAAATGTAAATGAATCATCTATAGGTAATACCGGGTTTGATGCGTGAGGATAGCCTGCGCATGTAGCATTGTTTATTGTATAATTAAAGGATAGACCTAATGGTTGAGAAACTGTTACATCTTCAGTGGCAATACATCCTGTTGAAGAATCAATAACTTCTACAGTATAATCACCAGCAGATATTGAATAGTCCGGATTTCCGAAAGTATATTCTTCCAAATTTGTTAGGCCATAAGAAGGAGTTATCTGATTATTTCCTTGATATAAATTATAAGTATATGCTCCAACTCCACCCGTTACATTTACCGTTATAGTACCGTCAACACCATTAGGCTGAGTAGCATCTGTGTGTGAAAGCGTAATTTCAAGTGGAACTATAGTATTTATATTTATAGGACCTGCAATGTCAATAGTATTTAAAGCATCTTTTCCATAAACATAATAGTTTGTTGAATCATTCAATGGATCATTAATAGTAGGATAATGACTAAAACTACCAAATGTATTCCAATCGCTAATATTTCCCGGATTAATATTTGGAGATGTTTGTAAACTATATAGATAAGGCACTGTTCCTCCCATTCCCTGTGCAGTAATAACTGCATCAACACCGCTATTACATGGATTTATATCTGTTGCATAAGCTGTAACATTGAATGGACTTGTAGCAGTTCCTCCCATTTCAGCAGGAACCCAGATCCACTCTTCATCTTTACAACCACATGCAATATAGTGAAGATAGTCAGCATCAGATGGGTCAATTTCATGTAATTTTATACCCATTTCTAGGTCATCTGTTGTCATCACACCATCATCCCCAGATCCTATTACTCTAAATCCTTTAACTATTTGACTAATTAAATGAGCATTATAATCTTGTTCAGGGTGGTGTAAAGGGCGTCCTAGGTTATGTGGAAATAAAGGTGTAAAATATCCTTTAGGATTATCTTCACTTCTATCCGCATTTCCAAAGTTCCAAAATTCGTTTGAATGTGACATTATTTTCTTCTTATGTTTTTATTATATAGTTCTTTAGTTATAATAGATCTTTTTTCTCTATATTTATTATATAGTTTTTTAAGATCCTCGATTGCTGCTTCAAAATACACTTCAATATATCCACAATCAATATATTTAACTTGTTCCTTAATATATTCATTAAGGATAAAATTCTTCCATCTTTCCTCAACTTCTTTAAATCTAGGAGAATATCCTATAAGTAAATCGCGATGAGTAGATTTTCTAAGGTCTCCTGTAGTACGAAAACTACCATCTCCTTTTGCTTGTACTAAAAAGTTACTTTTTTCTTTAACTTTTGCATTCTTATCTTTATCGACTATAAACGATTTTAATCTGTATAGACCTAGGTTTAAACAGTGTATATTATTAAATCCTCCCGGTGAAGTTTCCTTATTAATAAAATTCCAAATTTGAGTTAAATTTTCAAATCTAGGTAACGTTTTTTCAATAAGATCTTCTCTATTACTTCTATGTGAAATAATAATATCTTTAATAGGTCCTTCATTTGCCTCTACTCTTTTCAAATAGATGTATAGAAGGTTCAATGAGATTCTGTCTGTAATCATTAATCTTATCCGAAATATTTACTTAAGAGCCATGTTAATACAGCACCCATTGATGTTAAAAGACCAATAGAAATTTTAACTACTGAAGACTTCCATCTTACTAAAGCTTTATGCTCTTCAATAATCGTCATCCTTTCAGCTTCTTCCTCTTCTCCTGCTAATCGATGTTCAGTATTTTTTCTAGTTTCTACTATAACGCCATCAAATGGATTTAACAGTTGCCTCTTAAGTTCTTTCACTTCGATTTTAAGATCTTCCTGATTTTTAACCATAGTTTGGATAGAATTCTCTATCTGAATATAGTTGGGATCTTCCATTCTCTTCTTAAAAGTAGAGAATAGTTCATATAAGTCTTCTATTAGCTCTTTAGGACTTTTATCTTGGTTGCTCATTAACGGAATCTATTTTTAGTCTGTATTATATATCCCCGAAAGAGACCTAAATAGTAGGTCTCTTTTAATATTCATATATTTTATTAAACTTAATCTAAAAACAGCTCATGTAATTTTTCTCTTTCAATAATTTGAAGTAGTTTTTTATCGTAGTTTTCAGCTTCTGCATAATTCTTATCAAGATATTTTAAGTATGATTTTTCACTTCTCAACCTATTCATATATGCATTTTGAAAGAGAGCATAGTCTATAACTGATTGTTTCCAATGGTCATAAAAAGCATGTCCAAGCTGCGTACCAGCTGCTGTAGTGCTCCTGGCTCGAGCTTGTTTCATTCCGAATAAGTTATTATTCTCAACAAAAATTCTGCTCGAGAAGTGTCCTGTTTCTAATATAGATTGTGCTAATATGATTTCAGGAAATCTAACATTCAATCTTTTAAGCTCTTTTACTAAAGCTTCTTGCGAAAAAGTATCTGCTTCGGTTTCTACCGTATAAAATCCTTCTTCAATTGGAATAGCAGAAGCCTCAATAAACGCCTTATCGTGCGCTTTCACTAAAGCAACCTTCATAAAAATGGCAGCAACAGTGAACGTAACCAATAGAATGTAGAATAGGTTTTTAATTGATATCTTTTCAAATGCTAAATTTCTTTTATTATAAATGTAAAACATAATTATTTATTTGAGTTATTAGATGGTGATATGATGGTTAAACTATTTAATTGATCTAGACTATCAGAGAAATCTACTCCACCAATAATAGGATTAACATCCTTTAGACCTCCATCCCATCCTTCTTCAAAGTCTTGAATATCCGTGGGATCATCTTCTTCTAGTGAAGCATTCGCTGCAATGTAATCCTCTTGAGTACCAAGAAGAGTAGGCTCTTGCCATAGCACTTCATACTCAAGGTATGTGAATCGATCAAGGTCAGAGTTCTGAGACTCTAACATCTTACCGAAAACCTTAGCAGGATCGGTATACATTAGAAGATCGGCGTCGATCATGATCTGAAAGGTATGACCACCTTTCTTTTTCCAATGAACACCACCTTCATGGAATCCATAATTTTCTTCATACTGTGTGTGAACTAGAACTTTGTTAATTGACATATCTTTTGCTTTATTGATTATTACTATACTAATATAAGCAAAATTTCTGAGATAAAAAAACTTTTAGCTGTTTATTTTCAAAAAAAGTGAAAAAAAAGCCCAAATTTAACATTTGGGCTCTTGTAATCGTAAATTAGATACTATTTCTTCTTTCTGGGTTTGTATTTTCTTTTTGCCTTTTTCTTTGGCTTTTCAATAACATCCCATTCTCCTTCTAGATCGATTCCTTTAGGAGTGTTTTTCTTAGTAATTTTCGTAGGTCTATAATTACCAGGACCTTCAGCTATAGTATCTATAGACGGTTCTCCGTCAAATCCACCTCCACCTATTGGGGAACCAGACCATGTGTCTTCTTTCTTTACATACTTATTATAAGCAGCCCAGCCGCCAATAATAATTGCTATAGAAAGTAAAATATAAAATAACATATTTATGATATTTTTTTACATATAGTACGTAATGCACTATAGACTATATATCTCTATGGTTTACAGATCTTTATCGTGTCCACCGTCTCTAACTTTCTTAGCGATGTCAGAATCAGCTTTACCCCATGTTCCAGGTTGTTTTGTTAAGAATGAATTTACTCTAGCATAACCCCATTGAGCTTGTGTTGCTCCAGGTCTATGGCCAGTTTTCCATGCAGCTAGACCTCTTCTCATAATAATTCTAAGTAATCCAACTGGAACTCCTGATTCCTTTGCTTTATTCTTAATTCCTGTTTCCATTCCATCATCACCTAAGGGGCTTTGATCGTTTGCGGTTTGTTCAGCTTCTAATAGTTCTCTATAGTATTCATCCATATCTGACTTAGATTCTCTAATCATTAGACCTTCTTCCATGTTATCTTCTTCAGCAAATTGATCATATTCTTTAGACCACTTTTTCCATTGACCTTTCTTTGCATATTCTGCGAAGATTTCTTCTAAATGTCCATAATAAGGAGACATGTTTTTTGGACCTATTAGTTTTTCTGTCACTTGATCAGCTACCCATCTTCCTGCTTTTGAATTTAAGTAATATAATGCAGCCTGATCTGTGAAGTCATAGTTTGTTCCTAAGACAGCAAATCCATCTAAGAATAATTCATTAACTTCATCTAACCCGAATTGATCCATTAAAGTACCATAGAAACCATAGGATTCGTTAACATCTTCTATTCCATATTGTAATTTTGCTCCAAATCTAAATTGACCTTTTCTAAGCATTCTATTTTCAGTAATTACTGATTCAGCTAATCCTTGTTTTTTCATTAATGCGAGCGCATCTTTACACGCCTTATTAAATTTCTTAAAGTGAGGTACCGCATCTTTAGAATATCCATCTTGGAACAATTCAATTGCCATATTTAGATGACTTGCTATTTCATCAGCTTGTTCATCACCTATCTCTTCAAAATCATCAGAAAGTCTTAGTAACTTTTTCTCACCCGTTCCCTTTGAAGCGAATAAACCAAGTTTTAGTAATGCAACAATTGGCTCTTCTTTAGCTTCAGTAACTACTGATTCTTTAAGATCCATATTAAGTTCTTTACTTATTTTCTTTAGGTCTTTATTGTTATCATAGAATACTTTAACAAAATGAGGACCTGTATCTGACATTTTACCAGGAACATATTTATTTTCATAATCAAATCTAACAAACTTATCACCGCTTCTGGTTTTATCATAAGTTATATCTAATATAGTATGTGGATTTGACAGTTGTTCCTTTGCATTGTTTAAATAATACATATCTACATCTTCAGTAACTACTGATTCTTTTAGAGATTTATTTATTTCCTTCTTAAATTCTTTATATAGATGAGTACCATATTCATCTCTTATTACTTTACCAACTGCCTGTGCAAAATCTACATAACTCATAGAATCATCTATTTTTTCGATAGCAGTGTTAATAGCTATTGCTAATTCGTCAGATTGTTTAGATTCATCCATCTTAGATAAAAATATTCTTTTAGCTTCACTAAATAATCTTTTACCTGTTTTATCTTCTAAATGTAATAATGCTTTAGGATATTTCTCTTGCATTACATTGAATGTAGCAGGAGCAACATCTGGTGTAGAAACTGGCTCTTGGTGAATTACCTTACCATCTTGTACAACTACAATTACAGCAGGATAACTTCCTTTCTTTGCAGCTCTATGTACTTTACCCCTATTAGCTTCATTTAAGGATTTCTTTTCTTTAACAAAATCTTCAAAATCTTGGACCATGTCAGAGAATATGCCAGTGTTTCTTGATTCGTTAGCCTTTTTCATATCAATCCAAAGTCTAATAATATCTGCATAGTCTTTAGCAGTTAATTTAGTTTTGTTACCCCATGTTGTTCTATCATTAAGATCAAACATCTGTTGTGCAAACTTATCAATACTACCTCTTCTAAAATATATAGTAGCTCTATGTCTTCCGCCATCTAATAATTCCCATGTTTCTTCTCTATCATCATGTGGATCTAATCTCCAACCGGCTGAATGATTTACTCTAATGTCACACATACTTGAATTACTATCAACCATTACAGTGTAATGACCAGAAGACTGATATGTTTTTCCTTTAGCATATTTGATTTTCTCTTCGTTAACTACTGATTCATTCAATCCCATTTCCTGCATTGCATAATCAATAATCTTTTCCAATTCATCTGGTTTAAGCATATTAGCCAATGGCATTGAATTTAAACGATTCATAAGAGTAGTTCTGCTGGCAGATTTACCTCTCATTTGTTTTGCTAAATTTCTTGCAGCTGATTGCAAAAATCTATCTGTTGCGGCTTCAGTAACTACTGATTCATCAACACCAACAGTTGCAAGTTTAGTAATATCTTTATATTGATATAAGAAACCAATAATAGGATATTTAGCACCGTCTGTTACTTTATAACCTACAGCATTCTTATTAGTTTTAGGAGGATTAGGTATGTTTACCCTTTTCATATCCTTTCCTTTAAATATAAAAGGTGCAATAAAACTCTTTTTAGGTGCATAGTCAGTTTCAATTACTTCCCATTCACCAAAGTTAGTTTTAATTTTATCACCTACTTTAAATCCTTCGGTATCATATTTTTCAGCTTCATTAACTACAGATTCTCTAAGTAATTTAGGATTGTTATCTAAAAGATCTTCCATTTCCTTTGCAGCTAAAGTTTTAAATCCAAACTCACCAAACATTTTCTTAGCTAATTTGTCAGCTTTCTTTAAATCTATAATCTGATCTAATTCATCATCTTCTAATCTATATAGACCCATTGCTCCGAACATATCACCTGCTAAGATGTCTGCCTTTTGAAATGGACTCCATAGATCTGATCTTTTTTCTGTGACAAAGTTGTCAAATGATTTTAAGTTTTTCATGCCTTCGCCTTTGAATTTTTTATTGTATGCTGTAGTGTGTTTTGATTTTTTAACTTTACCCTTTTCTCTAGCTTCTTCATCACCTGGTAATTCTTCATAAGAATCAGGATCATCATCGTCCATGTCGGCTTGTTTTTTCATCTTAGCTTCTTTTTCTTCCTTTTCTTCGTCAGAAAGACCAGTCATATAAGCATCAGGGCCTGGTTTAGCTTCATATAATTCATCGATTAAAGAGTAGTACATATTAAGCATGTCAGATTCTAATAGGGATTCATTAAATCCTCTTTCTTTAGCATCGTTTTCTACCCATTCTTTATCTTTAGATGAAAGCTTTTTAAAATCTTTATCAAATCTGTGATGAGCTATTAAATCATAGATGTCTTCCATCTTATAATTACCTTCTTCAACAGTCTCAAAATCACTTTTGTGTTTTCTATAATAGGTTTGAGTAGCCATTGGAAGTTTAAATATAGAAAGACCGTCTTTAAGAGCTCTTTCTATTTGCTTAATCATTCTATCTTTAGAAGCTTCAGTAACAAGAGATTCATTCTGTGCATCAAACCATGCAATTTCCCAATCATCAATATCAAACTTGTAGAATCCCACTAAGTCTGCAATCTTGTCGTTTGCAGTTGGATCATCATCTCCTCTTTCAACTTCAGTAACATCATAATAGTTATTATTAATAAATGTTGCAAGTTCTTGTTCTGAGGGTCTTCTACCTAATTCCTTTATTACTTTCTTAACAGTATTGTATTTACCAACATCTTCTCGTTTTTCAATAACTAAAGATTCATATATAACATATTGATCTATTGCTCCTCTAAAATCTCTTTTATTTACAATGATCTTTGTTTTATTAGGACCATAGATAACATAGTTATTAGGTTGAATTTCTAAAGTAACCTTATCTCCTTTTTTAAACTTGACACCAGAGTCACCTTTAAGGTCTCTTGCCATTTCGCCATCGAAATACTGATAGCCTTCGTTTAATGTAGATTCTAGTAAATCTTCTCTACCTAATTGTTTGTAAACTTCTTTTCTAGTTTTTTCCATTTTTTCTGCGTATTTTGGATCATCATTTCTGTTGAACACGATTTGTTGAGTTAATGAACCACTTATTCTTTTAACATCTTTCTTACGTGTTTTAATTAACCATGCAGCAAGATCCTTTATTGATAAGTCTCTAAACCTTCCATTTGCATCAGGTGCATCTGAATCATGCCAATCTGGTGCTCCTTTTGGCTTTTTTTCGTCTACATGTCTTAAATGTTTCATATACTATATATCTATAAAACGGATGCACCCATAAGGGTGCATCGTAGTTGTTTTAGGCAGGGCCGCCAACACCAAAAAGTACCAAGTCGTCGTCATCTTCCGACTCGTAACCCCAAGCTGCGTGATAGTCTGTCGCTTCTAGTAAAAAACCTGGATTTAAGTTAATATCCTTTAAATCCAACTTCGTTAATTTACCTTTCTCTTCTTTCTCTTCGGCTACTTGGTTCAAGAGTAGTTCCGATTCAGTGATTGGTTCTTTTAAAGCAGCTGGCTTAGCGTCTTTAATAGAATCCATTGTGAATATGGGGTTTGTTTTGGCGTAGAATTATCTCTACTATATTATATATACGTTTTCGAGAAAAAGTTTATAGATTTTTACTACTAAAATGCATTATTTTTGCATTTTATCTTCTCTTTTCTGAGTGGGAAGGTCTTTTTCTATATTTAAGTTCCATATTCTGTCATTTGGAACAATAAACTTCCTTTGATGATCAAAAAGATAGAATGTAGTTCTATATAGAGACTGTCTTACGATTCTTGCCTTCTTAACTCCATTTATCCATACAATATCATCGCGATTGAAGTCGTTCCCTACTAAAAACAAGAAACCTTGCCATGTTTTTGATAATGTGTCTCTAAATGCTAGTGTAGCCACTGCTACGACAAACATCCAACCCCATTCGCCTATAAATATTTTCGCAAGTTCTTCCATTAGTTGTCTTTAGCTTTATCTTCCCAGTATGAATTAAAATCCATAATACTGCCTTTGAATTGTCTGATCTTTAATAGTCTTTCATCTTCATCTTTTCCTGGCTCAGCATGATTGATTTCCTGATTTGGGTTATGTGGTAATCCTGCGATCGTGCGAGATTCTATTAGACCTTTACCTAATAGTTTTTGAATAACTTCTTTTTGACTTTGCATTACTTTATCCATTGCTTCATCATATCCAAAGAATCCTGCCCAGTCTATTTCTTCTACCTGTAATTGTTTCTTTGGAACCTTTAGATCCTTAAGTCCAAGCTGCTTTAAATCATCTATCATTACGATATAGTAATATACGACTTTATTGGCATACTTTCTAGAAGTCACTACAAATGTATATTCAGTAGAGTCTATTAGTTTTCTTGGTATTTTGATACCAATTTCTTCATAGGTTTCTCTGATAGCTGCATCTAACTTAGACTCACCTTTATCTATGCCTCCCTTTGGAATTCCAAATGAATTTGTCCATTTTCTTCCAGTAGTGTGACCTAATAAAATTTGTCCTTTATAGATTATAGCTAATCCTGCTGAATATTTTGTTTTAAGTTCCATAGGTTATATATCTTGCTTAGATCCAGAGAGTTGATATGCTTGCCAAAGATGATCAACTGCTTTACTAATATGATTACCTATTTCATTCTCTATCTTAGCAACAGGATGCTGTTGTAGATGTGTATCGATAGAATCCATCATCACATGTAATCTATCTGTCATTTCATGATAATGAAAAACATCTAATTCTATTCCTATTTTATTTTCTTTCTTTGCCACTGTTAATCTTTACTGATTCTGAAACCTACCCACCATAGGTCTATTCTGATAAAAGGATTTCCATTGTTAAATCCAAATCCAAATCTTATTTTTCTATTAAGATAGTTTAATTTAATCACATGGAACCATCTCGGTTTTCTGTTACTGATTCTATCAATCCATTCTTGTAAAGACTCTTCTGGTTTTCTCTCGTGTCTACTCATTAGTTAGATAGCGGTGCTTTAATAGGAGGATGGTATTTATAGTCTATTAATTCATAGTCCCATTCTCCTTTTAAAAGATTAACATTACTTAGTTTAATCTGAGGAAGTGGATAGGCTTCTCTAGAAATCTGTTCTTTAGCCTGCTCAACATGATTCTTATAGAGATGCACATCTCCTAGGTTAGCAATTAACTCTCCCGCTTCATATCCAGTCTCTTCACATAAGAGGAGTAAAAGAGTAGCATAGCTAGCGATATTAAAGGGAAGACCTAAGAAAGTATCTACGCTTCGTTGATTCCACATTAGGGATAGTTTACCATTTACTACATAGCATTGAAATCCATAATGACAAGGTGGTAGGGCCATTTCATCTAAATCACCTACATTCCATGCACTAACCATGTGTCTCCTGCTATTAGGATTTAACTTTAGCCCTCGGATTAATTCTTTTATCTGATCCCTGAACACGGGTTCTACTTTATTATTATACATAAACCAACCTCGCCATTGTTTACCATAAATAGGGCCAAGATCTCCCCAGATTCTGGCCCATTCTGCATCATCCTTAATCATTTCAACAAATTGAGCCTGTGTAGCAATATCTCCACCACCATCATAGTGTTCTTTTAGAGTCTTACAATATTTTTGATAGGCATCACCATTCCAAATGTTGCAGCCATTATCAACTAAGTATTTAATATTAGTATCTCCCTTTAGGAACCACTTTAATTCTGTCATCATTGTCTTATGAGCCATCTTCTTTGTAGTCAGAAGAGGAAAGCCATCCTTCATCTGATGTCGAAGTTGTCTACCAAATACTGAAAGCGTGCCAGTTCCTGTGCGATCCTCTTTTTCTACAGAGTTATGAAGTAGGGTTCCTAAGAGAAGTCTGTATTGTTCTTGTATATTAGCCACGTAGATCGATTTGTTGTTTGATTATCGTGCAGTGACTAAAAAGTTCTGCCCTTTCGAATGCCTTAAGACACCATTGAAGTTCGTTCGTCGTGCCTAAGTTTAACCATTCTACAAATTCCATATCAGTAGGAAAATGCTGAATTAGTTTATTCGGTTGAATAAGGTCGAGATACATTTCTTCTAGTTCCTGTAAGCTACCACTATCTGCCATTATAAATTAAATTATGGGTAAAATTATTTTATTGAATTAAAAATTATACACTATAAAATAGAAAGGTTTCATGTTAAATTAAGCCAAAATCTTCTAGGTCGTCAATATCATCTCCTAGTTCTCTTACCTTTTTAATCTCCTCCTGTATTTCATGAACTCTCCATTCCCATTCTAGTAATTCTTCGCTGGAGATTTTATTCCTTTTATAGAGCTTGGTCATTCGATTAAGATCTCGTTTGGCCTTGTCTAGCATCTTTTTAAGCTCTTCCTCTGCCGATAGATGCATGTTTCTTGATAAAATTAATTCTGTTGATTGGTTCCTGTTGACTTTAAAATCTATTTCATTAAATAGGTCTAGGAAAGTTTCTATTTGACTCATCTCTAAGGTGTGCGGCCGCTGTTGGAGCAAGCCAGCTATTTTTAGGTTTGTCGCTTCTAGGGGGATAGAAGCTAGTCTATATATTTTGAAACCTTTGAGGATTTGGCAAATTAGTGGAAAAAAGGCGGCATCTAATCGAGTGTCGAAGGGGCTTAGGGTGTCTGTCCCACTGAGAGCCGTTCTAATAGGTTTGATCTCGGTTGATCAGCTTTGTCTAGCCGGTGTGCAAGAGTGGTGGTCGATTGGCCGAAGTGGCGCCATCACTGGTATTGTTTGAATAAACCGTTACCCCGGTATTGGGGACCTGTGATAATAATGGTATAATATAGATACGTGTGAGGATAATTTACTTTAAAGATAGAGCATTAAAAATAAAATTTCCAAAAATTTCCAATGGAATGTGAGACTAATAAACTAGAGAGAAAATAACGTGCAATTAAAAAAAGGTCTCTAAATTAATAGAGACCTTTCAGGGTGTAATAATTAAAAAACTTTGAGATTTTTAAATTGAACCTGGACGCAACACTGAGATTGCTTTGGCTAAAATAACAGAATCTCTAACTGTTAATTGACCGGTTTGTTGTGCCATTCCTGCCGCTTGAATAACGACGTTGACTGCACCTTCTTCTGTCATTTCTGAAATTTCTTCAAACACTGGAGTTTGAGGAACTTGCTGTGCTGCTGTATCTTGTGAGATTGCAGCTTCTTTTTCTTTGGTTACTGTAGTAGTATCTGCCATTTTAAATTGTTTTAATATTTAGTAATTATACGATTGTTTTATAAAAGGTTTCATTTTTTTTCTTTATTTGTTCTTCTGTCATTTTGATCCTAGTATCATTAAAGTAAAAAAACCAATTACTGTAAGAATATTAATTATTGTATAAATTCTTTCTTCGTTCATCTTTCTCATTTAGTCAAATTTTACTCCATTCTCAAATATCAATTCTCTGAGGTGTTCTCTACACTTCACATAGGTTTCATATTTGTCATCACTATATTCGTTATCAGGCATATACTTGTATTGTGCTCTTAGCCATTGGTCCATTTCCCACAATACGGAATGCATTGATGTACCTTGAGTTGCCATTTCAAATTCCGGCTGTTCTTCTGGTATGTTGAATTTTAAGATTGCTTCCATAATTCGTAATTACTATTTTGTGTGTTAAATTTAATATAATCCTCTCGCTCCTCCACAATTTCTGTAATAGTAGTTGTTTGCCAAGTAAAGAATTGATTGAATGGAGACATAATCAATGAACGATCTACTGCTGGTTCATCATGTTTGGATTTAAACTTACCTTCCTCATCAAATTCAACCCACATTACTTCGGATGATTGTTTGGTTAGTCCGTCTCGTTCACGAACTAATTTCCAATTTTTAGATTGAATATCTACTGGTATTTTAACTTGGTTTATTTTGCTCATTTCTCTTTGGTGTTAAAGGTTAAGGATTGACAATAATAAGAATTAGCATAGCAATG
>ERZ887851.1415-NODE-1415-length-20648-cov-7.266110_pt1 | contig 20648 bp, 1 predicted proteins | sample MGYA00521100_ERZ887851 | MGnify/ENA primary metagenome ERZ887851 (study PRJEB32303, sample SAMEA104408602) | aquatic metagenome | biome: Brackish water; feature: Pelagic; material: water | place: Baltic Sea | collected 2014-06-06T16:11:00 | depth 11,444 m ... | reverse complement strand
GCAAGGAGTGTGGTGCAATACCCTCGCCTCTTGGCTCCATGTCTCTGCTTTAAGTATGGAGCTAAAGCAGTCATTCATTCAAATTGCCACGAAGAGCTACTTTGAGCCCAATCTAGCCATTGCGTATTTATGCCGCGTGCGCTCGCAGCGGGGGAAAGCATCAAAGATGCGCGACTATATCATTTGTGTGCGCAATGACCCCTCGGCTTTTTGGTCAGAATACGAGAGGGTTCGCCACCTGCCCGAATGGACGACCCGCGAAATCGCCACCAAACATGGCGCCATGGTGGACGCGCCTGAGGCTTTGGCGGTTCTCTTGGCAGGCATCGACAACGGGTAAACCACTCACTCTAGTTGCCGCTGTCGCCGTCGCGTCGGGCTTCAGAAAGTTCCGCACCGTCCCAAAATCCGACGATAATGCCCTTCGCCAGTTCCCCGCCTTTGCGGCCAGAAATGCGGCCATCAGAAACCGTGACGCGGTTGTGGTGCCCGCGAGACCATTGCGCCAGTCTGTCAGCAAGCCGCGCGCGCTCGGCACAGGACGCTTTGAGCCAGTCCAGCTCCGAGGCCTCACGCAATCGATGTTTGAGGTCTTGGCAAGCGACCCCCACGCCTTTGGGCTCGGAGACCGTATCGACGAGTTCTACCAATCGATCCAACGGCGCCGCAGCATTGATGGCCTCGGGCAAAAGTGCGGCATGGACCGGGAGGACACAATCGCCGTCGATCTCCGCGGCAATGTGATGACTTGCCAAAACACCGGGGCAAAGGGCGAGCACAAGATCGGTCACGTCGAGGACTTCGACGCGATTGCGCTCGATACCGCGACGCATTTTGCGTTCAGAGAGGAATGCATGGCTTGCCCCGTTGTCCAGCTCTGCAAAGGATCCTGCATGTTCCTCGAGGGCGAGTTCTTTAAGCAGAGCTGCGCCAACGAGTTTGCGTTTAACATGGGGATCATGATGGCGGCGGTCTAGCATTTGACGGGGTTGGTTGTGGTAGAGATCAAGCGATCAAATTGATGCAATCTTGGGTGGCCGCCTGGGGACCATTGGCAACTATTGCACGCGCAGCCCCCTCACAAAGCCAACAGCCCCATCACTCTAAATCGCAAGAACGCGCTCTTTGCGGGTCACGACGAGGGCGGCATCGCCTGGGGCCGCATCGCCTCGCTGATCGAGACCTGCAAGATCAACGGCGTCGAACCGTTCGCCTAACTCAAGGTAACGCTGACAGCGATCGCCAACGGTCACCCGCAAAGCCGCATTGACGACCTTCTGCCGTGGAAGTTTGCGCCGTCAAGATAACCTGAGTGTGCTGTCCAGCGACCGCTTACAGATAGCCTTTGCCCACCCTTCACAATCGCCCCTCAACAACTTGGCTATACCGCACCGACCACTCCAAATGGGAAGGCCCAGTGGCCGGGAGCGGCGTGGCTACTTATGCATGAAACGATGAAGGTGACAGGTACCCTAAATTTTTGAAGCATGCTCGCCTGAGATTGGCTTTTCTGACGGACACTTTCCTTAGCCTAATCTTACCTACTGACCCCCTTTCAGTCCAATACGCCAGCCGCAAGAACCTGTTCCATTGCGTCAAGTAGGTTGGCACCGTAAGTGATGTCCTCACCAGGCAGCTCGATATCTTGACCGGTCATCTGCAGATCGTCTCCAACCGGTCCAAAATCGTCATTCAAACGATTAATAAACTCTGACACGGAGACGTTTTGAGAGTCGCTCTGGGCCGTAGTGCCGTTTGACGCCTCCCCCAATTCGACTTGCAAGAGCACCGTTTCGCGCTGGCGATTGAGGTCATCTGCATGGAGCAAGACTTCGCTCGGCATGCGATCTGCGTCCAGAATTCTGAGCTCACCGGTCAACGCATCCACACGAACAATATCAGCCGACAGCAACTCACCTTTGGTATCGCTGATCGTGTAGTATCGTCCGGGCAGTGTGTCCGTGATCTTGATAACGATCATCTCCGGATTGCGGAAAACCCTCTCGATCATGATTGACGCAAGACCGTCCGTTTCAAGGACAGCGTCAGCCGTGATCTTAACTTGAACCATCAAGACGCTCATTTTCGGCAGAACAACAGAGGTGCGGAGAAGTTGAACACCGCCCTTTTGGTCCATGGGAATGTTGGGTGCTGGCACGGCGATTTGTGCATCACGCGCACGGGGCACTGGCGTAGCGACATCGTTATTGCTGACCGTGCGAGATGGCTTGAACTCAATATCGAACAATTGAACGCTTTCGAGGGTCCCACCGTAGCCTTGCCGTCCCAGACCATTCGCATCGTTGCCATCAAAAAAACTGACAGCAAAGGTCGCGGTGCCTGTGGTGGCGGTTCCGCTCGGGAGGTAAACCAATCCTTCGATAAGTTGCTCCACATGATGGCGCTCTACGGTGTAGTTTGCCGTGGTGCTCAGACTAATTTCAAGCCGTCCATCGCTATCGGCTACTGTCGCGACTTGCTCCCCGCCCACCATAAGTTCGGTGCCAAGCGTTGACATGCGCCAGCCATCGGGCAACGCTCCCAAGGCAAATTGATCACTTGGGTTCGCACCTGACAGCCGTGCAACTTGAATGGATACGCCTCCATATCCCTCAGCCAACCAGTCAAGTTCTTCATCCGATAGTGTGGTGTCGCGGCCAATTTCAACAGGCTCAAGCTCCGTCGGCCCCACGACATAGGTGGGTCGTCCCCAGCTCGTTTGGTCGGGGGCACTGTTCCATGGTTGTACGTCCACATAGCTCACCAGATCAGTGAACTGCGTGGTGTCGACACCCTGATCGGCCGTGCCATACATGTCCGTCTGCGTATCCACGCCACCATCGTCTTTGATCTCGACGATTTTGAACACACGCGTGCCAACCGTTGGCAGTGGTGAGGTGTTTTGATACCGCAGTCCTTCCAGCAACTCAGCGGCGGCGGCAGTTCCAAAGTTGCCAAGTGTCGACAATTGGATGCGGAATGCGCCGTGGCCCAAGTCGGTCACGGTTGCGGCGAAGTCCGTATACGCGTGCTGACCGGCGCTCAGCTCAACCTCACGACCGCTGATCTGGATCGTCTCAACAAGATCGCCCGTACCATTTGGCGCCTCACGATCAACCAGCCCCGATATTTCAATAGTGATGTGTTCAATCCGTTGGCCTGCCTCGACCGTTTCAAATGAGACGTTCCGGAAAGGCGCGATGGACGTCGTGGTATCTTCAACAAACTGTACTGGGGCCCCTTGGGCATAAATATCGGTCAGCAGTTCAGGCGCGTCATTGACCGCGCGCAACATCACACGCTGGGTTTCCACATCTGACAATGTCCCGCCAGTGCCTTGGTCATTGATCCCAGTGTTGCCGTCATAAAATGACCACCCGATATCGACAGCGGCGTCAGGATCTTGGGATGTGTTGCGGTATTCAACGCCATTTAGTACGGTTTGAACAAAGCCGCGGCTCACGGCGACCCAGTCAACATCGAAGGCCAGAGAAAGCGATCCGTCGTTTTGCGTGATATTGGCGAGTGCGGTGAATGCGCCTTGTGCCTGATCTGTCCAGCGGACCAACTGGTCATTGTGGACGTCATAGCCAGCGACATTTATCCGGAAGCTATCAAAGCTATTGTGATTTGACAGGCTGGCGATCTCAACCGAGACACCCGAATAATCACCGGTGCCCGCCTGGACGCGCGCGTCGATTTCCAAATCACTGATCTCTAGCGTCCCCGCGAGCTTGACCCAGCGATGGTCGGCGTTCTGGTGCGCGCCTTCGCCCTGCCCCTCAACGAACTCGACATTTGAAGGCGGAGTGCTCAACTCAGGCGCATCGTTCGCGGGTAGAACGACCACAAAGATTGACGCCGAACTCTGCGCCCCGTGGCCATCCTCTATGGTGTAAGTGATCAGATCAGGCCCGTGATAATTGGCGTCTGACAGGTAATCGATTGTCCCATCTGAGTGTACAACGACTGAGCCATGGGCCGCCGAGGCAGACACAAGTGTGAGGGCACTGTCATCAATGTCAGTGTCATTGCCTAGTGGAGCGATGCCTTCATACCACTGATCTTCGGAAGCGATCACATAATTGTCGCGAGTGCTGGGGTCAAAATCCGGTTCAGGCTCCATTGGCCAATCTCGGGCGACGGGTGCGTCGTTGGTACCGACCACATGGATTGTGATTGTCTTAGTACCGGACTGCCCCGCTGCATCCACCGCGGTTAGGGTGTAATTCAACGTCAATATCTCCCCAAAGGGAATCTCATCAATCGATGGGGCGCTAAACTGCCAATTAATGACCGCGTCAGTGCTTCCAACAGGCAAATTGCCAGTAACCGTTAAGAAGCTAAGCAGATCGTAGTCGCTTAGATCGACGTCGGTGCCAGAATATCTAACCTGCGAAACAGTTACTCTCGCAACATCAGCCAACTCAGGATCGTAGAGCGTTAGGGTCCCTGTTGCGCTGACCGCACTGTTGGTCTCGGTCAAACGAGCACTGTCAGAATCACTGGGTTGAACTTGAAATACAGGAGCCACTCCGCCGGTTACGGTCACTACCGCCGTTTGAGTAACCGTCTCATGGCCATCGCTCACGCTGTAGGGGTACTGAATGGTAATGACGTCCGTTGCCGCCATTGGGCTGAACACATTGGGGTCTACCGTCAATGTTGTGCCAATGACGGACAGTCCCCGTGCGGTTATTGATTGCCCATTTTGGTCCGTGAGAATCGGTGTGCCGAGGGTCAGGATATGCGCGTCGTTCGCGTCTAGATCGGTAAATCCGGTATTCAAATCAACAGCCACCGGCGATTGGAACACAGCGACGGTTGCACTTGGGGCCGCCTCCACATCCAGATCATTCGTGCCGTGTATGACAACATCGACCGGCACCGGCTCACCCGCACTGGTTAAAACATTTAGGGTCTCTGTGGCGGTCTCTCCAACCGCCAGGTGCTGAACTGACGCCTGATCAAGACTGTAGATCCAGCGACCATCCACCTGCATCTGTAGGGTGCCATAAGTGCCGGCGTAACTGCCCGCCTGGAAGACACCCTCATCGTCTTCGTCCGCGTCGCTGATCTCGGCCTGTCCCGCAACGTAAACCACGTCTCCGAGATCACCTTCATCAAAGACCGCGGTTTGGGTGCTGGTCAGAACCGGAAGGTCGTTGGTTCCGGTCAACGTCAGGGTCACCCGGCCAGAGGCCCCATCGCTCGTCACCACTTGGAAAACGTCGGTGACCACATCACCCGCATCAAGGGCGTCCATGGCGCTATCCATGCGGTAGCTCCACTGGCCCTGTGTATTGAGCGACAGCTGTCCGTATTGGCCTTGGGTGTCGGTTTGTGCAATCCAGGTCGCGTCCGTGGCGTCCAAATCGTTGAGTGAAACGGTGCCCGAGATCGACTGGACCGCGTTGGTCTCGATCAGGGTGGCCGTCGCATCCGTCACCACTGAGACATCCTCTGTGCCGCGCAAGGTCACAGTGACAGAGGCACTGCCTCCATCGTCCGTGGCAACAGAGAAGGCTTCGATGACCACTTGACCCGCGTTCAGAGTGTTGGCCGCATCGCTCATTTGGTACGACCAAGCCCCGCTGGCATCAATCGCAAATACACCGTACTGCCCCGCCGTTGAATCCTGAGACACAACGCGTGCATCGGTTGCATCCAAATCAACCAAGATCAACTGTCCGCTCACGCTTTGAGCGCTGTTGGTCTCAACGATTGTTGCGGTGGCCGAACTCAAGGTCGCCACATCGTTGCTGCCCGTTAGGTTAATCGTGACGCTGGCGGAGCCGCCGTCGTCGGTGAGCACATTAAAGGTCTCTGTTACCATCTGGTTCGCGTCCAAAGCGTTCTGAGCACTATGCAGGGTGTAGCGCCATGCGCCCGCGGCATTAATCTCAAAGGTGCCGTACCGGCCCGAACTTTGGGTCTCCACAACCTGAGCCGCTTGATCATCTAAATCAGTCAGCACCAATGTGCCGCTGGCAACCTGCACGCTGTCGGTTTCGGTCAGGTTTTTGACCGCGCTGGAGAGCTGCGCCACATCCTGCGCACCGCGAATCAAGACCGTTACCGTGCTGCTGCCGCCATCGGTAGACGTCACCGTATAAACCTTGGTCAGCGTATCGCCTGGATCCAGTTCATCCATCGCGTCGGCCATGGTGAATTGCCAATCACCTTGATCATCCAGCGTGAAACTGCCATCTGCGTCGGAAACGGACTGGCTATTGATTTGCGAAGGTGTTCCGTCTGCATCGGTCAACACCACCTGGCCACTCAACGTTTGGGCCGCATTACTTTCAAAAATCTCTCGGATCTCTGAGGTCAAAATGGCAACGTCTTCGGTACCGGTGATGTTCACCGTCACAAGGGATGAGCCGCCGTCACTGGTTTGCACCACAAATTGATCGCTGACGGCTTGGGCATCGGTCAGATCATTTAACGCCCCACGGGTGACGTAGCTCCAACCCCCCTGCGCATCCACGCTAAAGGTGCCGAAGCTGCCGGCTGTAGAAGTTTGAGCGAGAACAGTGGCGATCTGGTCATCCAAATCGGTGAGGGTCAGTGTGCCGGACACACTTTGCTGGGCGTCATTTTCCGTCAACGCTGCGGTGGCCGAGCTGAGCGTGGCGACGTCCTGAGTGCCCACTAAGTTAATCGTGATTGTTGCCGTTGCCCCGTCTGTGGTCGAAACCGTCAGCTGCTCAACCACGCGATCACCGGGATCCAGCTCATTTGCCGCCGTGCTCATGGCGTACTGCCAGACACCGGCAGCATTAATACTGAACACACCGTAGGCCGCCGGCACATTCGAGCGTGAGACGATTGTGGCGGCTTGCTCGTCCACATCGATTACCATCAAGGTTCCGCCAATGCTCTGGGCCTGATCGGTTTCAATGAGATCCCGGGAGACCGATGTAACCGAAGCCACATCTTCGGATCCGGTCAGTGTCACGGTAACCGAGCTGACGCCCCCGTCCGTGGTCGTGACGTTGAACACCTCACGAACCACGTCGCCCGCATCCAACTCATCTGCCGCACTGCTCATGGCGTATTGCCAAGCACCCAATGAATCAATTTCAAAGGTGCCGTAGATTCCCGCGGTAGCCGTTTGTTCGACCACCGTGGCTGCCACGTCGTCCGGGTCCGCCAAGGTCAGTTGTCCGCTGGCTTGCTGGGCCAAGTCGGTTTCCGTGATCGCGGCGAGCCCTTGGGTCAGGATCGCGACGTCTTCACTGCCCTCGATCCGCACGGTCACGGTGGCGCGCCCACCGTCACTGGTAACGACCGCAAACTGCTCAGTGACCACATCGCCAGCGTCCAGCTCGTTCGCTGCCGAGTTCATCTGGTACCGCCAAGCTCCGTTGGTCGCGATGCTAAACACGCCGTAGGCGCCGGCGGTGCCGCCTTGCTCGACCACCTGCGCGTTTTGATCATCAAGGTCCGTTAGCGTCAAAGCTCCTGACACGGATTGGGCTGAATTACTCTCGGTAATAGTCACCGTGGCGTTTGTCAACGAGGCGATGTCTTGCGTTCCCAAGATTCGAACCGTGACCGTGGCACTGCCGCCATCGCTTGCGGTTACCGTGAAGACTTCGGTTACCACATCGCCAGGATCTAATTCGTCCATGGCACTGCTCATGGCAAATGACCAATTCCCCGCTACATCGAGTGTGAACTGACCATGAGTGCGGTTGATCGACGCGGGGACGAGCTGCGCGCCATTGCCGTCGACATCGGTCAACTGAACTTGACCATTGATGGTTTGAGCGGCATTGGATTCGTAAATATCCCGTGACTGAGACTCAACCAAGGCCACATCTTCAGTTCCGGTGATCGACACGGTGACGGTGCTGCTGCCGCCATCACTTGTTTGAACAGTAAACTGGTCTTGAACCACTTGGCCGTCGTTCAATCCATCTAACGCACTCAGGGTGACGTAGCTCCAGTCGCCTGACGCATCGATTGAAAAGGTCCCGAAACTGCCGCTCACGTTGGTTTGAGCGACCACGATGGCGTCAACGTCGTCGGCGTCGGTCAACGCCAGGTTGCCCACTAGCGTTTGAACCGCGTTGGTCTCGGTCAATGCTCGGCTGGCCGAAGCCAGTTGAGCGACATCATTGGTACCCACCACGGTAATCTGTAGGGCCTGTTGCCCTCCGTCAGTGGTACGCACAGTAAATTGCTCAACCACCTGATCGCCCGCATCCAGCTCATCGGCAGCCGAGCTCATTTGATAGGTCCAGTTGCCGTTCGGGCTCAGCGTTAATTGACCCAAACTGCCCGTGCGGGTCCCTGGCACCACAGTGGCGTTCTGATCGTCCAAGTCCGCGAGTACCAGGGTGCCCGATAGGCTTTGAGCCGCGTCGGTTTCGGTCAGCGTTTCAGTCACCGCCGACAGCGTCGCCACGTCATTGGTACCCGTAATCGTCACCGTCACCGTTGCCGTTGCGCCATCGGTACTGGCCAGGTTAAAAGTCTCCGTCACGACATCGCCGGCATCTAGCTCGTTGGCTGCAGAGGTCATGGTGTAAGTCCAAACCCCTGCGCTGTTAACACTGAACTGGCCTAAATTGCCTGGCGAATTGATTTGAGCCACCACCGTCGCCGCGGTCGTATCCGGATCAACCAGACTCAGCTGGCCGCTGACAGATTGGGCAAGATCGCTCTCTGTGACGTTGGCCGTCGCTGAGCTCAAGCTTGATGTATCCGGGGTACCCGTCAGGCGAACCGTTACAGAAGCACTGCCACCATCACTGGTGCTGACATTGAACACCTCACTGACGATTTGACCGTCATCTAAACGATCGGCGGGCGAGGTCATTTGGTACTGCCATTCGCCGTTCAAGTTGATCGAGAATTCACCGTAGGTCCCGGCAACCGTATTCTGAGGAACCACGGTCGCCTTTGTGTCATCCAAATCAGACAGGACTAGGGCGCCACTGATCTGCTGAGCGCTGTCGGTCTCAGTCAAATCGCGAAGGGTCGAGGTTAGGGTCGCCACATCGTTGCTGCCGGTGATCGTCACGGTGACCGTCGCGCTGCCGCCGTCGGTTGTGGCTACGCTAAAGGTTTCAACGACTTGCTCGCCGCTATCTAGCTCATTCGCGGCCGAGCCTAGCGTGTAGCCCCAAGCGCCCGAGGCATCAATAGTAAATGCGCCCAAACTACCCGCCGTACCCGTTTGAGCGACCACTTGAGCCACTGTGGTGTCTAGATCGGTCAGGTCTAAGGTTCCGTTGACTGACTGAATCACATCGGTCTCGACAATGCTCGCACTGGCGTCGGTCAACTCGGCTATGTCCTGCGTCCCCGTCAGGGTCACCGTGATCGTTGCCGTGGCACCGTCTGTGGTGGACAGGTTAAACAGCTCGGTTTCAACTTGGCCTGCATCTAGGGCATTCGCAGCTGACGACATTTGGTAATCCCAAACGCCGGCTGCATCAATGCTCAGAACACCATAGTTTCCAGCGACTTGGCTTTGGGCGACGACTTGGGCGTGGGTTGCGTCGAGGTCTGTAAGGGTCAGGGTGCCCGACGCACTTTGGGCCACATCGGACTCAACAATACTGGCACTCGCATTGGACAGCGTTGAGACGTCTTCCGAGCCGGTAATCGTGACCGTGACCTGACTCGTACCGCCGTCTGTAGTCTCGACGGCAAAGGTTTCAGTCACCACCTGGCCTGCGTCCAGTGAATCCGCAGGCGAATCCAGGGTGTAGGTCCAGTTTCCGCTGGCATCCACACTAAAGCGCCCCAAGCTGCCGGGCGTGGCGTTTTGAATAACCACGCTCGCGGCTTGATTGTCCAGATCGTTCAACACGAGCGTCCCGCTCGTCGATTGCACGGCGTTGGTTTCAAGCAGGGTTTCAGCCGCCGAGGTTAGACTCGAGATGTCTTCGGTCCCTCGAATGTTGATCGTGACGCTGGCCGTTGCGCCGTCAGTGGTGGCGACGTTAAATAACTCTTGAACTTGATCGCCCGCGTCCAACGCGTTTAAGGCACTGTCGAACACGTAGGTCCAAGCACCTGCCGCATCAACGCTGAAACGGCCGTAGGAGCCCGCGATGTTGGAGCGAACAATAAACGCCGCGTCTGTCGCGTCAGGATCGCCAATCGGTACCGTGCCGCTTAAGGTCTGAACAGCATTCGTTTCGTCGACACTTTCAGTGACGCCGGTGACTGCGGCGACGTCCTCAGTCCCATCAATATGGATCGTCACGGTCGCACTGCCGCCGTCCGTCGTGGCCACACTCAGCACGTCGGTTACACGCTGGCCGGCATTCAATGCATTGGCAGCATCGTTCATTTCATAAACCCATGCACCGGCAGCGTCGATGCTAAACACGCCATAGGTCTTGGCAACGCTAGACTGTGCTACCACCGTCGCATCAACCCCGTCCGCGTCGGCTAGGGACAAGGTTCCAGACACAGTCTGAGCGGCATCGGTTTCAGTCAGAACCTCGGTTACCGAGCTGAGCGTCGCAACGTCCTCTACCCCAGTGACACGAATAGTCACCGTGGCCGGCGCGCTGGTCGCGCCTGTCGCGTCGGAGGCCCGGTAGACAAAGGTGACGTCCCGGGCTTGGCCTGCGTTGAGGTCCTGAAAATCCGCACCCGGATTGAAACTGTAGGTCCCGTCTGCGTTGAAGGTCAACTGGCCTTCGGTGACGTCGGTGTCTAGCGTGAATCCGTCAGCATCCAGGTCGCCGTCAACATCAGAGGCGCTCACCGAGCCGGAAATGGCCGCGCCGTCTTCAGTAGCGGCCCGGTTTAAATCAGCCACGACCGGTACATCGTTGGTGCCGACCAGAGTCACGATGACGGTCTCTATATCGCCGGCGCCCCACTGGTCGGTGACGGTCACGTCAAAGCTGACCGTGGTCGTCTCGCCGGCTTGCAAAGATTGGAAGTCGCCGCCTGGATTGAAACGGTATTCGCCGGTGGCGGCGTTAATCGACGCGTTGCCTTGACCCGCGGGCATGGCGCTGATGCTGAACGTACGGGTGGCGTTGTCGTCAGCGTCGTTAGCACTGGCCGTAGCGGTGACTGCGCTGCCGTCTTCACTGGCGCTTAATTGGGTGACGGTCACGACCGGAATATCGTTACTACCGGTCAGGGTGATCGTCACGGTCGACGACCCACCGTCGGTGGTGGCGACACTAAAGGCATCAGTCACCGCTTGATCCTGTTCAAGCGAATCCAGTGCGCCACTGGTTTGGTAGGCCCAAGCACCCGCCGCATCGATTGAGAATACGCCGTATGTGCCCGAGGCATTACTTTGAGGCACCACCGTCGCGTCAGTGGTGTCGGCGTCAGTCAACGTTAGGGTGCCGCTAGCATTGAGAACCGAATCGGTTTCCGTGATAAACTGGGTCGCACTCGTCAAAGAGGCCACGTCTTCAGTGCCCACGATCTGGATGCGCAGTTCACCGGTTGTGTTGTCGGCGTCATCCAGAGTCAAGGTAAAGACCTCAGACACGGTCTGATTGACATCTAGCTCGTTCAAGGCACTGGATGTGGTGTACGTCCACTGACCCGCTGCGTCTAGGGTCAAGCTGCCGTAGCTACCGGCCAGCCCAGCAATCGGCACAAATTCCGCACTGCTGCCGGTCAAAGTAGCCTGACCACTGGCACTCAATACACTGTCGGTCTCGGTTAGGGTTACCCCCGGGGCATTGATGCCGACTGTATTGGTTCCGGTTAAGGTAATCACGACCTCGGTACTTTCGCCGTCACTGCCGGCGACTGAGAAAGTATCCGTAACGACTTCGCCATCGGCCAAGCTCGAGACTGAATCCCGGGTGGCGTAGCTCCAGGCACCCGTCGAGTCCACGCTAAAGTCACCGTAAGTGCCTGCGGTATTGGTCTGAGCGACGAGGGTTGCGTCGACCAAATCCGCGTCACTCACACCGATCTGACCGGACGCGGTTAAGATTTGTCCGGTCTCGGTCAAACTGGCCGTCGAGCCGGTTAGCGTTGCGGCATCGTTTACACCGGTGACTGTGACCGTCACCGTTCCTAGCGCGCTGGTGGTGCCGGCATCGTCGGTGGCTTTGTAGACGAAACTCACATCACGCGTGGCCCCGTCATTGAGATCCTGAAAATCGCTGCCCGGGTCAAACGAGAAGGTCCCGTCAGGGTTAAAGGCCAAAGTGCCTTCGGTGACACCTGATTCCAACACGTAACCGTTAGCGGCCAAGTTATTGTCAACATCGGTTGCCGTCACCGTTCCCGAGACCGCCCCGGCGTCCTCAACGGCCGCTAGAGTTTGATCACTGACGACCGGTGCGTCATTGGTGCCGGTCACGGTCACGGTCACGGTTTGGGTGTCTGTCGCGCCCTCATCGTCGGTCACTGTGACGTCAAAGCTGACATCGCGGGTGGCGCCCGGTGCCAAGTCCTGGAAATCGTCCTCGGGGTCAAAGGCATACGCGCCCGTGGCGGCGTTAATCGTAACGCGGCCCTGCCCCGCAGCCATAGCGGTCACGGCATAGCTTTGAATGCTGGACTGGTTGTCGATATCCGAGACGGTCGCAGTGGAGCCAACCGCACTGCCATCTTCCGTGGCGCTCAGGTTAGCCACCGACAAAATCGGCGCGTCATTGGTACCGGTGAGAGTCACCGTAACCGTTTCACTGTCCGTCGCGTTGGCGTTGTCAGTGGCCGTAACGGTAAAGGTGACGGTGGTTTGCTCACCTGCATTCAGTGACTGAAAGTCACTGCCAGGGCTGTAGGTGAATTCACCGGTCAATGAGTTGATCGAGACGCTGCCTTGGCCCGCATTCAGGCTGCTGACGGTGAACGTTGCACTGCTGTTGGCGTCTATGTCGGTCAGGCTTGAGGTACCCGAGACGGCACCACCGTCTTCATTCGCGGCCAAATTAGACACCGCTAGAACTGGGGCGTCGTTGACACCCGTAACCGTGACGCTGACGGTTTGGGTGGCGCTGGCCCCGCGCTCGTCAGTGATCGTGACATTAAAGTCCACAATGCGCGACTCGCCGGGATTTAACGACTGGAAATCATCGGCAGGGTCAAAGGTGTAGGCCCCAGTTGATGAATTGATAGACAAGCTACCCTGACCGCTCGGCGGGGTAGCCACGCTGTAGGTCAGTACTGCGTCGTTATCAGCATCCGCGCCGGTAGCAGTCCCAGACTGGGACGTATTCTCGTCGGTCGTTAGATCCACAACAGAAAGGGTTGGATCATCGTTAATGCCAGTGACGGTCACGGTCACGGTTTCTGTATCCGTTCCACCACTGGCGTCTGTCGCCGTGACGTCAAAGGTGATTTGGGCGGTTTCACCGTGTTTCAACGCCTTGAAATCGTCCCCCGGAGCAAATTGGTACACGCCGGTTGCGGCATCAATGGAAACACTACCTTGACCGGCCGGTAGGCTAGAGACGCTGTAGGTGTGGGTGTCACCGGTGTCTACATCCGTCAGACTCGACGCGCCCGAGACCACACTGCCACCCTGGGTCGCGGTCAGATCTTCTACGCTCAACACCGGGTTGTCGTTGGCGCCTGTAATTGTCACCGTTACCGTCTCGGTGCTGGCGGCACCCTGTGAATCCGTGCTGGTGACGTCAAAACTGACCGTGGTGGTTGCACCCTGGGCCAAGGATTGGAACTGGCTGCCCGGGCTGTAGGTGTATTCGCCAGTACTGGCGTCAATTGAAACGCTGCCTAGATTGGATGCCAGCGCAGATACGCTGTAGGTGTGGCTATCGCCCGTGTCGGCGTCGGCGGTAGTGGCCGTCCCAGTGACGCTCGCCCCGTCCTCAAGGGCGTTCAAATCACTTAAGCTGACGACTGGTAAGTCATTGGTGCCCGTCACGGTGACTGTCACGGTCTGGCGTACGCCCGCGAACTGGGTGTCATATGCCAAGATTTCGAAGGTGACAGTGGTTGTGTCACCTTCCTTCAGATAGTCAAAATCGTCACCTGTGAAGAAGCTGTAGTCACCTGTTTCGGGGTCAATCTCAACGGTGCCCTTTGTTGGTTGAGAACTGATTGTGTAAGTGTGGGTGACGGTGTCTTCCATGTAGGGGTTTGCACCGTCAACAGCCGTGAGATAGGCGCCATCCAAAGCGTTTTGATCGGCAACAACATCTCCGCGATAGACGGTTTGCTCGACTGCGAGTGTTTGCAGGGACGTGCCATCGCGGACTATCTTCAGTTCGAAACTCGTTGCGCGGGACTCCCCGATCGCCAAATCATCAAAATCAGCTCCCTGATTAAACAAATAGGCGCCCGTCTCACTATCCTGTGTAATCGAGCCTTCAGCGGGCGCATGTGAGAGTTCAAACGTTATGACTTCACTTGCCGGGATCGACGAAAGGTCAGTGATTTCTGTCACGGAAGGCGCTTCGTTCGTGCCGGTAATTTGCAAATAAACGGCGCTCAGTGCGACCCCGCCACCAACAGAGGTTTGGTTAAACGCGCCCGCCACAAAGGACACCATTTGTGTGTCACCTTCGACCAAGTCAGCAAAATGCGACAAGGGATCGTAGCTGTACACACCGGACAACCTGTCGAGAGTAAGCCGCCCAAGGGATGGCGCGATTAGCACGCGATTTTCTACGGTGTTGTCGGAGATTTGCCGCTCTGACACGTCATCAACGTCCGTGAGGTCGACCGTTGCAAAGGCATTGCGGTCCTCAACAACATCCAAGTTGGGCGCACTCATGTCGGGTCCATCATTTGAACCAGAAATCGTAATGGTGATCGTTGCTGTTGAGCCGCCAACCGTCGTGACCAAAATCGGGTCTGTCACCTCATCGCCTGTATTGAAGCTTTGGACCGATGCTTGATCCAAGGTATATGTCCAAGCGCCTGCCGCATCGATCGTCAATACCCCATAGACGCCGGTGACTGTCTCCGCCAGGAACGTGTCTGGCTCCGAGCCATCAGGGTCATCTAGCTGCAATGTACCCGTGGTTGACGAGGTGTCGCCAATATCAGCCTCAAGTTCGGAACCAGTGAGATCCCCGGAAATTATACTGACATCATTAGTGCCCGAAACAATGATCGTTACAGTTTCTGTCGCGGTGCCGCCCTGTCCGTCTTGCGCCGTGAGCGCGTATTCCAGCGTGAGAACCTCGCCCGCCGATAGGTAGTCAAATGTCGGCCCCGTAAATGTCCAGTTCACTGTGCCGCTGGTCTCTGTGGCATCGAGCCCGCCGGTAACGGCAAGCCATTGCTTTGCCTCATCTGCCGTGGCGCCACCCAACTCTCCATTCACCGTCAGAGCAGTCGACAGATCCACCTCATCCGTGAGATCCACGTCGCTGAGTGTGAGACTGCCTGACGTCGTAAGGATCGCATTCGTTTCAGATAGGGTCTCTTCTACATCGATGGCCGTCAAAACCGGCCCATCGTTTACACCGGTAATCGTTAGGGACACAGTCTGAGCCGCCGTTGCAGCATGGCTATCTGTTACCAGAACATCAAAACTCACCGTCACCTGCTCAGAAACCGCGAGATATTGGAAATCATCCCCCAGCAAGAAGCTAAACTGCCCCGTGGCTTGGTCGATATCAGTGACTGTCCCTTTGCTCGGCTGAGACAGCAGCGCGTAATTTAGCATGTCATCTGCATCTACGTCCGTACCGGCGACTGAGCCGACGACAAAGGACCCGGCGTCCTCATCAGCAGTTTCCTGCGTTCTGCTAAATATCAGCGTTGGAGCATCATTTTGGCCGGTCACGGTGATTGTCACAATGCCCTGCGTTTCGGCGCTGCCATCGGAAAGCGTATACCCAAAGTCGACATTTAAAGTATCGCCGTCGTCAAGATTTTCAAATGCACCATTGGTATCGAAGACCAATTTGCCGTCGATAAGTTGGACCCGTCCCGCGCTCAAGTTGACCCGATCACGCTCTGAGACAGGCATACCCGCAATTTTGGTGATGGCAAGTTCTGCATCGGTGTTGTCCACATCAGCATCGTTGGCGATCACGTCAATGGTGACGGTACTGCTCTCTGTTGTGCTGCCAATATCGGCCGTAACAGAGGGCGCGTCATTTGCGCCAGTAATCATCAGGCGCAGCTCTGCAATATCGCTCTGGTCACCGTTGGTTATTTGGTAGCTTAGACTAACAACTCCGGTGTCTCCGACGTTAAGAGCCTGTGCCGCGTCGTTTAGTGCCAGACTATAAGAGCCATCAGTGTCCAAAACCAGATCTCCGTAGGTAGTTACAATGGTCGTAGCACCCGACACTGCAATTATATCGGCTGGGTCAAGTGAAGAACCAAGATAATAGCCGCTCACCGCCAAAGTTCCTGCGCCCGCATTATAATCCTCGAGCTCAGTCGTCCCTAAACTGTCATCAGGATCGTCCCAGCCGTCATGGATAACGTTGCCTGAAATCACATTGGAATCTTCGGTGTCAGTATCTTCATTGTCGAAGGCAAACACCTCTTTTGTGTGCCCCACTGTGCCAGGATCCAAAATTCGGTTTACTGTGGTGCTATTGTCGCCAAAAGCATTGTCCGTGAAGACAATCTCCATCCCAATGATTTCCTCGGCATTCACGCTGTCATAGACAAATATAGCGCCATCACCAATGCGATTGTCGTTCTCATCTTTTTTAGCAGTAAAGTCATACCAGCCACTTGCAGTAATCTCTCTGCCTTCCAAATCGGCAAGCGACAATGAAGCTGCTCCATAAGCATCGATCACCTCTTGCGAGATGTATTTCATGTACGAGTTTGCGGTGGCCCGCGTAAGGCCAGCGCTAGACAGATCCATATACACCTTGACCTGTGTACCTGCGCGCTGATCATCGATGTCGTCAAAGCCTAGCGAGGTCAAAGCTTCAAGGTTGTACTTAATAGGGTCCCAAGCACTGGTGACGATACGTTTAAGGGCTGGATCGCTTGCTTCACCTTCCAACTCGTCGGGGGCACTAACATAGTAGGTCTCGTTGGCGTCATCAGCGCGCGATGATAAGACTTCTAAGCCGCCAATTTGGACAAAGGCATCGCGTTGGCCATTAGATGCACGCGTTTCAATCCTCACGACCGCATCTGCAAAGCTGCCAGCGCCAATATCGGTAGACGATTGCAACGCTTTCGATCCGATGAACTTCTCGCGGCTGCGCCACGCAAGAGTTGCGACCTCGTGCTTTATCCCATCATCCGCAAAACCTAGGGCTGCAATTTCAGCCAGCGCTTGTTCAACCGTCGCAGATACGCCGTCCCGGTCGTCCATGTCGCCCTCAGAGAAAATGAGCCAAAGGTCATCCACTTCTGAACCATCGGAGACGAAAATTTTGAACTCTTCAACATAGTCAGGATTTGAACCTGAATTATAGAGATATTGACCAGTTTGCGTGTTCAAACTGAGCTTGGCGCCTGATGCGCTTATTGCCTCGACCCAACGTGCGCCTTCTTGTGCATTGCGTGCAAACGTCAAATCGGTGGACGCTGTGTCAAATCCAAAGCGAATTTCCTCGCCATCGAGGTCTTTCCACGACAAATCAGGTTGCGCGCTCAAAATGGTTCCGTTGACGTCCATCGCGCCAAACCTGCCCATAACGACAGTGCTGTCTGCTGTTGTGACGGTATTTCGTTCGCTGGTTATATCAAAGAACGCAGGCCGCGCATAACTGACATCGATCCCCATCTCGACATCAACCGGCGTTGTTCCATCAGTTAACTTGTAGCTCACTTTGAGGCTGATTGTTTCGCCGTTTGATAAGCTCAAAGCAGCGGGGTTCAGTTCAAATGTACCGCTTTGATCGGTGATCAGCCATGCTTCTGCGGGAACGGTGACTGCATTGCCCTGCGAATTTGTCGCCGACACAATCGGAGAGCCAACCAGCGCAAGACTGTCCGAGGCATCTACATCAGATGCATTGGCCAATTCGACTAGATTATAGGTTTGATCACCGTCGCGTGCATTAATACTGAACGTTGAGTTATTGGCTGTGAGTTGATCGTTCTCGCCAATGATCTCAATGCGGACGATATGATCATCAGTTAGTGCTCCGTCCGAACTGCGCAGGTGGTAGTCGATGATAAGAGACTCGCCCAACGCCAGAAAATCAAACGCTTCAGACCCTGAATCAAAGCGATATTGTATTGTGCCCGAACTATTATTCTCATCAAGATCCAGCACGGAACCAGAGGTTAGCTGAAGCATGTTCCGAGCATCAGCATAGCTAAGCCGGTCGCTACGGTAGTCCCCGCTGAAAGTGAGCCCCCGAACAGTCGTCGTCAGATCATCACCGTTGAGGTCGCTCAGCGTCAGGCTGCCATCAAATGTCAGCCCGTCATTCGTTTCCGTCAAGGTGACGTCATCAGTATCGTTTGCCCCGACAGTTATGTCAGGGGCCTGCGCGCCCGCCACTGCAATTGTGGCGGAAATGCCCGATAGTTCGGTACGGAACGAGGTGTCACCAGTATCGTATACTTCGGTGATGCTAACCTCATGGGTCCGCGTCAAAGCATTCTGCGAGATTAACTTGAGCGACTCCACAACAGCTTTGGCCTGGCTTGATGTCAAACCATCGGCAAACTCAAGTGTCACACGGACTGTATCAAGGGCAACCTGACGTGTACTTATCGTCGAGCCGAGCGACCCGTTCAGAACTACGACGCTCTGCTCACCATCCGGAAGTGTAACGGAGATGCCTTCATTTGTAAGGTCTTCGACACCGCTGACTTCCAATACGATACGTTCAATTTTTTGCCCAGGATCGTTGCTGCTGACGTTAACGTTGGTGAACAGTGTCACATCTGCGATACCTGAATTTAGCAATTCAGAGGCACCTGTCGCCGTCAACGAAGGTGGGCTGGATTGAGGATCGGCATCGGCTGCATAAAGCCGGCTCACCAATTCAATGTCTGAACTATTTGTTGCGGTGCCGCTATCGACAATCTGGGTCAATACGACATCGCGGTATTCGTCTGTCGCAAGAGTGTTGGTCTTAAATTTTATCGTATTAACAAGTTTTGAGGTCGTGATCTCATCAAAATTTTGTCCCAATGCCACCAGATCAAGTGTGATTGTTGCATCGCCATCCGTGATAGCCACCGTCCCATAGACGGTCGGGCTTGGACCCATCGTTATCGTGATTTCCGCACCATCGGTCAGCGGAACCAGCGTCTCCGGAACGCCATCGAAAGGCAGCTTAAATGAAATCTCATCGTTGCTGGTATCAACGTCGAGGATTTTAAACGTCAGCCCAGCCACCGTTTGGCCGGCATCCATGACGTTGACATCCGCGTAATTGAACATTGCCATTGCTTGGCTTGGGTCGGATTGCTTGGGGTTCAGCGATGTCGCAGTCAATGTCGGCGCGGTCGGCGCGTTTTCGAGTGGACCGGTTTTGGCGACGACTGACGTGTGGCTTAACCCAGCCATACCGCCCGCGTCATCCATCAAGCCAATGATCTTAAAGATCCTAATTTCATCATCTGCAAATTCGGTTGCACTGCGGTAGGCCAACCCATCCACAAGCTGTTCGAGCTGACTGTCGTTCAGTGGTGTTCCAAAAGCGATTAGAACACTCGCCAAACCATTTCCGGTGCTGACAGAAACGCCGTTTGCGTTATCGGTTCCATCCAGTGCGTATTCGACCCCGTCAACCGTGATGAATTCTGTTGCGGGAGTGAAAACACCGTTGATCTCGAGAGCAAGCATCCCGTGCAATGTACCGACGGTGTCCCCCCCTGCTGTGGCCACCGCATCGCTGAACATCGACACCGCAGACAAATCATCTGGCTGTATCACCCGATTTGCTGTGACCCCAAGAGTTGGCGATAGGTTTAGTGCCGGCGACGCGTCATCGGGGGTGATTTGGCTCGTGATGTTCAGATATGTGGTGTTTTCGCTCGGCCCTGTGTCGTCACCGCTATCGACCACTTTGGTGATTGTGGCGCTGATGACACCGGCGGGAGCTATTGCTGTTGAACTTATAGTACCATCTTGATTGGGCGTAAGATCTGACGTCAAAATAGTGAAGGAGGCAAGAAGCTCCTGCACGATTGCATTAGTGGCACTATCCGGAATATAGCCTGCAACACTTTCTGAAGTAATTTCGATAGCAAAATAGTCCGGCCTCCCATTCGCTGCCGCGACATACTTAACAGAACCCAGCGGCGCCAGCGTCGGATCCATGGGATCCCCGGAAGGAAAACCAAAATCGACCTCTGTCCCATCTTGGAACTGCGGCCCAAACACAAGGTCAGGCCCTGTAACCCCGAACCCTTCAAGCGTCGCAGATTGGAAAGAGAATACGATACGATTAAGGTCACTCGCCTCAGCAAGCGACACCGTCAAGCTTATCTTTTCAATGACTTGTCCTGTGTCAATGGGATCAAGTCTGCTCAAATTCGAGAAGGGTTGGTTTAGATTTGCGTTGATTGTAATCCCGTTTTGCTCAAACGGACCCACATTTCCAGAAACTTGATCAACCCCTTCGATCGCGAGCACGGGCGCAATACTGAAGCTGCTCGTCGTGGGTGAGAGCATCGCCGTGAAAGCACCTGTACTCAAATCGCCTTCTGCGTCGCGCATGTTTGTCACGGAGATATATGTCGTCGGAAGCGCCGTGGTGTTCTGGTAAGTCATACCTTCGATGAGGTTTGCGGCTTCATCCGCAGACATTTTGCCACGAACCGACAGAACC
>ERZ887851.1414-NODE-1414-length-20652-cov-34.918046_pt1 | contig 20652 bp, 54 predicted proteins | sample MGYA00521100_ERZ887851 | MGnify/ENA primary metagenome ERZ887851 (study PRJEB32303, sample SAMEA104408602) | aquatic metagenome | biome: Brackish water; feature: Pelagic; material: water | place: Baltic Sea | collected 2014-06-06T16:11:00 | depth 11,444 m ... | reverse complement strand
ATAATTTATTAGAATCAATGAACAACAAATCCTATTAAACCAAAACAAAGATGAGTAAAGGAGAATGGATATTTGAATACAAAAATCATACCTATCATCTACAAGATAGAGATGATAGTTTTAAGAAAGGAGATTTGTTTTTTGAAAGATCAGGTAGATTAGGTCCTATTGAATGGGATGGTAAGGAACAACTTAACTATCATTGTAAAAAAATAGTAAGTATTAAACCAAAACAAAGATGAAAGAACAAATTAAAACATTAGTAAAATTATTTAAAGGTACATGGTTATTTGTACTAATTGCAGCATTAATAGGTACATTGGCATTACACTTATTGCCTATGGTAGTAAAGAATTTTATGGATAAATTTTAAACCAAAACAAAGATGATTGAAGATAAAGACAATAAAATGTATGAAGCGTATACAAAAAATGTTTATCGTAATAAAAATAAACCTTGGGAATTAGTCCAAAAACTTAGAACCAAGAAAGATTTTCTAGAACAATTAAACAAAGGTAACCCATTTTACACACAGTATCTAAACCAAAAACAAGATGAGTAAAGAAAAAGAAATAGGGGAAAGATTAATAAACGTTATGACCAAATTAGAAGATTTGGGAGTATTCTATGGAAAGAATTATAGTGGTGAATATCATGACAAATATCCACATTCATCTTATTGGTTTAACATGGATATGGACCAACACAAAGGTGGTTTTGAAACACATATTATGTATGATGGGGATGAATATGAAACAATATCAGTAGGTAGTGGAGATAACGCAATAGAACAACTATTAAGTGTTCTTGAAAAATCATATGATAAAATTGTAGAAAACTTAAAAAGAAAAGAAGATGAAAAATAAATCATATACAGAAGACGAAGTAAAATCGTTAATTACTAAGGCATTTGATGATGCTTTTAATTATGGACATTATGATGAACAATATGTGTTTGTAGACGGAGTAAAGATTGATAATGATGCCTCTTATTGGATTGAACAAAACTTAAACCAAAACAAAGATGAGTAACGATATGATATTTTTAATGTGTTCTGGATTTTTCTTATTAGGGATGTTAGTAGGTGGGTGGTACGTATCTTTCTTTAATAGGAAGCTAAAAGAAGGTGGTTACCTAAAATATGAACTTACTGATAAGTTCCATAAGGAAATGAAAACAAAATTGAAAAAACGACTATAAAACCTGTAGATGAAGAAATTAGCCATGCTTTTAAAAATTGGCGAAATTCAAAAATTTATAGATAAAAGTGAAAATAAATGCCCTCAGATTTTTTTATGTCGTTTTTTATTCTTATATTTATACTATAACAAATTAACAATAACACAATATGATATACCTAATAATATACCTAACATCGATTCCATTAAGTTGGATTTCTTTAAGAGTAATGTATTCTCCAAAAGGGTACCTAGGAGTTTCAAAAGCAAAACCCCATATTACCGACATCATGATGGTATTATTACCAGTAGTAAATTCAATTTGTTTTGCGGTAACTTTGGTGTTCAATATACAACACTTTATAGAAAATATAGAATCAACAGACAAAGACCGCAGTAACTTTTTTAAAATAAAAAATAAATGATACAACTTAATTTATACCCAAATCAAAAAAAAGGACTTAACTACGAAATTTATAAATTTCCAGACGGTCAACAATCTATTAAAATAGATAGTTTTGCAAATGCACTTCCAGAAGCAGAAATTGTAAGTCCTTTTACTTCATTTCTAGATTTAGAATTAATAATCTGTGCCAATCAAGCTCTTAAAGAAATGGGAGTTCGAAAAGTCAGTTTATATACGCCTTATTTCTTAGGTGGTAGAAGTGATAGAAAATTCGAAGAAGGAACTTCAAACTATTTAAAAACAGTGATTTGTCCAATTATTAATAGTCAAAACTTTCATAGAGTTACTGTTTTAGACCCGCATTCAGATGTAATAGAAGCCTGTCTTAATAACTTCAAAGGAATTGATACTCTTGATTTCGCTGAACAGGTTCTATTAGATGTAAAAGCTCAATATTACCCAACAATGGAATCCCCAGTGGTACTTGTATCTCCAGATGCAGGAGCTCTCAAAAAAGTATTTAAAATTCAGAAAGCCACAAAGATTGAAAATCTTGTAATTGGCTCTAAGAACAGAGACATCAAAGGACAAATAACACATACTTCTATTTCAGGACTGAAAGACATAAATATCCCAAACGCAACCTATGTTATCTTTGATGATATATGTGATGGAGGTAGAACCTTTCTTGAACTTGCTAAAGTTATAAAGAAGGAAAAAGAAGATGCTAGAATAGTTTTAGCAGTAACACACGGTCTTTTTACTAAAGGTCTTCCGATCGAACATGTAGACCGTGTATATACAACAGACTCTATTGTTCGTGACTTTGAATCAAAGAGTCTTACTATTATAAATTGTAACAAATAAATCTAAATAATATGAAAATGAATAGCCTATTTTTAACTGATGGTTACAAAACTGGACACCATCAACAATATCCAAAAGGAACAAACACTGTTTATTCCAACTGGACACCAAGAGGAAACAAATATGCACCGAGAGGTTGTGATAAAGTTGTTTCATTCGGACAGCAAATGGTAATTCAATGGTTAGTAGACCATTTTAATGATAACTTTTTTAGTCAACCTAAAGAAGAAGTTTGCGGTCAAATGAAAACTGAATTGTCAATGTACTTAAATACAGATTACGATGTAACTCATTTTGAAGAACTTCATGATTTAGGATATCTTCCTATTGAAGTTAAATCTTTAGAAGAGGGAATTGAAGTTCCTTTAAGAGTTCCAATGTTAACAGTACAGAATACTGGAAACTTTGGATGGTTGACTAACTTTTTAGAGACTATTTTATCTAATATGTTATGGCAACCAATGACTTCAGCAACTATTGCTTTATTGTATAAGCGAATTTTAACTGAAGGTGCATTAGCAACAGATAAAGATGCAATTGGTTTCGTAGACTTCCAAGGACATGACTTTTCTATGAGAGGAATGGGAGGATTTATGAGCACCATCTTAAGTGGACTAGGACATGCTGCCGCATTTAGTGGAAGTGATTCTTTGCCAGTTATTGCAGCAGCCAGAAACTACTATGATGAAGATGGTTTTATCGTCGGTTCAGTAAACGCTACAGAGCATTCAGTAATGTGTGCTGGAACTAAAGGAGACGAATTAGGAACCTTTAGAAGATTGATGGAGACTTATCCAACAGGAATATTAAGTATTGTATCTGATACTTGGGACTTATGGACGGTAGTCACCGACTATTTACCAGCATTAAAAGACGAAATCATGAGTCGAGATGGTAAAATAGTTATTCGACCTGACAGTGGAGACCCAGTAGATATTCTTTGTGGATATAACTCTCTTCATAAGGACGAGTTTAAGGGCAAGGCAATCACCGTAGGTGATGCACATCCTGCAAATAAAGGTTTAATTGAACTTTTATGGGAAACCTTTGGAGGAACCACAAATTCACAGGGTTACAAAGTCTTAGACCCTCATATTGGAGCAATTTATGGAGATAGTATTACTCCAGACCGATCTAGACAAATTATTGAAAGACTTGCTAGAAAAGGATTCGCTTCTACAAATGTCGTTCTAGGTATTGGAAGTTACACTTATCAATATAACACTAGAGATACGTTTGGTTTCGCAATGAAAGCAACATATGTTGAAGTTGAAGGAAAAGGAAGAGAAATCTTTAAAGACCCTATCACAGATGATGGACTCAAAAAATCTGCAAAAGGTTTATTACATGTAAGTAAGAACCCAGAAACTGGAGAACTAGAACTAAGAGATATGGTTTCTAGAAAAACAGAAGCAGAAGGAGAATTGAAAACTATCTTTAAAGACGGTAAATTCTACAATAGAACTACCCTAACTGAAGTTAGAAACAAAATCTCTAATTTGATTACAGATCCTAAATTGGTTAAATAAAAATCATAAATAAATACAGCAGAGTGAAACTATTCACTCTGCTTTTTACATTAAAAATATGCATTTAAAAGAACAAATCACATACGTTAAAAAAATTGTAGGTAGTTGCAAAACAGAAGAACAAAAAACTGTAGCAACTAATTGGGCTGAAAAGTGGGCCCAAAGAACGCAAAAGATATTCCCAAATGTTGTAGACAATTGGGTAGATTTATTTATAGAGGTTATGCAAGTTGACTGTGCATGTTCAACTGGAAAAGTTGTTAAGTCACATAACTCAAAATGTAGTTATATGAATGAAATTTTTGGAGAAGATGTGGGATAGAGACAGTAGACTTTTAATGGCATTTCTTTTATTTTTATTAGCACTAATTCTTCTAGTTTCATGCGGAACTAGAGTAGTTACAATAAAAGAACAGATCCCAGTAGTTTATAAATATGAAATTGAGTCGCCCCATTATAACTCAAACGGCGAGTGTTTTCCACAAAAAATATGGACTTTTTATTATAAAGATACTGTCGAACTAGAATATGAATACGTTAGAAATATTAATAGATATATAAGGAGAAATGGCAAAAGATAAAAAGACCGTGAAGAAACTTAAAGTGATAAAAGAAGAGTATAAGACTCTTAAACCAGGCGAATTTAGACACGTTATTCTAGAGAACTTTTTCTTTGGCTTAAGTGGAGCTATTATAGTTCCATTTATTGCTGTAAGATTAGATATCGCAGTTCTTATATGCTATATGATTCACTATTTTTACATTAGCAAGGTTATTAATAGACCTAAATACGTTACTAGTCTTGCAAAGTTTTTATTATTCCCTATTCCTACTGCGCTAGGAGGGTTTACAGGATACAAATTAGCATACTATATAAGTACATTACTATGACAAATAAAGCGACTACCCAGAAAGATTACGAGCATATCACATTAATTCTTAATGAAGCAGAAAAACATGGGTTAAGATGGGAGGTAGAGCACACTGCTACAAAAATAATAAAAGAATACCCGACAATGGATATTGTAGATGCATACATGCATGCTTTTAATGATTGGGTAAAATAAACTAAAATGGCAAAATTAATAAAAACAGTAATAATACAAAAAACTATAACTTACGAAGCAGACCTTTCTAAGCAAGAAATAGATCAGTATTTAGAAAATGAAGATAGTTGTGTACTATTTGATTTTCAAGAAACAGATTGTAAGGAAAGACAAACTGAGTGGGTAAGAATTTACACGGACCAAACACCATATTAAATGACAAGAAAAGAATACGAAGACAAGCTTAACGGATTATTAGAGCAGATTCAAGAACTAGAAAAAGTACCAGGAAAAAGGTCATCTGAAAAAGTAAGACAACTAAGAACTGAAGTAGCAAGAATTAAATTAGAAAATTTAAACTTTTCTAATGCTTTAGGCTGGTCATAAACTATTTTAAACCTTTTTATATAATATACATGAAACTTATTTTAGTAGGAAAAGCAGCAGCAGGAAAAGATTATTTAAGAGAAAGATTAGAGCATAAATCATTTATTTCTGGTGTAAGTCATACAACTCGACCTCCAAGAAAAACAGAAACAGACGGAGTAGACTATCACTATACAACAGAAGAAGAGTTTATAAAACTTATAGATTCTGGAGAAATGTTAGAGCATATGATTTTCAAAGGAACTTATTATGGTTTAACAAGAGAAGAGTTCGAAAAAGGCGATATATTAATTATGTCTCCAGAAGGCTTAGACCTTTTACCCGAAGATATTAAAAACAGGTGTATGGTAATATATTTAGATATCGAACCTACTACCAGATTAGTCCGATTAATCTTACGTGATGATAAAAACGATACATTAGAGCGTAGATTTGAGGCAGATGAAAAGCAATTTAAAAACTTTGAAGAATTCGATTTAAGGGTAACGAATTCCCAATTTTAAAGATATATAATTAACACCCTAAAACTTATATTAAATGTCAAAACTAGAAGACTTAAGAACAAAAAGAGATGAACTAGAAGCTGAAGCAACAAGATTAGCTGAATTAGAAGCATCCAAAATTTTCGCAGTAGAAATTGATGATGTGAAAATGATTAAAACAATCCAAGACCACCTTAATAAAGGTTACACATGGACTACAAAAAATGCAGCAATTATCGTAACTTTATACGATAAATTGAAAACTGAAAGAACTCGTATCAACAAAGAAATAGAAGCTCTAGATGGAGAATCTGATTACAAGCTAGTTCTTGAATTAAAAGCCTATGAGCTTAACGGACTTTACCAAGCCCTATTGAATGTAAATGGTGAAGGCATTGAAAATGCTAGAAAATTCATTAGAATGCTAACATTAGTAGGAGAATCAGTTACAACAGCAATGACTGAAATGTCTGAGTCTAATAAAGTCATGACTGATTTACATGTAGAACTAAATGATGTCGACGGAACTATTCAACATTTAGAAGATGCGGAAAACCGTGAAGAAGTTGAACCAACGTTAACCAACGAAGGATAGGTCTAATGGAAGGCAAAACCTATATCACATCAAATATGCAACTTGGAAGGCCTTCTGCCATTGGAAAATGGAAAAGGCCTTTTAAGAACGTTGATGAAATGACAGAAACTCTAATTAAAAATTGGAACGAAACTGTTACGGAAAGAGATATCGTATATCATTTAGGTAACTTTGCATGGGACCCTAAAACGGCATACGATTCAGTAGTGGCTCTTAAAGGCCGCGAAATTTATTTTATTCAAGCAGAAACGGATGCACCTTTAATCGAGCTTTGGGAAAAAGATATGCTTCCTAACAAAGTCAAGATTATTGATGATATTTGTTTTGATTCTGAAAAAGACAGAGTTTACTCATACTGGCCTTTAAAAGAATGGAAAAATAAATCTAAGGGAGCTTACAATATTATTGGATATCCTAATAGGAAATACAAAACTAATCCCAAAAACAAAGTTATTAATTGCAGCGTAGAGCAATGTAACTATAAACCACAAGATTTAGAATCAATACTAGGTCTTCTTAATGAAATAGGATAAAAAAAGTGAAAATAAATGCCATAAAGTTTTTTTATGTCGTTTATTATTGTTATATTTATACTATAATTAAAAAACAAAAAAATATAATTTATGAAACAAGCGACTTACAGAGAATTAGGAGAAAACTTCTACAACACACGCACAGAAAAAGACTATAACAAGCTCTACTTAAGAGTTAAACCAGGTCTAAAGAATTACATATTCAAAATGGTAAAAGACAGCGAAGTAGCTGAAGATTTACTTTCTAATACTCTAGTAAAATTGTGGACTAAAATAGACCAATACAATCCAGAATGGCAAATCACAACATGGTTATATAAAATTGCATTCAATGAATCTCTTGCTTTTATCAGAGAAAGAAACAAAAAGTCTTCTTTAGACGGAATGAGAGATGCTGGAGTTCAACTTTCAAGCAGTGGAGTTGTTAATGATTCTATCTCAGGTCTAATTGCAAGTTTTGAACAAAAGACTGAAGAAGACTTTATTATGGAAGATGAAGAAATCATGACTCAGTATTATGGTGCTCTCAAAGCAATCAATGATTTAAAGCCAATGTATAAGGGTATCATGGAAGACCGTCTTATCAAAAACATGAAATATGAAGATATTGCAGATAAACATGATGTCAATCTCCAAACTGTTAAAAACAGAATTCGTAGAGGTAAAGTATTAATCGCAGAAAATATTTAAAAATGGACAAAGATTTAACAGAAAAAGAAGTAGAGATGCTAGTAAGATTGAACTCTAGAGCTATGAAAATAATTTTAATAGAAGATCACTTCTTAAAAAATAAGTTAAGAATCGATACTAAGTACTTAGATACTCTTACGACAAAAGAAATAGACAAAATAATAAACACTCACTGCATTGAAAAATAGTAAACTCATAAAAATAACTTATTATGTCTCAGGAGAAACCTCTATTATAGAGGTTTCTACCCTAACAGACCATTCTTTAGAATTTTATATGGAGCAATATCAAAGAAATAGAGAGGCATTTAAGTGGGAAATCGTAGAAGGTAGGAAAGGATATATAACAAAAAAACAATGAACGCATCAAATAGACTTTGTGAAGAATTACTTTGTCGTTACAGCGATTTTAAACCAATCGATGAGAACAAGTTTGTCGGATATAAGCTTGCTGAAAAGAAAAATCTCAACTATTACTCTGCAGTAACTGGTCTTTTTAGGTACAAAGCCCGAAGCGTTTCTGATAATTCCTATAGTTCATTGTATGAGAAACATAAGATTTTCTATGACCCAATTATGAAGGATAAAATAGCTGTTTTCAGAAAGAAAGAGGACGCAATTAAATTTCTAAGTGAATTTCAAAACATTGTCGATTATAAGACAGAATTAGTATTGCTAGAAATTACAATTAGTAAAAACTTACATTCTGTAAAGTGCTCCAATAAATATCATAAAGACCTCAATGCAGTAGCAGGTTGTGTTATGGAAAAAATAAAAGAAGTTAAGTAAAAGATTAGGATATATAATAAAACAAAAAGAAAAACAATGGCAGAAAAAGAACACATATTAGATACTATTTTAAATACAGTAAGAGAATCATTGACCGATGAAGTTAAGATTTTTTTAGCTAGAGATGAAGAAGATAACGAAGTTTTAGCAATTGAAACAAAGGATTGGCAAAAAGGTCTTTCGATAGACCAGTTAGTTAATAGCTACGGAACCCTTAGAATCTATCAATCAGATTCTGAAGAAGAAGCAATCAAGCAGTTGGCAGCAGGTATTAGATTTTCAATAGATAACATGTTAAAAGAAGAACTTCCTTCTGATGCTGAAAAAGAAGATAAAAAATAAACAGTCGGGGGATTCGATTATTCGGCTAAATCACTAGATTTGCATTCTAGAGCGCCCGGTTCGATCCCGGGATCCTCCACAAAAAGCTCTATTAATTTAGGGCTTTTTTGTTTTTAAACAAAATCTAAAAACCTTATATAAAAACCATAAACTTTTAAAATTTAAAAAATGCAAGAATTATTAGAACAACTACAAGAAACATTAAATGATGTACAGGAAGATGCTACAAAGTTTAATGAAAAAGGAAACAAAGCAGCTGGTACTAGAGTACGTAAACACATGCAGACTATTAAGTCACTAGCTCAAAACGTAAGAGTTGCTGTTTCAGAAGCTAACAAGGCTTAATTGAAGTTTTAAATTAAGGGGCTTAGCTGCCCCTTTTTTAAACAAAATCTAAAAAGCATATATAATAAATATGGAACTTATAAAAAATTACATACTTTATCCTTTTTTACATTGGTTTGGTTTTTTCCAAGAAATCAGAATTTGGCTTTTGTTCATGAACAAAACAAAGTCAAATAAAGAATCCCTAGAAAAAAGTGATTTAAGGGTAGATTGGATAGGAAGAGTTTATGGAGTTGTAAATGTTCCTGATGAAGTTTTAGGCGCAGCTGAAGAAATTCAACAAGCGTATGTTTTAAAAGAAATGGGAAGATTTGGTAATATAATGACTGAATTGAAACTTTCAAATATTGTATATCCTCAAATGCAAGAGATAAAAGGATCTGGCGCATATCTAGTTATATTTTGGCCAGTACTTGATAAACTTGATTGGTTATCAATTCTTTTAAATATAGTCGGTTCCTTTGCTTGGTTTTTTGTGAATTATATAATAATAAAAATAATATTAAAGACAGGTGTTTTATCAATAGCCTGGGACTTTATATATAATTTATTGTAATATGGAAGATTTAAAAAAATACGCAGATGAAATTTCTTTTAGGTTGTTAGCAACTAGAAATCATGAAGACTATGAATGGCTTCTAGAAATTTTAAAAAAAGTTAGAGATAGCAATGTTGATAAAAGTAAAGAAGATTGATATAATCAAAGAGTTTGAGGTTGAAGTAGAAGGAGAAACCTTTATTTTTAAAATTGTAAGGAACGGAAATAAAACAAAATACTTTATAGATAATTTACCTTACGATTCAAAATCGGCCTTTCATGATGAATTCATGAATAATTGGCCAAATTCATTTTTAATATGATAGAAGAAATTAAAAGAGTTTATAAAGAAGACGGTAAACGTTTTTATGAAGTAACTCAAGACGGTAAGGTTATAGCAACCTTGCCTTCCGTAACAACTGTTATGGGCTCTATGGCTGATAAGTCTGGCCTAGAAAAATGGCGACAAAGGGTTGGTGAAGAAGAGGCTGATAGAATCAGTAAACTTTCGATGAACAGAGGAACCATCATGCACAGACTTATAGAATTATATAAACCCCTACCTGGTTCCCCACAGGAAAAGAGAGACTATTTAGAAGACACTGCTGAAAAAGATTCAGAAGTTATTGAAATCACAGATCTAGAGAATGGACAACTTTACTATAAAGAGGCTTGGAAAATGTTCGATAAGTTCTGGTACAATAATAGTAGATTCTTTGGAAAGGTTGATGAAGTTCTAGAATCAGAAAGATTTCTATGGACTGTTAAAGGCGGTGAATTTGCAGGAACATTAGATAATGTATCAAGATTAAAAGATGGCACTGTAAAAATCATTGACTATAAAAATTCTAGAAAACCTAAAAGAAGAGAGTGGATTCAAGATTATTTCAGACAGACTGCAGCATATTGGGTAGCATACTGGGATAGAACTGGAATAAAAGCAGATGGTGCCGAAATCTGGGTGGCTAATGAAATAGATTTAATGCCACAGTGTTTTGAACTCACTAAGGAAGAACTAGAATACTACTACAAAAGTTTCATGGAAATTAGAAAAGAGTTCCGTGACAAATTCAATTATTAAAATAGATATATAACTTATTAAAAAAATTTAGAACTATGAATAAATTTGATCGATTTTTTGCAGAACATGGAATAAAAGTAATATGCGTACTTTTAGTCTTAACTTACTTCAGAGCGTGTTCAACCTCAAGATCTGTTGCTAGAGTAGATGAAGACATCGAAGTAGTAGATAATAAAGTTGAAGAAATCAGAAAAGAATTTGGAGATAAAATCATAAGTGCTCCAGAAATGATAGAGATTATTAAAAATACTCCAGCATGGAGAACTCTAGAAATAGAAGAATTAAGTGATAAGAATAGAATTCCAATTAATTCTTTTAAGAATAAAGAAGAAAACTAATGAAACCAAGTTTAGTAAGAAAATTCATTATAGGAATATTTTGTTCGCTTTATATCCTAGTATCGTTAATATCAACTGTACATGTTATTGACTTTTTTGAAATAGCAAATCCAAGTTGGATGGCAATAACTTTAGCAGTTGCTTTTGAAATTGGAGCAGCAGCTTCTTTGGCTTCTCTTGTTATTTTAGACAAGATGAATAAAAGTCTTGTTTGGGCCCTTTTTATCGCAATTACATTGATGCAAATGCAGGGAAATCTTTATCATGCATTTACACACATGGGAGATTACACTCAATGGTCCGAACTGTTTTGGTTATCTGAAGAAGAGCCATTATTTCAAAAAAGAATATTTTCACTTGTTGCTGCTGGTATTTTACCTTTAGTTGCTTTAGGGTTTATTAAGTCTTTAGTAGACTATATTAAACCAGGAGAGACTGAAGAACTTAAAGAGGAGTTAGATGATATATTAGATCCTCCTGGAAATCCAGAATATATGCCGCATGATTTTGAATTATATGAAGAAGAATCAACGGAAGACCCTCTAGATATTGCTACTAAGAAAAATGAAGCCAATAAAAGGTCTGATATTTTAAACGAAGAGGATGATAAATGATATAGGTTTTAGATTACCTGATCTGTATTTAACAAAGCCAATAGAAAATAGTTCTTTAGAAAATATTAAAGACGAGAGCTTCGCAGTTATCAAGAGAATATTCATGATAAAGAGTGAAGTCAACTCAGACTATTATTTTATGGACTTAGATATAGATTCTGGGTTTACTGTTTCAGCTAGAATAATCCCAAACTATGTTATTGCAGGAAGCGCTGCTGACCAATTAAGAAATGCTTCTATAAAAAATCAGAATACAGGATCTCCTCATTTTAGAATAAGGGTATCTCTTTATAAAATAAATGAATATAAGCAAATTTGGAAATTTGAACATTTTACTAAAAACGAAAGTGAAATATATAAAACAATAAAACAAATAAAAGAACACTTGACACATGAGCTCAAAAAATATAATTCTTAAATTTGGAAGCGAAGGAGAACTTGTTGGAATAATACAGGGAATCTTAGGTATCAGGGTGGATAATCACTTTGGTAAACTAACACACACCGCAGTTACAAAATTCCAAAAAACAAAAAAATTAGTAGCAGACGGTGTCGTAGGTCCATTAACATGGAAAGCTTTAGGATATGACCCTATAGAATTTGAATTAGACACTGATAGGTCTTCATACGAAAATTGGATAGAAAAATATCATCTTCCAAAGGGAGAATATATCCATAAAATAACTAATAAAGAATGGATAATGCTGCACCATACAGCAGGAAGACATAACCCTTACAAGTGTATAGACCACTGGGCTAGAGATAGCAGGGGTAGAGTAGGTACTAATTATGTAATTGGCGGCACTTCATCAAATGGAAAAGATACACAACATGACGGTAAAGTTTTAAGAGCAATCGATGACGAATATTTCGGATGGCATATTGGAAAAGGTGGAATCTATGCACTTAAAGAAAATTCAATAAGTATAGAAGTCTGCAGTGCAGGTGGTTTAAAGCAGAAAGACGGAAAATGGTACACTTGGTTTAAAGAAGAAGTAGAACCAAGCCAAGTCTGTATTTTAGACAAGCCGTTTAGAGGATATAAAGCATTTCATAAATATTCAGAAGAACAAATAAAATCTTTAAAAGCGCTTTTAATATTTTTAGGAGAAAAACATTCAATTGATATAAAAGAAGGAATGGCAGCAATGTTACATGAAAACGTCAATCCATTTACTTGGAATAAAGAAATATGCGAGGGCAAAATAAAGGGAATTATCAATCACACGAATGTTAGAAAAGATAAAAGTGATATGTTCCCACAGCCAGAACTTATAGAAATGTTATTAAGTCTTTGAAACTAATTAAATAAATCTTATATAAAATTCATGGAAAATAAAAAAATGACATTAGACGAAGCAGTGAAGGTGTTACACCAGGTTGCAGACTTAGCTCAAAAAGCTGGAATACTTTCAATGCAAGATGCTGCATTAACATATGCCGCGGTTAACATAACGACTGCTGAAATATTAGAAAATAAGATTGAGGCCATTAAAAAAGGTGGACAATACAGCGCTTAATGATGAATAATGGAAAAGGAAGTTAAAGAAATATTAGATAATATCAATAAACTTCAAAAAGAACTAGAAGTAATTCAAAAAAGCTGTACTCATGAAGAATATAGCGTTGAATTGATTGAAGGAAGTTTAAGACAGGTCTGCAGGGCCTGCAAGAAAAACATCGGATATGCAAGTCAAGAGGACTTAGCAGGATCTGGATATATATAAAAAACAGTATTATGAAAAATAATATAAATAAATTCTTAGAGCTCTTTTCAGACTTTGATTTGGTAGTAACGAAGTCTGGTAAATATTCAGAATCAGATGAATATTATAGAGAAGTTGTAGAAACAGAATTAAATCTTTCAGAACAGGATTTAAAAAGAAATATCAAGCGATTAGAGAAAGAATACTCCGCTGCTAAAAAAGCATGGAAAGCCGGTAAATTGCAAAGAGAAGAATTATTTGATTATGAATGGAGATTATATGAGTTAAAAGAAGAACTCAAAAAAATCCAAGGTGAATGAAAGAACTTATTTCAGGTCATATTATAGAATGGTCTTTAATTGCTCTTTCTGCATTTTTAGGCTTTGCATTGAAAGACATGATACAAAATTTCTTTATTGGTCTTCAATTCTTATGGGGTCATGATTTTGACGTCGATGATATTGTATACATTAAAGGAAATAAAAAAGCCAGAATAGTCAGGCAAAGTATATGGAAAACAACATTCTATGTTTTCCCACATCAAAGAAAATTCATTATTCCAAATTCATTACTTTGGAAGTTAGATATAGAAAAACAATTACCTTTAAATATTAACGATTAAATCAAATATATGTTAAGTTCTTTAATTTATGGCTTTTTTGCAGCCGCATTCCTAGTATTTTTAAACTACATGGTCCTTAAAGTTTATAAGCAGTTTCCTAAATATGGAGTAGGTCTTGTATATGGAAGTTTAGGTGTCAAACTTATATTTCTTTCAGCTTTTACTCTTATGATAAGAGACTTTATAAATCAACCCGTTATGTATGCTTTTCTTATTTTAGCAGGTGTGGTATTTTCTAACATTCAAACTTTGTTAACTTTAAATAAAAACGGTGATATATAAACCGTTATGAGCCCAAACGAGTTAAACGAAGCAAAACCCTATAAAGACAAAGGAAAAATACTAGTATTTGATATTGATGAGACTATTTTAATATCTCCTGCCAGAATATGGGTAACTAATAAAACCACTGGCGAAAAGTTCTCTTTAACACCTGAAGAATTTAATACTTTTCAAAAGAAACCTAATCTTATTTTGAATTTTGATGAATTTCAAAGTTTAGAAATCATGAAAGCTGGTAAGTTAATCAATTATTATTTTAAAATCTTTAAAGAAGCGTATAGAAATAAAATTGCGATTGCTATTGTAACAGCAAGAGACGACCATAGAATGATTTATAGATGGTTAAAGGAACATTTAAAACACCCAATAGATTCAGATTTAGTTTTTGCTGTCAACGATAATGAGCATCACAAATTTAAAGGTGATATTGCTGATAGAAAAAAGGAAGCATTTAGAGAAATTATTGCAAAAGGTTTTAATGATTTACAATTCTACGACGACGATGATGCTAACTTAAGATTAGTGAAATCTTTAGAAGATGAATATTCTGATATACGTATTTCTACAATTAAGGCAAAAAAAGCTCACAGATAGTAAACTTTTCTGAATTTCATGTATATATAATATAATAAACCCTAAAAACATTTATTAAAGATGGACAGAATTTCAGAAGAAGCCAAAACTTCTGAAATGAAACCAATTCAACCTCAGGAGGAGTTTGAAAAAACCTTACAGCAAGAAGATCTATTCGGTATCTTCTTAAGCGAAGGTACAGATGATGAATCAGATGATGATATGTTTCTTTTCGGAGTAGGTGGCCCAGCTTAAAACATTAAGGACTCTAAGGAGTCCTTTTTTATTAAATCAGTGTTAACAAAAACAATAACATTTTATTAATACACCTGAGTCATATCCTGTTAAATCTATAAATAGATAATTTCATATGGAATTATTATTTTTCGCAATATTCATGTTACCCTGTTTTATTTGTATCACATGTACAATAGTAAAAGACAGAAAAGATTATAAAGAATTCTTTAAGAATTAAATCTACTTCAGATTTTTTTATGTCGTTTTTTATTCTTATATTTATACTATATTAAAAACCGATATATAATTTATGAGAATTAAACCACTTAACGAATTCGTGAACATTCTAGAAGCTCAGCAAAATTTAAAGCTAAATGTACCAAAAGATGTTAAAGATCTTCATAAACTTTTTAAGAAGAATAAAAGGGAATTGTACATTGTTGGAGGAGCTGTTCGAGATGCACTTCTTGGCCAAAAACCAAAAGACTTTGATTTAGCAACCGATGCTAAGCCAGAAGAGGTTATAAAAATCTTAAAATCTGGAGGAGTTCCAACAATTGGAGAGGTCGGTCATCAGTTTGGAGTTGTGATTGCAAAAACACCAAGTTTCGCAGAAGGAATGGAAATCGCTACTTTCAGAGAAGACATTGGAAAGGGTAGAAGACCTGACGCAGTAGAATACTCAACAATAGATAAAGATGTTCTTAGAAGAGACCTTACAATCAATGCCTTATTTTACGATATTGAAAGTCAAAAAGTAGTTGATTTGGTTGGAGGAGTTGCAGATATTCAAAGCAACACGATTAGAACAGTTGGTCGAGCTCAAGAAAGATTTGATGAAGATCCTCTTAGAAAATTAAGAGCATTGAGATTTGCCGGCAGAACCGGAAGTAAACTTGAAAAGAATACAGCAGAGGCTATTATTAGTGATAATAGTTTAGAGGATATTAGCAGTGAAAGAATTAGAGATGAGTTTAAGAAATCTGTGGAAAGTGCAAAGTCTGCCAAGTTCTACCTGAATATGGTTTCGGAATTTAGCCTTTGGGGAGTTATGTTTCCAGGTTTGGAAGTTAATAAAACTTTTTTAGATACTAACAATTGGCTTTTACAAATAACACAGTTATTTGGAGATAATCAAGAAGAGCTTCTTAAAAAAGAATTAAATAAGATGTCTTTTTCAAATCAAGAAATAGATACAATTATATTCTTTAAAAGATTTTTAGAACTTAAACCAGAAACTGCATTTCAATTAAGTAAAGAATGGAAAATTACAAAACTAGATAAAAAATTACTTTTAGAATTTTCTAAGATAAATAAATTAGACCTTAAATTAGTTAAGGCATTTCTTAAATACAAGCCTTCTACAAATGGAGGTCAAGTTATGAAAGAATTTGGTCTTAGAGGTTCAGAAATAGGAGACAAGATAAAAGAAATAGAAACTGAAAAATTTAAAAAATTAGTATAAGTTATGGAAAAATGGAAACAAATATTCGAAGAAGCATTGAATGAGGAAGTTAAGTCTCCAAAAGGCTCTAAAGCTCGTCAATTAAAGCAAATGTTAGATAGGGCAATAAACTTAGTAGATGAGAGTTTAGACTATAAAGAATTTGCTGCCGCAGTGGCATTGCAATTAGAAGATACTTATGGAGAACATAATTATAAGCCGTTTTTAAAAGAATTAGAAAAACAATTAAAAGCATGAAGCACCTAAAAGAATTTGCTGCATTTTCTAAGCAGGGAAATCATTTAGTAGATACTGCAACAGGGCTTCCATTAAAAGCCCTTTCATTGGATGCAGTAAATGATAATATTACTGTGTTTTTTAATGAAAAGCAAAATATCATGTTTCCTGCTGGTAAAATATTAGCCTATTTTCACGATGAAAAATGGTTACCTTTATATGACGAAGGAAAGGCTGGAATTTTAATGTTCAATCCAATGAGAGGAAGTCTAAGTCAATATGGAGCAGCACCTATCACAGATATTTGGAAAAAGAGTTATAATAAGAAAATAGAGAACTCAGAAATGATTTGGTCTTGTATCGAAGGCCAAATAGAGAGCGGATATTTAATTATTGAAATGATGAGTACTAGACCTGGTTACAAAAGAAATAGTATTAATAAGAAAATGTTAGATGCTATTGTAAAAGACCATAAAGAGCCGCTCGTTTGGGACTCTCCAACTGAAGATGGACTTAAATTCATAAAAAGTTACAGTGGAGACGATGCTAAGTTCTGGTTTGCTGGCAAATACGGAAGACCAAAGAACTTTTTAAAATTATACCCTGACGGGGAAGAAAGAATAATAAAATTTAATTAACATGAAAAACGTAAGAACATTTAATGATTTCGTAAACGAAAATCAAGAAGTAGAAAGAGTCGAAGAAGCCAGCTACATGGAAAACATGAATAAAGACCAGTTGGAAGCATATGGTGACGCAATTAAAAAAATCAGAATACCAGATGGTGATTCTTCTAAAGGAGATATCGTTAATTGGGAAGACGCTGCTAATTTTTTAGAAAAGCATAAATCCTATGATAAATTACCAGCAGGAAAGCAAAAATATGTAAAAAAAGCAGTTGGTTGGGCAATTCAATATCAATGGATGATGGAAAGATAAAAAAATGTTAATAACTTTTTAAGATCCGGATGAAAATAATTCACTCCGGATTTTTTTATGTCGTTTATTATTGTTATATTTATACTATAATTAATTAATCAAAACAACAATAAAAATGGAACAAGAATTCAAAACACAGACATTAGGATTTAACGGAACTATCTGTACTGTACAGAGAGAAAAGTATACAAACGGGCAAAACTGCCTAAGATTGGTAGATTCAGAAGATGGAATGGCTTTTTGTACAGCATCTGTAGCCATAGAACATGAGATGGTCAATGCTGGCGAGAATGATGTTATAATCAAAAACTATAGCGAGAACGAAGGTATTCTCACAGCACTAATAAATGCTGGTATTATTGAAGAACCACATAGAGCCTTTTCATATAATTACGTTACATTATATGTTTGCAAATTAAAATAAAAGTTATGAAACAGTACACTCAATTATCAGTAAATGAAAAAATACAAATCAAGCAATATGCTATTAATTTGTATGGTAAAAGGTGGCATACAGCAGTACCCAATTTTATTAACAGATTAAATGAGTTACAAATTCACTCAATTTTAAACTAAAAATAATTGAAAATAAATCACTCCAGATTTTTTTATGTCGTTTATAATGATTATATTTATACTGTAGTTAACAATTAATAATAACCTTTAAACACACAAAATGAACCCAACAATTCAACACTTTTTAGACCAAATAAGAAAAGGTCAATACAAAGCAGCAGCTCAGATTTACTCTAACAGAGCATATCAATATCAAAAAGAATTCAATGAAATTCTAGATAAATGTTTTTTAGCTCCTGATTATACTAACGTAAAAGACGCAGTTATGGGAGAACTAAGAAATTTAGAATCTTACGGAGCATATAACGACCAAATATAATAGACATGATCAGAAAGAAACAACCCAACAGAGAAATCATCATAGACCTAACAGGCCCAGATGGAAATGCGTTCTTTTTATTAGGAACAGCTAGAAAATTAGCCAAACAATTAGGAATTCCCCACCAGCCAATTGAAGACGAAATGATGTCAGGAGATTATGAAAACCTTTTAGAGGTATTTGATAAAAACTTCGGATCATTCGTAATTTTAGAAAGATAATTTAAAAACCAAAACAGATAAAAAATGATAAATTCAAGATTAGTATCAGTAGAAGAGAGACAGTCGATTTTAGATCGAATTCAAACAGCATTAGTAGTTGGTAATTACCCAACTTCAACTAATGACCCTCTTATGAAAGACTTACAACGGTTGATAAATGATGCAACCGAAAAAGTAATTAATAAAAAATTAAAAACCTTAAAAGCAAATTCAAAATAAAAACAGAAACCATGAAAAAAGCAAAACCACAATCAGATGACAATTTTTATGCCCACATGGATGCTACATCTTTGGACGGGACAATCTTTGAGCTCTTAATCAGGCTGGCTAAGAAATATCCTAACGATGCAGATCTTGGAGGTAAAATTCGCGAACATATTATTAATTCAAACCAACCGGCATGATAACATTTGGAGCATATTTTATAATGGGTTCTTCAATACTTTTAATGGGTATTGCAATAGGTTCCCAAAGAGAAAACACAAAATGTCAGAAAAAACTAGGCATGAGCCATAAAGAATGGCAAGATCTATGGGATGAAGAAGATTTCACAGAAAGGTACCAAAAACTTAATAAATAAATTTTAATCTGGAGTGAAAATAAATTGCTCCAGATTTTTTTATGTCGTTTATTATGATTATATTTATACTGTAGTTAACAATTAATAATAACCTTTAAAACACGTAAAAAATGGAAAATTCAACAAATTACTTCGATCAAAAACAACCAACTTTAATCGCTCAACTCGGGCCAGAAAAAGAGGTGGTATATACTAACAAGTCTTTTACTGAGGTAGAGACTATAATCGAACCTCTTAGAATAGCCAATCCTGAAATGGGTTGCGGAATCAGAACTCCAGAAGGAAATAGCTGGGTCGGATTAGTTACTTGGGCTGATCAGATGGAAATGTTCTGGGAGTACCCAACATATACTCCAGAAGGAGCAAGACTTGCTTCGCTTCGTAAAGCAGAGCAGGATGTTAAAGGAGTAATGGCATCTTGGGAATAATCAGTTAATAACCTTTAAAACAACTTATGAAAGATTTTGAATTTAAAAGCATAGACCTGGCAGAAATGGTAAAAATATTAAAAAACATCAGCATGTATGGTACAATAGCAGTCTTCTCAGTCTGGGTAATGTACATGATTATCTCATTAGCAGTATGGTTTTTTACTATGATGTTTCTTTATCCTACAACAGCATTAATTGTTATGTTGGGAGGATTTATAGCAATGCTAGGAATTACAAGAATGATAGAAATTTATAATAACAAATAAAAACAAAAACAAATGAAAATATATTTAAACTTAATTATAGCATGGTGTTTAGGAATGACTGTATACCATTTCGTCGCGCATCCAGAAGAGACACACGAACTTATATTCTGGTCAATGTTAACCCTATTTAATAATCAAAATTTAATTAAGATAAATCAAAATGACTAAAATGGAAAAATACGGAGAAATAACCGGAAAGCTTTTAGAATATGCAAAAGCAAACGAACCAGTATCTTACACTGAATTAAATAAATTCTATCAAATGGAAATTCATGGAAAAGATTCTTATGAACCTGTAAGAGACAGAGGTGGAAGTTTCGTACATCACATGCGAAGTATGAAAAACAAGAGAAGAAGACAATATTCCGGAAAGGTAGAGTACCTTTTAAAAGACAGATCAGCCGGACACTTAGGAAAATATAAATTAATAGTAGAGTAAAAATGAAAGAAAGATTAGAA
>ERZ887851.1413-NODE-1413-length-20661-cov-13.941279_pt1 | contig 20661 bp, 22 predicted proteins | sample MGYA00521100_ERZ887851 | MGnify/ENA primary metagenome ERZ887851 (study PRJEB32303, sample SAMEA104408602) | aquatic metagenome | biome: Brackish water; feature: Pelagic; material: water | place: Baltic Sea | collected 2014-06-06T16:11:00 | depth 11,444 m ... | reverse complement strand
AAGTTAACCACTCGTCATATAATTCCACTAAATCTTCTTGAAACTCATCTTTAGCATTACCTTCTGAATTTTTAATAAAAGACTTTAACATTCTTTCACCAAGCACATATACTGCAGAATTTATATCTGGACATTCACTCTTTAAGTCTAACCATGGTTGGTATGCTTCTTTATAATTTTTAACTTTTGCGTACTCAGCAAAAATTGAAAGATTTGAAAAACATTCTTCATTTGATTGAGACAATACAGTAATTGAAAACAAAAATGTTAATGTACAAGTGATGATGTTTTTCATAATAATCAATTCTATTTTTTTTATAAATCAAAAACGATGCCTAATTTATTAATTGTATTTGTTTTTTACAAACCAAAGATCACTTAATGACATTCCTAGTCTAACACTAAAGAAATTTTCTTGTATTAGGCCAGCGTTAGTAGTTCCTCTTTTTCCAACTTCAAAACCTAAATTAACATTAGAAAACCCTTGAAAAGGAATTCCAAATCCAAAGTTTAAACCAACCTCTTTTATTGCTTGATCCTCTATGTATAGACCTGTGTTTTCTATTCTTAAACCGCCCCTGTAAACGAGTCTACTAAAAAAACTAGTAAAGGAGTCAAATTTTGGAATATAAAACCCTCCAATAGAAAATTTAGATCCTTTTTTAAAATCAACATTTTTTAGATTAAATAACTTATTGTTTAATCCACCTCCGTCAACTAATTTATACTCTGCTCCAACAAACCATTTAGTATCGACTCCTAGCCCTAACCCTAAAGTTTGAGATTTCGGGACTGTAATTTCAGTTTTATCTAAACTCATTGCACCTAAATCAATTACTTCTTCATCGCCACCATATTGATTAGTAAGGGAGTAGGTTGATAATGTTTGGGTGTTAGTAGAACTTAAATTATATTTTTGACTTGTAATATAAGTAGCGTGTAATGTTAATTTTTCTGAAATTTTTTCTCTAAATAATAAAGAATACACATAATTCAATCCACTCAAAGAGGAATTACTTTCAAGTCTTGTAGCTAACTCAATATCCTCTAAAAAACGAGTTGTAATATGGTTTAAATTTCCAAATTCATAATTCGTTGTTAATCCTAAACTTATTTTATTAAAAAGCTTAAATCCAAAAGTTAAAAAAGCAGTATTAACACCTCCTTCTCCTCTGTATCTGTCTATAACATTTGGAGTTACTGTCTCATCGTTACTTTCTAAAAGATAACCTACAGATGTTTGTGGAACTACACCAAAAGCAAAAGTAAAGTGCTTTGTTGGAATTCCAACAGCTAAATAATTAACATTAGAACTGTTTGAATTCTCATTAGCATTTTCAGATTTAAATGTTAAATTATCATATGTTATTCCAAGAGAGTAATTAACTCTTTTAAGTTCAGATAAAGACGCAGGATTTGTTAAACTTAAATGTATACTGTCTGAATAAACACTTAATCCTCCCATAGATCTATTGTCAATCGAACCTTTAAAAGTACTTGTACCCACCCCATAAAAAGAATAAGGTGATGAAGTTCCTGATTGTGAAAAATTATAAAAAGAAACTATAGAAAATAAAACAGTAAATAAAAATTTTTTCATTTTTTGATATTATCCTCTATAAGATTATTTAAACCTTTAAGAAGGAAATTTTGATCAGCAAAGATGGTATTTTTTATCTTCTTGAGCAAAAAATTAGAATCACCACCTGTTAAAATTATCTTAATGTTTTTAAACCTATCATTGTATTGGTTAATAACACCTTCTATTTCAAAAACAACTCCATTAATAACACCTGAATTAATTGAACTTAAAGTGTCATTTCCAATCAACTTATGATTAAAATCAGTGGTGGATAAAGGTAAATTGGCAGTTTCTTTATTTAAAGATTTAAATCTCATTTTAATTCCAGGGGATATACCACCACCCAAATACTCATTTTTATTGTTTTTAAAATCATATGTAATACAGGTTCCTGCATCTATAATCAATACATTTTCATTTGAAAAATCAAGTGACGCAGCGCTGACAAGTGCTACTCTATCACTACCTAATGAGGTTTTAGTTTTATACAAATTAGTAAATAGCAAATTTGTAGTTTGGTTAATAGAAATTAAATTAGAATTACTTTTTAAGAAATTTATAATATTTTCATCCAAATTCGAAACATTTGAAATAATCGAATTTTGAATACTGTTTTTTTTAAAAATATTTGAGATATCGGAAAACTTATAATTAGTAAAAATAAATTTCTCTACTAATTTTTTTTTTTCAAAAAGAGCAACTTTTAAAGAAGAATTGCCTAAATCTATTACTATATTCAAATTATTTCAATTTAAGTTCAAAAATAAGGAAGATTTATTAAATGATTTTTTGCTTCTCTCATAAAAGAATATATATTTGCTCTTGCAAAAAAAAAGCAATGGTACCTTAGCTCAGTTGGTAGAGCAAAGGACTGAAAATCCTTGTGTCCCTGGTTCGATTCCTGGAGGTACCACAAAAGTCTCTATTTATAGAGGCTTTTTGCTTTTGTAATCTCAAGTAATTAAATTACCTTCTTTATCCCACTCAGCTACATCGTTTCTTTTGGTTTGATCTACACACTTATCCAGCCATTCTTTATCATAAGATAATCCATACTGATCCAAAACATCCTGAGGAACGCCGTCCCAAACATTTGGAGTATTTCCTTTGTATCCAAGTTCTTCAATTCCAACTTTAGAGGTATAATAGCCAGTCATTGTTAAATTTCTAAATAAAGAAAACCATTTAACATCTTTACTTTGCTCTGAACTTGATAAATCAGGATCTGGATAAGCCATTTGATCTAATATTGATTTTTGCTGACTCATATCACAATCAATAAATATTTTTTTAAAATTTGTATTAGATTGTTGATTTAAGGCGGTTAAGCCTTCTTTTAAGGGGGTCTCATAGCTAGGAATATCCTTTGCCATAAATTCAATTAACTCAGGTACTTCAGCGTCGTTAATAGATCCAAACTCGTTTGGAGGAAGTATCAAATTACTAATTTCAGAAATTAGTTTCATTTGATTATTGGTAAAACACTTTTTTGAAAAAAGTAATTTATCATACTCTTTTTCTTTTGGAGTCCTTCCATAGCTAAACTTTTTTAAAGAACTTGCAACTGTTTCACTATCCACTCCTGAAACACAACCTTCTAACAAAACACCTAATCCTATCGAACCAAATGCTAATGATTTTAAACTATCTCTTCTGTTCATACACTAAAAATTTTGTTTTTTAAATTGATCTACAATATGATCCGATGTTCTCCATGCTAAAGCCATAATTGTCCAAGTTGGATTTTTATCTGCTTGAGAAACAAATGGACCTGCATCAACTACAAATACATTTGAAACATCATGCAGTCGTTCAAATTCATTAACAACAGATGTTTTTGGGTCGCTTCCCATTCTAGTTGTTCCAACCTCGTGAATAATCTCACCAGGTTTTGTAAGTCCATAATTCTTGTCAATTCCAGCTTTATCACCTAAAGCAATACCACCCATATTATGAATAATTTCTTCAAAAGTATCCTGCATATGCTTTGCTTGATTCACTTCATGATTAGACCATTTATAATTAAATCTTAAAACTGGAACACCAAATTCATCAACTTTATCGGGATCGATTTCACAATAATTACTTTTCATAGCAATCGATTCTCCTCTTCCATCCATTCCAACAACGGTACCATAATATTTCCTCATATCAGTTCTTAACATATCACCATAACCGCCTACTTTTATTCCAAAAAACTTATTTAAATCGTTAACATTAAATCCTGAACCATAAGATGGAGATCCCATACCGCCCCAAACTTCAATATGATACCCTCTTGGGAAATTCAAATTTTTATTATCTAACCACCAAGGTGAATAAACATGCATTCCTCCAACTCCATCTTCATTATAAATTTTTCTATCAACAAGTTCAGGTAAAAAAGCCATTCTACCGCCACCTGTTGAATCATGTAAATACTTACCAACAACGTCACTGCTATTTCCTAAGCCATTTGGATGTTGTTTACTTTTAGAATTTAATAAAATTCGAGCACTGCTACAGGCAGAAGCAGCTAATACGACTACTTTAGCCTTTAATTTATACTCTGTTCTATCTTCTTTATTTATAAACGATACTCCTGTAGCTTTACCCTCCTCATTTGTTGTAACTGTTCTTACCATTGAATTGACATATAAATCAATTTGTCCTCCATTATCTTGAGCTGGAAAAATCAAACATGAACCAGCTGAAAAATCTGCATATACTGAACAACTTCTAGCACACTGTCTACAATAAAAACACACACCTCTTTCATTATTTATTCTTTTAGTTAAAACCGATAGACGTGACGGCATTACTTTTACACTACTTTTTCTAGCTCCTTTAATATAAAATAACTCATGTAATCTAGGTTTTGGTGGTGGAAGAAAAAAACCATCAGGATCGTTATATAAATTTTCTTTACTTCCAAAAACTCCAATTAATTTATCTACTTTATCATAATAAGGCTTGATGTCATCATACCCAATAGGCCAATCTTCTCCTAATCCATCGATTGATTTCTTTTTAAAATCTTTTGGTCCAAATCTTAATGAAATTCTTCCCCAGTGATTTGTTCTTCCTCCTAACATTCTAGATCTAAACCATCTAAATTCTGAATCACCTTTTTGAGTATATGGTTCTCCTTCAATGTCCCATCCACCATATGCTTGATCAAAATCACCAAATGGTCTTGTTGTACCTGCTCCTCTTCTTGGTGAATCGTAAGCCCATTTCATTTGAGTCATTTGATCTGGATTTGCCGGATCATAAAAAGGACCAGCTTCAACAACAGCTATTTTTAGTCCAGCTTCTGATAAAATTTTAGTAGCCATTCCTCCTCCAGCTCCTGACCCAACTATTATAACGTCGTATTCTTTTGAGTTTTCTTTAATTTGCATTATATATTTATTATAGTTCTAAGATTTTTATATTTCTAAATGATATTACTCCTGGATGATCTTGAATACTTATTTTTCCAGTTTTAAATTTACCAAAATCACAATTTTGCCAAGGTTCTTGATCACAATCATTAAATTTTGTAGGTTCAACCATTGCATCCCATTCTTTACCACTTAATGGAAACTTTACAATTTCTGTGCCATTGTGAACAACAATCCCTATGTTTTTGTTATGGTCAATTGTAATGTCATAAGTATTCCATTCTTCAGCAGGATTAGTAACCCATTCCGATGGAGCAATCATTCCGTACAATGCACCTGCTTGAGTTAAAGGGCCATCGGGCATTTCAGGATCTAAAATTTGAATCTCAGGACCAGTAACAAAAGGATACTCATATTTCATATCTTCTTTAACCCCCCAAAAAAAACCACTATTTGACATGCTACTCACCTTCCATTCCAAATGAATTTTAAAACTTGTATATTCCTTGTCACTCACTAAACTTTTATCTCCCTTTCCAGATGCATTATCAGATGTGAATGTTAAAACACCATCTTTTATATCCCAGCCTGTTTTTTTACCATCGTCTTGAAAATAATGCCAACCATCCATTGTGTTTTGTTGAATTAAAGACACCCATTCACCCTCAATTTCAGGATCATTAATGTGTGTCATGGGAATAGAGTCTATCGACTTTTTATTTTGATTACTATTATTGCAGGAAAAAATCAAAATTGATGTAAATAATATTAGTATTTTTTTCATAATTTTTATTGTTTTAAAATTTATAAGTCCCAGTCTTTTCTTCTTACTCTTCCAACAAATTGGTTAGCAGACTCGAAATTAGTTATTCTGGTGTTTTCACCATCCCAAAGCAACTTCTTTCTTCCTATATATTTATTGCCTTTTTTCAACATGTAACTTCTTAATGCTAAATTCCCCATTAATACAGTCTCAGTAAATGGACCGGCATACTCAATTGATGAAGTAAGTTTTTTATAATCGTCACTACCATATCCTCCCTTACAAGCATTAATCCATTCCATATGATGAATATGATCAAGACCTTCTTTTTGAACTAAATCTGTATTAAAATGTAATGTTTCTTTACCCTTTCTATATAGCTTAGGATTTAAACCATATACTCCACATGAAATCACTCCTTTATCCCCAATTATAATAACTCCATTTCCATTTCCTTCTTCTCCTAAATAATCTTCTGCAGGAATTATTTCTGGTCTAGGAGGAATTATTCCTCCGTCCATCCATATCAATTCAACATTAGAATCGGTTTTACTAGTCTTGTCAAAGTGTAAGGTAATTAAAGAAGCTGCAGGCGGGCCTTCCGGGTAATAATTAGCACTCCACATTTTTTCATAAATATTTGCGACACTACATTCAACATCTTTAGGATATCCCAATTCCAGAACCTTGTAAGGAGCATCTAAAACATGGCAACCCATATCACCTAATGCTCCAGTGCCATAATCCCACCATCCTCTCCAATTAAATGGATGAAATTCTGGTCTATATCCTCTGTATTGGGCTGGACCTAACCACAAATCCCAATTTAAATTATCTGGTTTAGAAATTGATGGTTTTGGCATTTCAAAGCCCTGAGGCCAAACAGGTCTATTTGTCCAAGAATATACTTTACTAATCTTACCGATAGATTTATTATCAACCCATTCTTTTATTTTATTAACTCCTAAACTTGAACCACCTTGGTTACCCATTTGTGTAACTACTTTGTTTCGTTTCGCAGTCTTAGTTAAAATTCTAGCTTCTTCAATATTATGTGTTAAAGGCTTTTGAATATAGGCGTGTAATCCTCTATTCATAGCATTATTTCCAATAATACCATGTGTGTGATCGGGCGTACTAATAGTTACGGCGTCTAAATCTTTTTCTTTATCTAATAGTTCTCTAAAATCAAGGTAAAAATTTGCATTAGGATATTTTTTTCTTGATTTTAATACCCCGTGAGATCCATCTGGATGGACGTCGCAAAGAGCAATAACTCTTTCTTTACTGGCCCATTCATCTCTAATATCTCCACCTTTTCCTCCAGAACCAATTGCAGCAATTAATAATTGATCACTTGGAGAAACATGACCGTTTCCTCCCAAAACATTTCTAGGGACTATGAAAATACCTGATCCAATAATAGATGATTTTTTTATAAAGTTTCTTCTAGAGTTTTTTTTCATTAAATTGATGACTTCAATTATGTTTACTATAAGTTTGAATTTATGAAGAAATTTTTTATTTGTTTGACAATTGGTTTAATTTTTTCTCAACAATTAGCCCAATCGCAGGAATTAAAAGATAAAAAGGTGTTAATTGTATGGGGAGGCTGGGAAGGACATAATCCAAAGCTGTTTTCAAATATTGTTGAAAATTGGTTAATTAAAAATTCAGCCAAAGTAGAGGTCAAGAATAGTTTAGACATTTATTCAAATTTAGATCATCTTATGAAATTTGATTTAATAATACAATCAGTAACCAATGGAGAAATCACACCCCAACAAGAAAAAAATCTAATTCAAGCGATAAGAAATGGCGTTGGATTTGCTGGAGCTCACGGTGGACTTATAGACTCTTTCAGATCTAATGCTGCTTATCATTTTATGACTGGAGGACAATGGGTAGAACACCCCGGAGGAATGGTAAATTTTAAAGTAAAAATTATTGAAGATGAATTAACTAAGGGTATAAAGGATTTTGAAATATTTAGTGAACAATATTATATTCACTTTGATCCAAATATTGAGGTTCTTGCTACAACAAAATTTGATGGAATAAATTATCCGTGGATTAAAGATGTGGAAATGCCTGTTGTTTGGAAAAAAAAATATGGAAAAGGAAAAATATTTTATATATCACTAGGACACGATCCAAACGAATTCAAAAGACATGTAGAAGCATGGAAACTGCTAACAAGAGGATTTATTTGGGCCAGCTCAAACTAAAAAGAGTTTAGGTTTACAACCTCTTGTTTTTTTAATAATCTCCATTTCCCTCTAGGTAACTCTTTTTTTGAAAGTCCTGCAATTATTACTCTGTCAATGGATATAACTTTATGATTATATTTTTCAAATAAATTCACAATACTAGACATTCTACTAGCTCTAACTTCCAATCCTAATTCATTTTTTAGCCCATCATTTACATAATTGATAGAAATTATTTCAATATTATTACTATCTGAAGAATTTTTTATAGAATTCAAATCCTCGTTAGAAATGTTATCTCTAAGTTTAATTTCAAATAACTGTTTGAAAGAGCCAAACTTTTTAGAAATACTATTATTAAAATCATTGTCGTTTGAAATTAAAACTAATCCAGAAAATTGTTTAATTGTAATTTGAGTTGGATTTAAGTTTACAGCTTTAAGTGAGGACAATAGATTTAAAACATTTTTTTTACCCGAAACATTGAAATCAAAATCTAAGGGTTTATTTAAAAGTAAATACTGAAAATCATAAGGGAAAATTATTTTCCCATCAACTTTAACTTCATCGTCTAAGGACACTTTTGATCCTAACTTAACAACTAATTCATTATTCACAGAAACTCTTCCGCTGCTAATATAATCGTCAGCTTCACGTCTTGTGCACAGCCCAGAATTAGAAACATATTTATTTAATCTTACAAGTTTGATTTCCATATTCTTTTATATACCATGCAATATTATACTAAATAAACCCAAAACGATTAAAAGTTTTAATGAATTGTGTAAGTATTGATAATTATCTTTTGAATCACTGTTCCAAATACGATAGTTAAAAAAAGCAAAGAAGATGTAATTGAAAAGATAAAAATATTTCATGTAAGATAATTCGTAAACAACTAATATCAGATAAGTAACGATCAAGACTAAAATAGAACAAAACGAAATGTATGCTTTAGAAACTTGCTCACCATATTTGACAGGAATAGTAAAGTAATTTAAAGTGAAATCTCCAACAAAATTTTCTAAATCTTTAACAACCTCTCTGATTAAAACTATTAAAAACAAAAATAAAGCATGTGAGAAAATTTCAATAGAATAATTTTTGTAGTAAAGAATAATAGCGAAAAAAGGAGTAATTGCTAGAATTACAGAAAATAGATTTCCTATAAAAGGATATTTACTAATTTTTATTGAATAAATAATAATTCCAATAATATAAATACTAAAAAAAAAGAATGCTTTTAAAGAAACTAAAAAAGCAAGAGTTAGGGTTATTATGTTCAAGAAAACATAAACCAAAAGCTTAGTTCTTCCAGAAATTTCCTTTTCTAAAGTAGTTCTGAGTGGTCTATTAATTAAATCTTTTTCAGAATCGAATACATTATTTATGATATAACCTGCTGAAATTGAAAAAGCCGATGAAAAAATAATTAACCATATATTAACATCATAAACAACACCTAGAATACTGCCTTTTTCAGACAGCATATAAATTGAAGAAATAAATTGAGCTATAATAATAAAAAGGATATTATATCCTCTAACAACTGAAAATAAACTTAAAATCTTAAATAAAAAACTTTTATTTATTGGAAGAAAAGACATTACAAATTATAAACCAATTCAAGTTTGTAATTGGAAAGAGACTTTTTTGCTTTTTCAAAATCCTTTGAGAAACCTAATATATATCCACCACCTCCTGAACCACATAATTTTAAAAAATAATCATCAGATTCTATTCCTTTAGCCCAAAGAACATGAAAATCTTTAGGTATCATTGGCTTAAAGTTTTCTAAAACTACCTTAGATAAAATTTTCATATTCGTAAATAATGAATTAAAATTTCCTTTTAAAAAATCCTCAACACAATCATCAGTAGTTTTAATAAAATTTTCCTTAATAATTTTATTATAATTTTTATTTTTCATTGATTTAAAAAATAACTCAACCATTGGAGCGGTTTCACTAGACGTGCCACTGTCTAACAGAAAAACAGCACCCTTTCCATTAGAGGATTGTGAAGGAATTCCTGTTGTTTCAATTTCATTTTGTGAATGAATTAAGATTGGTAAACTTAAATAACTGTTTAAAGGATCTAAACCAGATGATTTTCCATGAAAAAAAGATTCCATTTTTGAAAAAACGTTTCTGAGATTTAAAATTTTAGGCTTTGTTAAGTTTTCTAAGACAGTAATTTTATTTAAAGCATATCTATCGTAAAGCGCCGCAACAAGAGCCCCGCTACTTCCAACTCCATAACCTTGAGGAATAGAACTATCGAAGAACATACCGTCTTTTAAATCATTCTCGAGTTTAATAAAATCAAATTCTACAATAGAACTGTCAATATTTTTTAAATAATTTTTAAAATTTATTAAATTTCTATTTGATTCTTTAACAATTTCATTTTTAAAATCTCCCAGCTTTAAGCCACCCTTAAAAAAATTATAAGGAATTGAGAGACCCTTGGAATTTTTAATTATTCCATATTCTCCAAACAATAAAATTTTAGAATAAAATAAAGGGGCTTTCATATTGTAAAATTATAATTTATTTGGTCCATTACCTACATGATCATTTATAAACTCACCGTTTTGACAAAATTTAGATAGATTTCCAGAGACAAACTCTTGAATCTCATTTAAGTTTTTCTTAGGATATAATAAATGAATATTTGCTCCAGCGTCGAGAGTAAAACAAACTTCAGAATTAGTATTTTTTCTATAATTCCAAATTTCGTTAATTATGTTTAAAGTGTTTGGTTTAATTAAAACATAATAAGGATTAGAAGTCATCATCATAGCATGTAAAGTCAATGCTTCTAGTTCTACGATGTGAATAAAGGCTTCGAAATCTCCTGATATTAAAGCATTGTTTAATAGTTTTAAGTTTTGGTCGACTTGAACAAGCCTGTCTTTAGAAAAGGAATGGTTAATCATTAAATCATGTCCCAGAGTGCTAGAAATATGTTTCTTTCCTTTATCCACTAACAGAATTGTGTCTTGAATATTTTTAAAATTACTATGTAATTTTTCTTCATATTTAACAGCAAAAAAATTAGAACTGTGTTTGAAAACATTACTTTCTCCCCATATTGCTAAAGGACCTAAAACACTTCTGGAAGCACTACCTGATCCAAGTCTTGACAAGAAAGATGATTTATTAAAAAAATACTCAGAGCTAATCGTTGGGTTTATTTTTTTTTCAATATCCATTATACACAATGAAAAAGCGCTGTAAGCAGAAGCAGAAGAGGCTATCCCACTACTGTGTGGAAAAGAATTTTTGGTCTCAATAATTAATTTTAAATTGAGTAAATAAGGACAATAAAAAACAATTCTTTTGAAAAAAATATTTAATTTTTCCTCAAACAAAATCTCTCTTTTACCTTCAAATAGTAATTCGAAATTACATTGATTATTAGGTTTTTTTATTGGCTCATATTTAATAATACATTCTGTATTACAATTAGACAAAGTGAAACTTAAAGATGGATTTAAAGGGATTTGAGTTTCTTTTTTACCCCAGTATTTTATTAGTGCAATATTACTTGGCGATTTCCAACTTGATTGACCACTAACATTTTGAATATTTGTTAAATTAAATTTAAATAAACTATTCATTAGTTAATTGTCTTTATAATTGAATTATCAGTTTTTTTTATTGAACCATCAAAACCCTGAACTCCGGAAACCGTAGTATATTTAAGAATATTTTTTTTATTTGGTTTAATGATTTTTAATGCAGAATGACACATTATTGTAGCTTCATGAAAACCACATAAAATTAATTTTAATTTACCTGGATATGAATTGATATCACCAATTGCAAAAACTCCAGGAATGTTAGTTTGATAATCCAAACTATTATTGACAATTATTGAATTTTTATTTAATTCTAATCCCCAATTCGATATACTTCCTAATTTTGGAATCAAACCAAATAAAGGAATAAAATAATCTGTATCAATAGTTTTTTCAATATCTAGATGTTTAACAACAATACTTTCTAGTTTTTTTTCTCCATTTAGTTTAATTACCTCGCTAGGTGTAATCACGTCAATAGCTAATTTATTTTTTAATTTCTGAACCTTTTCAACGGAATCCACAGCACCTCTAAATTCATTTCTTCTATGTATCAGAGTAACTTTTTGTGCAATTTTTGATAATTCTATAGTCCAATCTAAAGCAGAATCTCCTCCACCAGAAATAACAATATTTTTATTAGCAAATATTACAGGGTTTTTAACCATGTATTCAACTCCCTTGCCCTCAAAACCAGATATATTTTGAATAGGTGGTTTTCTAGGCTCAAAACTACCTAATCCACCTGCTATCGCAACAACTTTTGATCTATGTACTTTCCCTGTATTTGTAATTACATCGAACGAACCATCATCATTTTTTAGTAATTTTTCAGCTCTTTCTCCTAAAGTATATCCCGGGCTAAAAGGTTTAATTTGTTCTAACAGATTATTAACTAAATCTCCAGCTAAAACCTCTGGCATTCCTGGAATATCATAAATAGGTTTTTTCGGGTATAGTTCAGCACATTGCCCTCCTGGCTGAGCTAATGCGTCAATAATATGACATTTCAAACCCAGTAATCCAGCTTCAAATACGGTGAATAGTCCAACCGGACCAGCTCCAATTATTAAAATATCCGTTTCTATTCTATTCATTAATTAATCAATATTTATAACCTCTTCAATCTGAGGAGCAAATTTTTTAATAGTCATTTCAACACCGTTTTTAAGAGTCATTTGATTGACAGAGCAACTCACACAATTTCCTAACAACTTAACTTTGACCACATTATTTTTAATAGAAATTAATTCAATATTTCCTCCGTCAGATTCTAAAAAAGGTCTAATTTCATCTAAACCTTGTTCGACTTTTTCTTGTAATAAATCTTTTTTCATATGATTTTATTTTTGACTTAAACAACCAGACATCGTTGTAATTTTAATAATCTCGGTTTCTGGCAGTTCTTTATTACGAATTAATAATTGTGATAACATATTTTTAGAAATCCTATTAAATATATCCTCTGAAATAGTATTTTCTTGCATCGCAGCAGGTCTACCTATATCACTAGCTTCTCTTATGCTTTGAATAATAGGGATTTCTCCTAAAAAAGGAATTCCTAAATCTGATGATAAATTTTTAGCACCCTCTTTTCCAAATAAGTAATACTTGTTGTCAGGAAGTTCCTCAGGTGTGAAATAAGCCATATTCTCAATTATACCCAAAACAGGAACATTGATATTTTCTTTTTTAAACATAGACACTCCCTTACGAGCATCATTTAATGCTATTTTTTGAGGAGTACTAATAACTACTGATCCTGAAATCGGTAAAGATTGCATTATACTTAAATGAATGTCTCCCGTTCCAGGTGGAAGGTCTACTAAAAGAAAATCTAAAACTCCCCAATCCGCATCAAAAATCATTTGATTTAATGCTTTTGAAGCCATTGGTCCACGCCATATTACAGCCTGATCAATTTTAGTAAAAAACCCAATAGATAATATTTTTACACCATAACTTTCAATGGGTTTCATTTTTGATTTTCCATTTACATCTACAGCTAATGGTTTTTGACCTGAAACATCAAACATCTCTGGAATTGAAGGACCATAAATATCAGCATCTAAAACTCCTACGTTAAATCCCATTTTGGATAAAGAAACTGCTAAATTAGCTGTCACTGTAGACTTTCCTACCCCACCTTTTCCTGATGAAATAGCAATTATATTAGAAATGTTTTCAATTTTTCTAGATGAATTAAAAATGGTGTTTTCTTTTTCAGAAATAACTACAAAATTAACTTTAACATCAATATTAAAATCAATATTATTTTTTAGGGAATCTATAATTTTTCTTTTTATAGTATTCTTGGCTTGAAGAGTTGGTTTTAATATTTTTAAATCAATTACAATTTCATTATCAAAAACAACAATATTTTTAACAGATCCGTCACTAATAATATCCGCTTTATTGTCTTCAAAGTGGATATTGCCTAGTAACTCAGAAATTTTATTTTTTGTTAACATTTGTATTTAAAATCGTTCTAAATTGCAAATATACTATTCTAGTTAAGAATTATTCTAATTCTTTAATGGGATCCCAAAAAAATAATTCAAAATCCTTAATTTGATCATTTTCTATAATCAACCCTTCATTTTCTAACAGTTGTCTCATAAGGTTTATTCCAAAAAAATGTTTTTTACCAGTCAATAATCCTATTCTATTAACAACTCTATGTGCGGGAATGTCTTTATTTAAGTGAGAAGCGTTCATTGCCCAGCCAACAACTCTTGCACTTTTAGAAGAGCCTAGATATTTTGCAATAGCTCCATAAGTAGTAACCTTCCCAAAAGGAATTTTTTTAACTACAGAATATACATTTTCAAAAAAATCTACTTTTTCTTTATTGCTCATTAAAATTGAAACTTAAATAAGATATTTTTTTATCATCTTTTAAATAAATACTTTCATAATAAGTTTGAATATTAACAGCTTCATCTGGAGCATTTCTGTTTTTATAAATATCGTGATTAGAATTCAATGGCTTAATACACATACCCTCCAATAAACCCAAAGTATATCCGTGAAGAAACTCGCTATCTGTCTTTAGATGCACTATTCCATCTGACTTGAGAACGTTATTATAAAGCTTAAGAAAATCTGGATTAGTCAATCTATGTTTTTGTCTTTGAAATTTTATTTGAGGGTCTGGAAAAGTTAACCAAATCTCATCAATTTCATTCGTTTGAAACACATGATTTAAAAGTTCAATTTGGGTTCTAAGAAAATATACATTAGTTAGTTTTGATTCAACTGCAGTTTTAGCTCCTCTCCAAAATCTAGCTCCTTTGATGTCAATTCCAATAAAATTTTTATCAGGATTAAGTTTAGCCAGATTGATAGTGTATTCTCCTTTTCCACATCCAAGTTCGACTATTATTGGGTTTGTATTTTTAAAAACTAAATCTTTCCAATTTCCATAAAAATTAAAATTTTTTGAAATCAAATCTTCTCTAGATGGTTGAATGACATTTTGAAAACTCTCATTTTCAATAAATCTTTTTAGCTTGTTTTTACTACCCAAATCTATAATATATTGAAAGGTAAATTTACTTATAATTAATTAGATTTTTCTAGAGAAAAAGAAAATTCCGATCCTACTCCAAAATCACTCTCAACGTAAATTTTTTCATTATGAGCATCAATAATATGCTTAACAATTGCCAGTCCTAAACCAGAACCACCTGTATTTCTATTTCCAGAATTTTCTATTCTATAAAATCTTTCAAATAATCTTTCAAAATGTTCTTTTTTTATGCCATTACCATTATCTGTAATTCTAATAATCAATTTATTATCAATAATTTTTTCAATTGACAATTCAGTCGTGCCATCAACCTTGCCATATTTAATAGAATTTTCAATCAAATTAGTTAACACTTGATGTATCTTTTCTTGATCTGCAAAAACATTAATTTGTTTAGTTTTATTTTCTAAAATCAAGCTAATATTTTTCTTTGAAGCTTGAATCTCTAACATTTCAAAAACATTATTAACAATTGAAATAATATTGAAATCTGTGGATTCGATTTTTAAATCATCAGATTCTAACTTAGTAATTAAATCTAAATCTTTAACAATAAATATTAATCTTTCGATTGCTTTTTCGGCAATTTTTAAATATTTTAAATTAACATTTTCATCTTTTAACGCACCATCAATTAGAGTCAATAAATAACTTTGAGAAGTAAACAATGGAGTTTTTAACTCATGCGCAAGGTTTCCAATAAAATTTCTTCTAAAATTTTCTTTCTCTTGCATTGATTTCATCTCTGTTTGACTTTCTTTAGAATAATTTTTTAATTGTTCAACTAAATCTTCCATGTTAGTCGAAATTAATGTTTGTCCACTAATTTTCTGTTCAGGAATTAGCTGTTCTAATATATCTTTAACTTTTTTTGAAACAAAGAATTTAAGATATAGAGTAATAAAAACAAAGGATATCAAAAGTGTTAAGGCAAAAAGAATAAAAAAACCTATATAATTCTCAAAGTATAAAATTAAAAAGAAATAAACAGAACTGGTAATTATTAAACTCAGTAGAATCGAGAATAAAAATGGTCTAAATTTTATTTTATTAAATGATGACATGATCTATTGTATAAACTTATATCCCACACCCTTAATAGTCTTAAAACACAAATCTCCAATTTTTTCTCTTAATTTTCTAATATGCACGTCAATAGTTCTATCACCTACTATAATTTCAGATCCCCAGACCTTATTCATTATTTGATCTCTTGTAAAAACATTACCTGGCTGAGATGCTAAAAGAAATAATAATTCAAATTCTTTTTTAGGAAGATATATTTCAACATCATTCTTAATAATTAAAAACTTATTTCTGTCAATTATAATATTATCCAGCTTAATAATGTCTTCATCTTTATTGACTACATTAATACGTTTAATTATTGAAGTAATTTTTTTAAGTAAAATTTTTGGCTTTACAGGTTTTGATATATAATCGTCTGCACCTGCATCAAAAGCTGATAATTGAGTATATTCTTCGTTTCTAGCACTTAGAAAAATAACACGAGTATTTACTAAAGAAGGGATTTTTTGTAAAAGCGAACAAGCTTCAATACCATCCATTTCTGGCATCATAACATCAAGCAATATAATTTGAGGAAGAAATAATTTTGCTTTTTTAATACATTCCTTTCCGTTTGAAGCACTCTTGACTTCATATCCAGCTAAAGACAAATTATATCTTAAAATTTCAACAATATCTGGATCATCATCAACAACTAAAATTTTAGGAATTTTTCGCATTTTTTATTTTTCTTTAAATTTAAAATATTTCTGATTTTAAATTTCATTTATTAACAATTACTTAATCTTAATGTAATTGTTTTTTGATTTAATTAAATTTGAAAAAAAAAATTGTTCAAAATAGATTCTAAATATAATTTTAATCAAAAAGCTATTGAAATTTTCAATTATCAATATAACAATAATAGTGTCTACTCTAAATATTGTAAGTTAATTAATGTTGATGTTAAATCGATAAAAAAAATAGAAGATATTCCATTTCTACCAATTCAGTTTTTTAAAAATAACATAGTTTCATCATATAGAGAGCATACTCATTTGTTTAAAAGTAGTGGTACTGGGGGGGAGAGAAGTATCCATTATGTAAAAGATATTAATATTTACATTAAGAGCTTTACTGATTGTTTTGAAAAAAATTTTGGTTCTATAAATAATACTGTTTTCTTAGGGCTTCTTCCTTCATATTTAGAACAAGGCAATTCTTCTTTAATTTTCATGGTTGATCATTTTATAAAAAAATCAAATCGAAAAGAAAGTGGTTTTTATTTGGATGATTATAAAAAATTACATGATTTAATTTTAAAGCTTGAAAAGACAGAAAAAAAAATAATCTTAATCGGAGTAAGTTATGCTTTACTAGATTTTATAGAAAAATTACCATTAAAAACTAAAAATCTAACGATAATTGAAACTGGCGGAATGAAAGGAAGAAGAAAAGAAATTACAAGAGAAGAACTTCATTATAAATTACAAAAAGGGTTTAATTCAAAAAATATTCGATCAGAATACGGAATGACAGAGCTTTTATCTCAAGCTTATTCAAAAAGAAATGGAGTTTTCAGAACTCCTTCTTGGCTAAAAGTGTTTGTAAGAGATACTAACAATCCCTTCTCAGTTAAGTCAAAAGGGAGAGGAGCCTTAAATTTTATTGATTTAGCTAATATCAACTCTTGCTCATTTATAGCTAGTGATGATTTAGGTGAGATTTATCAAGATTCTTCCTTTAAGGTATTAGGACGATTAAGTGATTCTGAAATTAGGGGATGTAATTTGATGTTTAATTAATTGAAATCAAATAATAATTTTTCTTTCCTTTTTGAGCTAAAATATATTTGTCGCAAATTAAATTTTCTTTTGAAATAATATATGAAGAATCTACTTTCTCTTTATTGATTGAAATTGAGTTTTGTTTCAAAGATCTGATAATTTCAGATTTTGAAGACAAAAACTCCGCCTTAAAAAGAAAATCTTGAACAAGAGGTCTTTCGTTAATTTGATCAAATGAAATAGTAATACTTGGAACTCCTTCAAAAATATCTAAAAATGTTTTTTCATCAAGATTACTCAAATCTTCATAGGTAGATTTTCCAAATAAAATATTTGATGCTATTATTGAATTCTCTAAATCTTCTTCAGAATGAACTAGTTTTGTCAGAAATTCTGCTATGGTTTTTTGAAGAAACCTTAAATGAGGTGCTTCATCGTGAGTATTTATGAAATTATCAATTTCATCCTTGCTATAAAAAGTAAAAATTTTAATATATTTTTTTGCATCAAGATCAGATATATTAAGCCAATATTGATAAAATTTATATGGAGATGTTTTATCTCTGTCCAACCAAACATTACCATCTTCTGTTTTACCAAACTTAGTTCCGTCTGCTTTAGTAATTAAAGGGCAAGTTAGAGCATATGCTTTTTTTCCAGTCTTTTTTCTTATTAACTCAACTCCACTTGTTATGTTTCCCCATTGGTCACTTCCTCCCATTTGAATTGAACAGTTGTTTTTTGAAAACAAATGATAAAAATCATAAGCCTGAATTAATTGATAAGAAAATTCTGTAAAAGACATCCCTACTGTTGAGTCTTTACTTAGTCTATTTTTTACGGATTCTTTAGCAATCATATAATTTACAGTTATATACTTACCAGTATCTCTAATGAAATCAATTAAATTAATATTTTTAAACCAATCGTTATTATTACATAAAACAGCTGAATTAATACTATCAGAATCAAAATCTAAAAATTTAGATAATTGATTGTGTATTCCTTTAATATTATTATCTAAATCTTCTTGACTTAATAAATTTCTTTCATTAGATTTTCCAGAAGGGTCTCCAATCATTCCTGTTGCTCCACCAACTAATACAATAGGCTTATGTCCATGTTTTTGAAAATGCATTAAAATTAAAATTTGAACTAAACTTCCAATATGTAGAGAATTAGCAGTTGGGTCAAAACCAATATATCCACTACAAGGTTTTTCTGTTAGCTTATCCTCAAAACCAGGAATAAAATCTTGAAGCATTCCTCTCCATTCTAATTCTTTAATAAAGTTTTTTGACACAATTTAATTTTTAACAAATATATATCTCTTGACTCTAAGAAAAAAGTAAACCAAAAAATAGTATTTTTACATTATGATATTAGTAACTGGAGGAACAGGACTTGTAGGCTGTCATTTACTTTATTCTCTTGTAAAAGAAAATAAAAAAGTTAGAGCTTTACATAGAAAAAATAGTAATACAGATAGTGTGAGAAAAGTTTTTTCTTATTATTCAAAGGATTCTCAAAATTTATTTGACAAAATTGAATGGACAGAAGGAGATATTAATGACGTATCTAGCCTTGAAATTGCCTTTAAAGATATTACTGAAATTTATCATTGTGCAGCCTTTATTTCGTTTAGCAGTCAAGATTTAAATGCAATGAAGAAAATCAATGTTGATGGAACTGCAAACATGGTTAATTGTGCAATTGATAAAAAAATTAATAAATTTTGTTATGTAAGTACAATTGCCGCTGTTGGTGAAAGAAATAATTTGCCAATTGATGAAGAATGTGAGTGGAAAGAAAACAACAATCCTTATTCTAAAACAAAATTTGATGCTGAATTAGAAGTTTGGAGAGGGATATCAGAGGGTTTAAACGCGGTTATAGTTAATCCTGGAGTCATAGTTGGAAGTGGGTTTTGGAAAAGAGGAAGCGGAGCTTTTATTACTCAAATAAGTAGAGGAATGAATTACTATCCTTCTGGAAAAACTGGCTTTATTTGTGTTAAGGATGTTGTGAAGATCATGAAGGAATTAATGAATAAAAATATTTTTTCTGAAAGATTTATTCTTGTTGCTGAAAATTGGACTCAAAAAGATTTTATTTTTTCCGCATGTAATCATTTAAATTTAAAATTTCCCGCCAAAAAGGCAAGTAAAATCTTAATGAAAGTTGGACTTGTTTTAGATGCTTTAAGAAGTTTTTTTCTAAACAAAAGAAGAAGATTAAGTAGTGCAATTATTAAATCTAGTCACACTAAAAATGAATACTCGAACAAGAAAATAGTTTCTGCTCTTGATTACAAATTTATAAATGTTGAAAATTCAATTGAAGAAACTTGTAAGAACTTTAAGATCAATTAACTAGTGATAAAGAATCCATAATCTTTTTTGTTTCTTTATTCAACTCGATTTCAATAGAATCTTTAATAAATCTCATTTTTTTTTGAAGATTTGAATAAATTCTTAAATATTGTTTTGGATTTGAAGAATAATACTTGTTACTATTAACAAATTGTAAGCTATCTATATTATGCTTTTTGTATAAAAATGTATCTTTTATATTATAATAATTTAAATCTGAATTATTTCTATACGCCCTACTTGAATTAATGATGTTTATATCTAAAAGAAAATCTACCATTTGTTCCTCAGACATTAAATCAGTCGGACTGTTTTGATCAGAACAAGATATTGTTAAAATTAGTAAAATGAATATTTTTTTCATCTATTAAAAGTTAATTTTTTTCCGCTTAAAGTTGAATTAATTAATCCGTTTTCATAAACTAATTTTCCATTAACAATAGTATGTGTTACTTG